>Ga0208334_100149_pt1 | contig 32645 bp, 27 predicted proteins | sample DeeseametaMP0900_FD_184201 | JGI IMG/M metagenome (GOLD analysis project Ga0208334, IMG submission 184201) | Marine microbial communities from the Deep Indian Ocean - MP0900 (SPAdes) | ecosystem: Environmental > Aquatic > Marine > Oceanic | place: East of Durban, South Africa, South Indian Ocean...
TGCTCGGTTGGCTGCCATGCTAATAATAAGCTGGGGTTGCCTTTCACTTCATTTAAAAATGCACTAAATACGGGGTCTTCATCGTACGGTAAATTAGGAAAATACCAGCTCATTAGCTGTTTAGATTCATGTGCAGACAAAGGCTCTAAGTAAATTTCAACGGCATTATTAATTGCCAGCTTTGATTGCGAAGCTAGCATGATATAAAGCGTTACAGGGCTGTTTTTGGCAAGTAACTCTAACTCCTGTAATAGCTCTTCAGATAGGTGCCTTGCATTATCGAGCACCCATAAACAGGCCTCACACGGCTGCTGCTGCAACAGCTGGTAAAAGTTTTCACTTAATGATAAATCGTGATCAATCAGCGGAGAGTTAAAGCTTTGCTCTAATATATCACTCATCAGTGATACATCATTTACATTGGCACTTACTTGTACAAATGCTTTATTAAAACTGTTGTATTTGTCGGTGATAAAGGTTTCGAGCATATAACTTTTGCCTAAGCCAGAGGTGCCTAGTAATACAATTAAGTTTTGCCCGTATTCAAATTGCAGAGCGATTCTATCCACCAACGCCGCACGGCTTGGTAAAATTTGCGCCTGCATTATTGCTCGATTAACGCTCTAACTTGGTCGTCTGATACGTCATCTACCAATGCGCATTGACCAAATTGAGTAGGTAAAATAAAGCGGATAGTGCCTTTTTTATTTTTTTTGTCTTTACGCATATGCATTAAAAACTGCTCAGCAGTCATTTCACTTGGGATCTCAGTCGGTAAATTATAAAGCTTGAGTAGCGTTACAATTCTATCTACCTCAGTTTGCGATAAATCACCGCGTGTATGCGCTAATTTAGCAGCAAGTACCATTCCGGTAGCAACAGCCTCGCCATGTAGCCATACACCGTATCCCATTTGCGCTTCAATTGCATGCGCAAAGGTATGCCCTAAGTTGAGTAATGCACGAAGGCCATTTTCTTTTTCATCTTGCGCCACGATAAGCGCTTTAATTTCACAACATCTATAAATAATATGCTGCAAACTTGCTTCATCTAGTTGCTGTAGCTTTTCTACATTTTGCTCAATAAAAGCAAATAGCTCGGTATCGTAAATTAAACCATACTTAATAACTTCGGCCATACCCGCAGCAAATTCGCGCGCCGGTAAAGTGTGAAGTGAATTAGTATCAATAAAAACCGCTTGCGGCTGATAAAACGCCCCAATCATGTTTTTACCCAGTGGGTGATTTACCGCTGTTTTGCCCCCTACAGAGGAGTCAACTTGTGATAGTACCGTGGTCGGAATTTGAATAAACGGTACACCGCGCTGATAACATACAGCAACAAAACCTGTTAAATCGCCAATAACGCCGCCACCTAGTGCAATTAAGCATGTGTCTCGGCCGCAATTATTTTGCAATAAAAAAGCAGATATTTTCTCAAACCATTCAAGTGACTTGTATTGCTCACCATCGGGAATGACAAAAGAAAGAGGGTCTAGATCAGCTAACGAATCAAGCAGTCCTTGTAAATATAAAGGCGCAACTGTGTCGTTAGTGATAATGATAGGCCGACAATCACCAATGTGGTGAACAAGGCGGCCATTATCTTGAAGTGCAGATTGACCAATAAAAATAGGATAACTTCGCTCGTCCAAATTAACAGTTAATTCAAGCATGCTTTGTTATTTCCTTTATTATTGGTTTTTAAAAATCTAATTTCTCGATGATTTGGTTAGCAACAACTTTAGCGCTTTGCTCATCGGTGCGTACAACAAAATCGGCAACTTCTTTGTATAGTGGCTCGCGTTCTTCTGCTAAGCGCTCTAGTACATTACGAGGTGCTTCTTCAGTTTGCAGTAATGGGCGACGCTTGTCGCGTTGCGTGCGTGCAACTTGCTTTTCTATAGGTGTCTCTAGGTATACAACGATACCACGAGCCGAAAGCTTGTTTCGAACTTCTTTACTCATTACTGAACCACCACCGGTTGCAAGTACAATACCTTGCATTTCGGTTAAGTCGCCAATAACAGATTCTTCACGAAGTCTAAAGCCTTCTTCACCCTCAAGATCAAACACCCAGGCAATATCTGCACCGGTACGGCGTTCGATTTCTTGATCAGAATCGACAAATTCAAGGTGTAATTGGTCAGCGATGTGACGACCAATCGTGCTTTTGCCAGCCCCCATGGGGCCAACTAGAAATATATTACGTTTCTCAGCCATATCTTTTAGTACAAACGAACTCTAAAATTTGAAATAAAACCCCGCCTAACGACCTGGCCCCAAAATTAAGGAGGGGATTATCTCAGTAATTGGCCGGGTATTTCAAGTCTATTACAATAAAAAGCCATATAACGAGCAATTATTATCAATAAACACTCGTTGACGAACATAAAACCACTAAATTTTAGTCTATTTGTATTTTCGGTGTCACGAAAATAAGTAATTCACGTTTCTCATTAAACTCGCTGGTGCTCTTAAATAAGCGTCCAACATACGGAATATCACCAAGTACAGGTACTTTATTTGTGGTATTAATTATTTGCTGCTGAAAAATACCACCCAGCACAACGGTTTGGCCGTTATCAACCAGCACTTGTGTTTCAATTTGTTGAGTGTCTATAGAAACCGCTTCACCTGTTCCGGTTTGAACCGTTTCGCCACGAGTATCTTGTGTAATAACTAAGTCTAAAATAACTTTGTTATCAGGCGTAATATGCGGTGTAACCTCAAGGCTCAATACCGCTTTTTTAAAGCTTACAGTAGTAGCACCACTTGAGGCTGATTCGGTATAGGGGATTTCAGTACCTTGCTCAATACGTGCTTTTTGCTGATTAGCTGCGGTAATGCGCGGGCTCGCAATAATCTCACCTTTATTTTCTTCTTCTAAAGCACTAAGCTCTAAATCAATTAAAGTGCCATTAGCCAACTTAGCTATGTGTAAACCAATACTTGCCGCAGGGTTAGTAATAGGTAGGTTTACATTAAGACGGTCTGATAAATCAGGAATAGTGCCATTTGAGATAGACTCAGCTCCTTCAAGCGAGCCAGAGATACCATCGCTATCTTGTTGATCACTAAACCCCCAACGCACGCCTAAATCTTCTGTGACGTTATCGCGCACTGTTACCATACGTGATTCAATAACAACCTGTTGCACTGGAATATCGAGTGTTTCAATCATACGGCGAATACTCTCAATGCTCTTCGCTGTATCTTTAATAAGTAATGTATTGGTACGCTGGTCAACCGATACACTGCCTCGGGCAGAAATGATGCTGTTAGTATCGGTTTTGAGTAAATCCGCAAAATCTTCAGCCTTAGCGTAGTTTAAACGAATATACTCACTGTAAAGCGGCTCTAAATCCTCGACCTTTTGTTTTGCTAGTAAATCTTTAGCTTCACGTGCAGCGAGCTCTTCAGCTGGCGCAACCATCAATATAGAGCCATCCATGCGCTTATCAAGGCCTTTAATACGCAGTACAACATCTAAAGCTTGATCCCATGGAACGCCATCTAAACGAAGCGTAATATTGCCGGTTACTGAGTCACTCGTTACTAAGTTAAACTCGTTATAACCCGCTATGATTTGCAGTACAGCTCTAACCGAAATATCTTGGAAGTTTAAGGTCATTGGACGACCTTGATATTCCTTGCCGCCATCTAAATAGGCATTTTGCGTTTCATCTTTTTCAATGGTTAACGTTAAAATATTATCTATCTGCTGGTAGGTAAAGGTAAAAGCAGCATTAGGCTCAATAACTACACGGCTTAAGCTATCTTCTTTAAAGGTTTCAATGGTACTTACTACAGTACCAAAATCTAGCACATCTAATTCATACAGTAAGTCGTCTAAAATATCTGTGTGATGAAACTCTGCAATTATTTTTCCACCACTTTCATGTACTTCTATTGCAGCTTGCGTGTCTTGTAAAAATACTAAAACTTTTGCTTCACCTTTTTCACCACGGCGAAAATCAATAGATTGAATCCGATTAATATAAGCGCTTGAGGCATCATAACCATTGCTGCTTTCATCAGAAGCTTGCTCAGTAAGCGGGTTATCAGATACGCGCAACGACACTAAGTTATTATTAACTTGTGTTTCGTATATTTTTAAACGCTCTAAATTTACCGTAACTTTTAAGCCTTGCTCTGTCAGTACGCTGCTTACACTGTTAATACCTGCGTGATCGACCGGCACATTTTCAAGACCCTGTTCTAGTTCTGCACCATCAAATAGCATTTCTATGCGCGCTGGTGTGTTGTGTACTTGAATTTTAGGTTGTTGTGTTAGCTCTTCGTCAAATACAAGTTGTAACTCTGTCTCGCCTTTTAGCAAGGGGTTATAACGTACATCATAAAGTAGCGGCGCTGCACTGGCTGTTTTTGCAACAAAAAGAGCCAATATGACAAATAACATCGTTTGAAAACGATGATGCCAAAGTACATCCTTATGCATGTGTGTTTTACCTTTTTTATTATTAATTTGCGCCATTATTTGCCGCCTCTAACATTTCCAATTTAGTCAGCCGCTCTTTCCAACAACCCGACCCATCAGGGATTAATTCAACTAGTTCTACATAATCACTACTTACAGACTTAACTTTACCGTCATACGTCCCTAAGTAATTATTTACAGTTACCCTATGCAGCGTTTCATCCGCTGCGGTGATCAGTGCCCACATTTGCCCGTTAGAGCCTAATGTACCTTTCATTGATAAGTTATCGAGCGGGTACTTTTCTAGTGGCTCTCTCACTCTATCAGGGTCAGGGTGTAAACAATTTTTAACTTGCGTTAGTTTATTTTGAATAATTTCAGGCTGCGGAGCCACAAAAGGGCTGCGTAACTGCGATGCATTATATTCAAAATGTTCAAACTGCGTTAATTCAGGTATTTCCTCTACTTTAGCAGTAGTGCTTGCCTTAACTTGGTCAATAAATTCTTTTTGCTCAGACGTATCGTCGTTACAACCTGCCAACAATAAAACTGACAATGATAATAAAGGGACTAATCTCACTTTTTAACCCCTTCTTCATAACGATATGTTTTTGCTACCACACTGAATGTTAGTTGCTTTTCGCCAGATGATACAATCGAAAAGTCATGTAAACTTACAATTCGTGGTAATTGGGCTACTTTTCCTACAAACTCACCAAATTCATGGTAAGTGCCTATTACTTCAATTTTAATTGGCAACTCAGTATAAAACTCTTTTTCGACTTCAGGTAACCAGCCAATTTTCAAAAATGTTAAACCGCTAGTAGTACCTACATAAGATAAATCGTCTAACAGGCCAGGGGTTTCATTTGAGGTAGGTAATCGCTTTAGTAGTTTAGAAAACTTATCTTCCATTTCAACCATTTGCTCGCGGTATATGTCAAGCTTACTGGCTACGGCATACTTTGTTCTGTAGGTACTGCGTAGCTCTACTTCTTTAGCTACCGCGCTGTGATAGCTGTCTATTTCATCAGATACCAATAGGCTATAACTAAAAAACAACACTAAACCGGCTATAAATAAGCAACAAATTGCTTTTACTGCAACGGGCCACTCGCCAATGTTGTCGAGCTCAATTTCATTCCAATCTATTTCATTTAAGGCTTTTAAATCAAGGTTCATCACTTACCTCACCAATTTCATCAAATGGTTTTACGTAAAACTCCATATTAAAATCACTGAGTAACCGTGATGTTTGATCGCCTGCCACAATGCCTTGCATGGTAGGTCTTTCTAATAAATATGAGCCTTGTACCTGACGCAGCATAGTAGATAAACGATTGTTTGATTCACTGCGCCCTACTACATCAATTTGACTACCACGGCGCTCAAGCTTAGTTAAATACACGCCTTGAGGAACAATCTTAGCTACTTCATCCATAATTTGAGTACCTAAATTACGGCTGCTTTGTAGCTCTTCAATCAAATGCATACGTTGTTGTAAGTTTTCTTTTTTTCTATCTAAACCTCTTATTTCACTGATTTTTTTATCAAGCATGCTGATTTCTGAGCTTAAATAATTATTTTTTAAATTTTGACCATCTTTTAAACCCGCATAAAAAGAACTAAGTAAATACATACTTAAAAAACAAAATACTGCAACGGCCACTAAAATTGTTATAAATTTCTTTTTTGATTCTTCACGCTGTAGCTCTCGCCACGGCAATAGATTTATATGTGGCATGATGAAAAGCTCCTTAATGCCAAACCAGTAGCAATTGCAAACTGCGTTCTATTTCGCTGCATTACATTTCTGTCTACTTTTGGCGAAACTTCCATATTTGCAAATGGTTCAGCAACCACAGCATGAATACCGAGCTCTTCAATTAACAACCTATCTAAACCGTCAATCATCGATGTTCCGCCGGTTAGCACAATATAATCTACTTGATCTTTACCTGTGGTTGTTAAAAACATTTGTACCGCACGGCGCACTTGTTGCAATAATGATGTTTGAAACGGTGCCAGCACTTCAAAGGTATAATTAGGGGGTAAGTCACCCGTTGTTTTGCCTATTTCAGCCTCATCAAAGCCTTTGTTATAATAAGACACAATGCTGTTAGTATATTGGTCGCCACCAAATACTTGGTCACGGGTATAAATTGTTTCTCCCGCTTGAACAACACTGACCAGCATTAAAACAGCGCCAATATCTACCACAGCAACACACTTATTAAAGGCGTCACTTGGTAATTGCTGATAATACACATCCATTGCTCTACTTAACGCATAGCTTTCAACATCAACCACTTTAGCGGTTAAGTTTGCCGCCTCAAGTGCGCCCACACGGGCTTCAACACTTTCTGTACGCGCAGCAGATAACAACACATTCATTTTACTCGGGTCGGCTTCGTTGGTAGAGAGCTTTTCAAAATCTAAACTCACTTCATCAAGAGGGTAAGGTATTAAGCTGTCAGCTTCTATTTCAATTTGGGACTCTAATTCAGCGTCACTTAATGAAACATCCATAAAAATAACTTTAGTGATAACGGTTTGCCCTGATACAGCCACTGCCGCTGATTTTAAAGATTTTGGTAGTTTTCTTTTTAATTTTGTAATTATGTTACCAATTGCTTCAATATCCTGAATAGAGCGCTCGCTCATTGCGCCTTTTGGCATAGGTTCAATTGCAAGTGCTTCTAGTCGAAATCCCGTTTCAATTTCACTTAAAAGCACTGCTTTGATAGAGTGCGATCCGATATCAATTCCGACCATCGCAGTGGATGGCTTTTGAAATAGTTGACTTAGCATGTTTGCAACTTGACCTTTGTTTTAATAATAAACAAGTTATAATTTTTTTAGTAAAAAATATTATTCATTTTTTAATCAATATATACTAGCAGTCTAAACTCGCAATTGGGAGTCCATTTAGGGAAATATAAGTGATTTTATTAAAACGAACATTACAATTTTTTATCATTTGCACGTTATTTGGTCTGATCACTTTAATCAGCCTTTATTATTACGTTAAACCTGATATCCCCAGTGTGCAAGTTTTAAAAGACGTGCAATTACAAACCCCTATGCAAGTCTTTACAAAAGATGGACTCTTAATTAATCAATTTGGTGAAAAACGCCGCATTCCCGTCACTATAGACGAAATCCCCCAACCTTTAATTGATGCTTTTTTAGCAACAGAAGACAACCGTTTTTATGACCATATTGGTATAGACCCTATTGGTATTGTCCGCTCTGCTATTGTGTTAATTTCAACAGGTGAGAAAAAACAAGGCGCGAGTACCATTACTATGCAGCTTGCTCGTAACTTCTTTTTAACACGAGAAAAAGCGTATATTCGTAAAGTTAAAGAGATTTTTATAGCTCTACATATTGAAAGTGTATTAACAAAAGACGAAATTCTTGAGCTGTATCTTAATAAAATAGAACTAGGTAATCGTGCATTTGGTATTGGTGCTGCTGCTCAAGTTTACTATGGCAAAGAGCTAAAAGACCTCACTCTTGCACAAATGGCAATGATTGCCGGCTTACCTAAAGCCCCTTCGGCGCTTAACCCAATTCGTAACCCAATTAGAGCTAAAGCACGCCGTAATGTAGTGCTTGGTCGCTTGCTTACTGAAAACTATATTACGCAAAAACAATACAACGATGCGGCTAACCAGCCTATCACTGCTTATTTTCACGGTGCTGAAATAGACCTTTACGCCCCTTATATCTCTGAGATGGTTCGTGCTGAGATGGTTGAGCGCTACGGTGTAGAAAAAGCATATAACTCTGGATTTAAGATATTTACCTCTGTGGAGTCTAAAGTTCAAAAGGCTGCGCAAACAGCTTTAGTTAATAATTTACATAACTATGATATGCGTCATGGCTTTCGTGGGCCTGTAGACGTGTTATGGGATCCAGAAACACAGCCTGCCTTAAGTGAGCAGCAAATTATAGAAAAGCTAAAACCTGTTAAAGAAATAGCTGATTTGCATGCTGGCGTGGTGTTAAATGTGACAGAGAAAACCGCTGACGTTATTTTAAAAAATGGCCAGCGCACCACACTTGATTGGGATAATTTAAAATGGGCGCGCAAATACATTACTCGCTACCGCCAAAGTTTTGCCCCTAAAGCCGCTACTGACATTCTTACCCCTGGCATGCAAATATGGCTGCGTAAAAATAACGACAGCAGTTACCTACTAAGCCAAATACCAGAAGCTGCCAGTGCACTTGTTTCACTCGACCCACAAGATGGTCGTATTAAAGCTATAGTAGGCGGTTACAGTTTTGAGCAAAGCCAATACAACCGAGCGGTACAAGCTAAGCGCCAAGTTGGCTCTAATATTAAACCCTTTATATATTCTGCTGCGCTCGAAAATGGCTATACATTAGCCTCTATTTTAAACGACGCGCCAATAAACCAGTGGGATAAAAGTTTAGGTGTAGCGTGGCGACCAAAAAACAGCCCAGCAGTTTATAATGGCCCTATACGTATTCGCCGTGCACTTGCACAATCTAAAAACGTTATTTCTGTGCGCTTACTTCGTGGTGTAGGGTTACAACGCACCGCCGATCACTTGCTTAAGTTTGGTTTTAAAGATGCTGATATTAACCGCAGTGAATCGTTAGCATTAGGCAGTGCATCAATCACGCCATTAGAGCTTGCTCGCGGCATGAGCGCATTTGCTAATGGCGGTCACTTAATTGAACCTTACTTTATATCTGAAATTCAAGATGCTTATGGCAATGTACTATTTAAAGCAAACCCGGCTCTTGCTTGCGATGAAGACGAGCTATTACCCGTCTCTCAAGCAGTGGATAGCTTTGCCAACAATAACCTAGATACCGACATAACAGATGATACAGCCACGCAACCACGTTGTGCACCACGTGTTATTTCAAAGCAAAATGCTTTTTTAATTGCTGAAGCAATGCACAGCGCAGTATGGGGTGGCGGAAGCTGGACCCATAAAACAGGCTGGAGCGGGACAGGTTGGCGTGCGCAAGCATTAGATAGACGCGATCTATCGGGTAAAACAGGCACAACCAATGACTCTGTTGATACTTGGTTTAGCGGCTTTAACCGCAATGTAGTAACATCTGTATGGGTTGGTTTTGACAACCCAGGTAACTCGTTAGGGCGCTCCACCTATAATAACAACCTAGATAGCAGCCAAATCTCTGGTGCTGAATCGGGCGCCAAAACGGCACAACCTGCTTGGGTTGATTTTATGAAAGTGGCGCTTGAGGGCACACCAGAGGCGCCAATAGAGCCTCCTGAAGGGCTAGTTTCAATTCGTATCGATTTAAAAACAGGTTTGTTAAGTCATAAAAACGACTACACCAGTCGCTTTGAATATTTTGAAAAAGGCACTGCACCTACAAAATATGTGCTGTCTCAGCCAACTGATATTTTTGAAGAAGATACAAAAACAGAAGAAGAGTTATTCTAAAAACAAAACGGCAGCTTACACAAGCTGCCGTTTTACTATTAATATTTGCCTGCGCTATTTTAGGTTTTTAACTAACCAATATAAATCAGAATGCACTCCCGCGGCGGTCACTTCTTTGCCTGCCCCAGGGCCTTGTATTACTAAGGCGTTTTCGTTGTACCACTGGCTATTAATAACAAAGATATTATCGCCAGGTGTTAAGTTAGCTAAGGCGTCCCCTTTAGGCGCGTAAGTTATACCTACCTTCGCCGATACTTTACCCTGCTCTAATGCCAATAAACCGGTATACCTAAGTACAGCATCTTGAGCATTTGCCGCATCGGCATGGTGTTTAATAAAGGCATTTAGCTTATCTTTATTCACTAAAAAGTCATCCCATGAACCTTGGGCTAGCTCATCAGGCATTAATGCTTGTAAGCTTATATCATTTAAATCTAATTCAATGCCAAGCTCGCGCGCAAGTATCAGCAATTTACGTTGCATATCGCGGCCCGATAAATCCTCGCGAGGATCAGGCTCTGTAAAGCCCATTTTTTGCGCTTCAAGAACAAGGTCAGAAAATGCCACACTGCCATCGTACTTACTGCATAGCCACGAGAGTGTGCCCGAGAAAACACCTTCAATACGGGTAATTTTATCGCCACTATTTTGTAAATCGGCCAACGCAAAGTTAATTGGCAACCCTGCCCCTACACTGGTGTTGTAGCGCCAATGCAAGTTACGCTCGCTAATACTTTGGCGCAGCGCGTTATACCAACTAGATGCAGCAGTGCCCGCGTACTTGTTAGCACTTATTAAATGACAGTCTCGCTCTACAAAGTCAGTGTATAATTGGCTAAATTGCTCGCTTGCCGTTATATCAACAACAACTTTGTGCTCGTAATCAAGTTCGTTTAATGCACTTAATAAATCCGCCTGCTCATAAGCAACGGCATTATGCTGCCATTGTTTTTTCCACTGTCCGAGTGTAATACCCGAGGCATTAAATAGCATATGTTGCGAGCGAATTAACCCAACTAGCTTAATACTATAATCGCCCGACAAACGCTTAAATTGAGCATCTAGCTGGCTTAAAAATTCATCGCCTACATTACCTAAGCCAGCCACAACCAGAGCAACTTCTTGGCCTTTATTAATTAATTTTTCGTGCAATAAACTAAGTACATCGCTTTCTATTAACTGATCTGTTAACAGCAATGTATAGCCTGTATCTTGATGAATAAAACGAGGGTGAATACTTTGCTGATTTAAAACCTCAGCCGCTAATGTACTTAGCGTATAAACATCTTGTGTAGGCGCAACCACCGCGCAGCCATTTAAATTAGACTCGCTTATATTTGCTCGCCCAGCAAAATAACTCACTACTTGATGCGTTGCACCCGCGGGCACAACTAAGTATGTATCGCCGTTGTGTATAAAATGATGAAGGCTGTGCTGAATAAGCTGGCTAACATGCGCCACTTCACCCGCGTTAAGGCCTTCAACGAGCAGTAAATCAACGTTTTGTAATGTAGTAATAAAACATTTTTGCTTAGCTTTGCCTTGTTTTACAATATCGGTAGGGGCAGTTTGTACATCAAAACTACTACGTACAGCCAGTTTAATATTACTGTTTTTTAAAGGCGAAAGCGTTTTAGCATGTAACACAGGGTTACCCAATCGAGCTAATAAGTTAGCTTGTTCACGGCACACCTTGTTGTACTTAATCGCCTTTTCAACTTTACGTGGGTCGGCACTAAATACCCCTGGCGTATCAGTCCAAATACATACATTTTGTGCGTCGCAATAATTGGCTAATAAGGTGGCGCTGTAATCACTGCCATTGCGCCCAAGCGTAACTGTTTTACCATCAGCACTTGCTGCGATAAACCCTGTTACTACGTTAATTTTATTTGCATCAATAACTTGGCTGCATTGCTGTTTGTTTTGCGCATGCAAAAGCTCCCCGCTTGTTACACTAAACAGCGCTCTAGCATCATGAGCACACGCTTGAATGTTTAATTGCGTTAAATAGGCTGCCAATAATCGCGCAGACCACAGCTCACCATGCGCCAGTAAGGCCGCCTCTTGCAACTGCTGCTTGCTGGCTTGCTCCGCTACATCACTTAGCTCTTGCGCTAACACAGCTAAAGCCGTGTGTTTAGCATCGGCTTTTAATAACTCTTCAATTAATGCCGTTTGGTGATTACTCAATTGCAGCAAAATATCAGCAACGGCTTGCTTATCTTGTTGTTGATAACTTTGCCACAGCGATACCAATGTATCGGTGGTTTTACCCGCAGCAGATACAACCACGCAATCGCCAGGCTGTGTGTGGCCAATAATTATTTTTGCCACACTTTGATAGCGCTCGCCCGAGCTTAAGCTCGAGCCGCCAAATTTATGTACACTGTTTACCATACTCAATCACCACAAAGCTGGATGAGCAGCCTGCTGCTTTACATCACCATTGGCATTGCCTGCAGCTTTACCAACACGCCCTACATTTTTATTTTGACCAGGTTTAACTAAGTTAAATACACGTTCAAAATCAGCCAGTAGGTCTTCTACATCTTCAATACCGACCGAAATACGAATTAGCGTATCGCCCACACCCGCCTCTAAACGTGCTTGAGCTTCCATACCTGCGTGAGTCATGGTCGCAGGATGACAAATTAAACTCTCAACCCCACCTAACGATTCTGCTAAGCTAAATTCTTTAAGGCTTGTTAAAAACGCCGCAGCATCATTCACATCGCCTTTAATATCAAAACTAACCATACCACCAAACCCAAGCTGTTGGGCTTTAGCAAGCGCATGTTGAGGATGCGATTCAAGGCCTGGGTAGTAAACTTGGCTAACATACTCAGAGCTTTCTAGGTATTTAGCAATTGCCAGGGCATTTTCTTGGTGCTGTTTTAAACGCACATTTAAAGTACGTAAACCACGTAACGTTAAATAGCTATCAAATGGTGCGCCGGTAATACCAATGTTATTGGCCCACCAAGCAAGCTCATCACCAAGCTCTTGTGTAGCAGCAACAACTGCACCGCCTACAACATCAGAATGGCCGTTTATATATTTAGTGGTTGAGTGCACAACAATATCTACGCCAAACTTAATTGGGTTTTGTAATGCCGGTGATAAAAAGGTGTTATCGGCGGCCACTAATGCACCGCACTGTTTTGCTATATCCGTCACGGCTTTAATATCCGTTAGGCGCAGCACAGGGTTACTTGGTGTTTCTATCCAAATTAATTTAGGTTTAATGGTTAAAATTTGTTCTAGGCTTTCTGGTTTAGTTAAATCAAGCACTTTAAGTTTAAGCAAGCCGCGCTTTTCTAACGACGTAAATAAACGGTAGCTGCCGCCATAACAATCGTGAGGAATAACCAATGTATCATCGTTATTTAATAACTGTGTGGCTAAGTGCACTGCTGCCATGCCCGTAGCAGTAATAATTCCGCGTGCGCCACCTTCAAGCTCTGCTAGAGTGTCAGCTAAAATATCGCGATTAGGATTACCACTGCGTCCATAGTCGTATGCGCGCTTAGTATCAAAATCGGCAAACGAATAAGTCGTCGATAAATAAATTGGCGGTACAACGGCGCCATGATGTTTATCGGCATCAACCCCATTTCGTACAGCAATGGTTGCTTTGTTTTTTTCGCTCATATTCGTCACCTGATTAATTTGGATGTTTAGACGTCTAAAAGAGTAAGTTATCCATTATAATAAGTCAAAGCATTTAAAGCTCTAGATGGCTAAAAATAACAGACGCGTAAAACTTCAATGAGGCTGTATTTACTATTACAGACAGCTTATTAAGATAGATTGCTATCTATTATTTGACTATCTTTTTTAAAACGATAGAATTTCACGCATATTTACACGCTTTTAACGCCGTGTGAGAAATTAATAATCTGAGGCAACGATACATCTTATGGCTAAATGGAATGGTGAGTATATTCACCCATACGCAGAACACGGGAAAAAATCAGAGCAAGTTAAAAAGATCACCGTTTCGATCCCGCTAAATGTATTAAAAGTATTAACTGATGAGCGTACACGTCGTCAAATAAACAACCTGCGTCATGCAACAAACAGCGAGTTACTATGCGAAGCGTTTTTGCATGCCTTTACAGGCCAGCCATTACCTAATGATGATGACCTACGTAAAGATAACGCAGAAAAAGTACCTGAAGAAGTTAAAAAAATAATGCAAGAAATGGGTTTAGAAGTGCCTATTTTAGACGAAGAATAAAACGTCTTTTTAAACAAAAAAACCTCAGCATGCTGAGGTTTTTTTGTTTCAGCGCTATATATTACGCCATATAATTTTCCGGTAAGTCAATTTGTGCCACGCCCGACTCAACAGCAGCAATAGCAACCGCCTTGGCTATACGTGGTAATAAACGCGGGTCCATAGGTTTAGGAATAATGTAGTCTGCACCAAATTCGAGCTTTTCTACACCCGCTGCTTTTAATACTTGCTCAGGCACTGGCTCTTTAGCAATACTACGAATAGCTTCAACAGCCGCTATTTTCATTTCATCGTTAATTGCGCTTGCACGTACATCAAGTGCACCACGGAAAATAAACGGGAAACATAAAACATTATTAACTTGGTTAGGGAAATCAGAACGCCCCGTTGCCATAATTAAGTCTTTACGTGCACTGTGCGCAAGCTCAGGTGCAATTTCAGGATCTGGGTTTGAACATGCAAACACCACTGGCTTATCAGCCATTAGTTTTAGATCTTCAGGTGCAAGTAAGTTAGGACCCGATACACCTACAAACACATCAGCATCAGCAATTACATCTTGTAGAGTACGCTTATCTGTATTGTTAGCAAAAAGCTGTTTGTATTCGTTTAAGTCATCGCGGCGAGTATGAATAACCCCTTTGCGGTCTAGCATATAAATATGTTCGCGCAGTGCACCACACTTAATTAACAGCTCCATACAAGCAACCGCTGCAGCGCCTGCACCTAAACATACAATAATGGCATCTTCTATTGATTTGCCCTGCACTTCTAAGGCGTTAAGCATACCTGCCGCAGTTACAATAGCGGTACCGTGTTGGTCATCATGAAAAACCGGAATACTGCAACGCTCAATAAGTGCTTTTTCAATTTCAAAACACTCTGGCGCTTTAATATCTTCTAAGTTAATACCACCAAACGTGTCTGCAATATTAGCCACTGTATTTATAAAGTCTTCGGTGGTGCGATGCTTAACTTCAATATCAATAGAATCTAAGCCAGCAAAACGTTTAAATAAAAGCGCCTTACCTTCCATAACAGGTTTAGAGGCTAAAGGCCCCAAATTACCCAAACCTAAAATTGCCGTACCATTACTGATCACCGCAACCATATTACCTTTACCGGTATATTTATATGCATTGGCTGGGTCTGCTGCAATTTCGCGCACAGGCTCTGCAACACCAGGGCTGTATGCTAATGCTAAGTCTTGCACCGTTTCGGCTGGTTTTGTTAGCTCAATGCTGATTTTGCCTGGAACGGGGTGAGAGTGGTAGTGTAATGCTTGTTCACGAAAATCTGACATAACGCGATGGTATCCTGCAATTTAAGTTAAGTGAGAGGGAGTATGGGGCTAAGATACTCTTATTATTTTTAAATTCCAAGCAATATCAGGTCTATCCTGTTATATGCTATATCCGTTAATTTTAAGTGATTTATCAGCAACTTCGCTAAAAGTTATCAATATTAAACAAATAAAAATTCATTCAAAAAGTGCTTTTTGAGGTTCATTTTGCCCTGCCAATATTTTTGTAAAATAGCAGAATATTAAAATAGTAAAATGCACCAATATGGCGCGTTTATCACCGTTAAAAACAAATATCGCCACGATAAGCACTTTTAGCAGCTTGGTTAAAAATTAACGTATAAAAATATAGAGAAGAATTGTGAGTTTGTCTGCAAAGGTTTATGCATATTCAGAATAAGAACAGGAAATAGTTATGCACACATAGTACGGCAACAATCGGTGATTTTTTAGTAAAAATGATGAATTTTAGGCACAAAAAAAGCACCCGAAGGTGCTTTTTTTACTAAACAGCAATAATTACTTCTTGCTGCTAAGTGCACCGAAGCGCTTGTTGAAGCGATCAACACGGCCGCCAGTGTCTAAAATCTTTTGCTTACCAGTGTAAAACGGGTGACACGCAGAACATACGTCTAGGTGAATGTCTTTACAAAGAGTAGAACGAGTTTCGAATTTGTTTCCGCATGAACATGTTGCAGAAATTGCTTCGTACTTAGGGTGAATACCTTCTTTCATAGGAACCTCTAGTTAAGGCCGCATCGCTCTCCAAACCCGAAGTCTGGCACCATACGTCGTTAAAACAAATTTATAGGCCGCGGATTTTATCCAACTAGCTTGCCCCGCACAAGCTTTAATTACGCTTTTTGCCAAAAAAGTAACCAACCAGCGCTACCGCATCCATTTGTATGTAGGTTTTTAGCCTTATTTTTAGTACATTAAGCTATTACCCTTTATCACATGAGTTGTTATGCGTTTTGTTGAAGTTGCTATTAAAGTTCCGTTGCCACGCACCTTTGATTATAAAATAGATGAACAGCTCATCTCGCCCTCGGCGCCTATTATGCCAGGGATGCGTGTTTTAGTACCCTTTGGCAATCAAAAGAAAGTAGCGGTTGTTCTTGCACTTAAAACGCATACCGACGTGCCAGAGAACAAAATTAAAGCGGTTACTGAGGTTATTGACCAAACCCCTATTTTATCATCACAGCATTTAGAACTGCTTAGCTTTACTGCACGCTATTATTGCTATCCGCTCGGCGAAACCATACACATTGCACTGCCAGGTGCGCTTCGCCAAGGTGAAAACCCAGATAAAACCAGCATTAACATGGTTAGCCTTACCGAAAAAGGCGCAAAGGTTCCATCGTTAAAAGCGAAAACTCAGTTAAATTTACTAAAGCAACTCGCGCAATCGGGTAAGTCGTCGGTAACCGAGCTAAAAGCGCTCGGCTTTAGTAAAAAAACAATAGATGCCTTAATAGATAAAGAGCTTATAACCCAAAGCATTGAGCATGATAATCAATGGCAAAGCGTTGCGCCCACAGTCGGCACCAAGCCAGTACTTAATAAAGAGCAAGCCGTAGCGTGCACTACAATAAATCAAAGTGTTGGCTTTAAGAGCTTTTTATTAGAAGGTGTAACAGGCAGTGGTAAAACCGAAGTGTATTTACAATGCCTAGAAGAAGTCCTTAAACGTGGCGAGCAAGCCTTAGTTTTGGTGCCTGAAATAGGCTTAACGCCACAAACTGTTAACCGATTTCGTCGTCGCTTTCCCGATACGCCAATTATGCTATGGCACTCTGCCCTAACCGATAACGAACGCTTGCAAACATGGCGTTTTTGCGAAAAAGGCAGCTGCGCTATTGTAATAGGTACCCGTTCGAGTATTTTTCTACCTTTTTTAAAGTTAGGAATGATAGTGGTTGATGAAGAGCATGACTCATCGTTTAAACAGCAAGATACCTTACGCTACCACGCACGCGATTTAGCCGCTTATCGGGCATTTCAGCACAAAATACCGCTTATTTTAGGCAGTGCCACCCCTGCGCTCGAAACACTGCACAAAGCTATAAACAACAAATACCAACTTTTAAGCCTTACAGAGCGCGCACAAACTGCGACCGATAATCAGTTTATGTTGCTCGATATGAAAGGCCAGCCCGACCAAGCCGGTATTGCACACGCAAGTCTTGCCACTATGCGCCAACATTTAAACCGTGGTAAGCAAGTTATGGTGTTTTTAAATCGTCGTGGCTTTTCTCCTACGCTAATTTGTCACGAATGCGGGTGGTTGAGTGAGTGTAATCGCTGCAGCACCAGCGCAACCTTTCATAAAGCCATTGGCCAAATGATTTGCCACCACTGTGGGGAGCAACACCCAGTACCTCACCAGTGTCCTGATTGCGGTAGCACACAAATTTTTCCTAACGGTAAAGGCACCGAACAAATTGAAGAGTTTTTATCGAGTGAATTCCCCGATACACCCGTAACCCGCATCGACCGCGATTCAACCCGCCGTAAAGGGAGCTTAGAAAAAGCCTTAGAGGTGATAAACCAAGGCGGGGCGCGTATTTTAGTGGGCACACAAATGTTGGCTAAAGGTCATCATTTTGCCGATGTTAGCTTAGTGCTTATATTAGATGTAGATAGCGGCTTGTACTCGTGCGATTTTAGAGCCACAGAGCATTTAGCCCAGCTGGTAACTCAAGTTGCTGGGCGCGCAGGTCGCTCTGGTGAGCCAGGCCAAGTATTACTGCAAACCCACTTTCCTGAACACCCTTTATTGCAAGACTTAGTAAATAATGGCTACCAAGATTTTGCCCGCTTTGCTTTAAGTGAGCGTGATGATGCCGACCTTCCACCCATTACTAATATGGCTATAGTTAGAGCACAAGGGCACAGTATTAAGCTCGTTGTCGATTTTTTGACGGATTTGGTTCCTGTTAACGGTGTATCTGGTATACAATTGCTCGGTCCAATTCCTGCCCCACTAGAAAGAGTGGCGGGTATGTACCGGTTTCAATTGCATATTCAAGCGCAAGACCGCAAAGTATTGCATCAGTATCTTGCGCAAATGGTCGACTATTTAAGCACCAGCAAACTTGCACAAAAAGTGCGCTGGAGCCTTGATGTTGACCCTATAGACATGATTTAGGTTAAAGCCAAATGGCACAGCACGATTATATTAATAAAAAACCAGCGGGTAGAAAAAACACCAAGCAAGCCCCTGCTAAAAAACCATTTCCTATACTTTTAGTTGTTATTACTGTTTTGCTTGTAGGCTGCTTTGCTTACGGCTTATGGTTTATTAAAAATAACGCCGACCCTGAGCTTGTTGAGCAGCAGGCGCACCCTAAAACAGCTGAAAAAGTAGAAATAGCTAAACCTCGCGCCCCTAAGTTCATTGAAGAAATTAAAGAGCACGAGATCCAAGTTGAAGTAAGAGAAATTGAGCAAAAAGGCCCCTATGTTATGCAGTGTGGGTCGTTTAGAACACACGCACAAGCCGAAACCCTCAAAGCTAAAATTGCCTTTGCGGGCTTAATTTCTGAAATTAAAAAGACCACAGGTACTAATGGTGTTTGGTATAAAGTGCGTTTAGGCCCTTATAAAACAAAGCGCCAAGCCGAAAGCGACAAAAACAAACTCAAGCGAGTGCATGTTGTTAGCTGCGGAATTTGGGGCTGGACTTGAAATTAGTCCATTCACCCATATAACCTCATCATAATCGTTTTTTACAAGCTGCCCCCGCAGCTTGATGATGAGGAATAACATGACCACTATCGTAAGTGTACGCCGCGACAATAAAGTAGTAATTGGTGGCGACGGCCAAGTTTCACTTGGTAATACCGTAATGAAGGGCAACGCCCGTAAAGTTCGACGCCTTTATAATGGCAAAGTAATTGCTGGTTTTGCCGGCGGTACTGCTGATGCCTTTACCCTTTTCGAACGCTTTGAAAGCAAACTAGAAATGCACCAAGGTAACCTCACTAAAGCCGCTGTAGAAATGGCCAAAGACTGGCGTAGTGACAGAGCTTTACGCAAGCTTGAGGCACTCCTTGCGGTTGCAGATGAAACTGCTTCACTAATTATCACCGGTAATGGTGATGTAGTGCAGCCAGAAAACGATTTAATTGCCATTGGTAGCGGTGGTAACTTTGCTCAATCAGCAGCCACTGCCCTATTAGAAAACACCGATTTAAGCGCTCGCGATATCGTAGAAAAAAGCCTGACCATTGCTGGCAACATCTGTGTATTTACCAACAACTTCCAAACAATCGAAGAATTATAATAGGACCCATTATGTCTGCTATGACCCCAAGAGAAATTGTACACGAGTTAGATCAGCATATTATTGGTCAAGCTAATGCTAAAAAAGCCGTGGCTATTGCCCTGCGTAATCGCTGGCGCCGTATGCAACTAAACGATGACTTACGCAGCGAAGTAACCCCTAAAAACATTTTAATGATTGGCCCAACAGGTGTCGGTAAAACTGAAATTGCCCGCCGTTTAGCTAAACTCGCTAATGCGCCTTTTATTAAAGTAGAGGCGACTAAATTTACTGAAGTGGGTTATGTTGGTAAAGAAGTAGAGACTATCATTCGCGATTTAGTTGATGTATCAATTAAAATGACCCGAGAGCAACAAACTAAAAAGTTTAAACACCGCGCAGAAGAAGCAGCAGAAGAGCGTATTTTAGATGCACTTTTACCACCGGCTAAAGATCAATACGGTGAAACACAGCGCGATGACAACTCATCTACTCGTCAAACATTCCGTAAAAAATTACGCGAAGGTCAGCTTGATGATAAAGAAATAGAAATAGATCTAGCGCAAGCACAGCCAAATGTAGAGATTATGGCGCCTCCTGGTATGGAAGATATGACCAACCAGCTGCAAAGCATGTTCCAAAACATGGGTGGCGACAAACGTACTAAGCGTAAGTTAAAAATTAAAGAAGCCTTTAAGTTATTAACCGAAGAAGAAGCCGCTAAATTAGTTAACCCTGAAGAGCTAAAAGAGCAGGCTATTTTTGCAGTAGAGCAAAACGGCATTGTGTTTATTGATGAAATAGACAAAATTTGTAAGCGTGGCGATTCGTCAGGCCCAGATGTTAGCCGTGAAGGTGTACAACGCGACCTACTTCCATTAATTGAAGGCTCAACCGTTAATACTAAGCACGGTATGGTGAAAACCGACCACATGCTATTTATTGCATCAGGTGCGTTCCAAATGGCTAAACCATCAGACATGATCCCTGAGCTACAAGGTCGTTTACCTATTCGTGTAGAGCTTGAAGCACTAAGTGCTAATGACTTTAAACGAATTCTTACCGAGCCACATGCTTCACTTACTGAGCAGCAACGTGAATTGCTTAAAACTGAGCAAGTAAATGTTGAGTTTAGCGATGATGCAATAGAGCGCATTGCTAAAGCCGCTTGGCAGGTTAACGAGAAAACCGAAAACATTGGTGCTCGTCGCTTACATACGGTAATGGAAAAGCTAATGGAAGAAATTTCATACGATGCATCTGAACAAGCAGGCTCTACCCTTACTATTGATGCCGCTTATGTAGAAAAACATTTAGGCGCATTAGTTGAAGATGAAGATTTAAGCCGCTTTATTTTATAAGGTAGGCAAAAATACTATACTAAAAGCCTCCATATTGGGGGCTTTTTAATGGGACATATAAAATGAAACACGTAACAAAAGTGCATTATCATAGCGTGAGTAAAAACCTAGATGTTTACTTTGATGATGACAGTATGGCTGTATTTAGCTGCGAGTTTTTACGCGTTCACTCTCCCTCGGCCGAAGTGCAAGGGCATGGTGCAGAACCAATGAAGTTGGTACTTAATAAACAACATGTTGGTATAAAAAAGATTGTACCGGTGGGGCATTACGCACTTAGATTAGACTTTGATGATGGCCATAACAGCGGGCTATTTAGCTGGAGCTACTTTGAAACACTACAAGCGCAGCACGAAACCTTGTGGGATAAATATCAAGCGCGTCTTGCCGAGCACGAAAAAAACAAAGATAGCGTACCAATAAAGTTTGTTCCCTAAACCTTATTGGCTTTTTAAACGCTACACTGTATTACACTTTAAATTTATCAATAGCCGCAAATAATACGCGCGCTTGTTCAGAGACTTCTTCACTGGTTTGCGCATTATTAACTGCATGCTCAGAGGCATCTTGGGCAATGTCTCTGATGCGTACTACATTTTTGTTCACCTCTGATGCCACCTGACTTTGCTCATCAATAGCAACGGCAATTTGAGTACTCATTTCCATTATGGTTTGCACATCTTCGGTAATAGCACCGAGTAAATCACCCGCTTTAATAGCTTGTGAAGCACTTTCATCACCTTGCGAGCGACATTGATGCATAATACTTACTACCTCTTGCGTGCGCTGCTGAAGCGTATTAATAATGCCTTCAATTTCACTGGTAGACTCTTGTGTACGTTGCGCAAGCGAGCGTACTTCATCCGCTACAACAGCAAAGCCTCGCCCTTGCTCACCAGCACGAGCGGCTTCTATCGCGGCATTCAATGCCAGTAAATTGGTTTGCTCTGCAATGCCTCTGATTACATCGAGCACTGAGCCTATGGTTTCACCGTCTTTTTCAAGTTGCGATACCACACTTGATGCGTTACCTAACGACGAAGATAAATCGCGTATGTGCTTAACCGTAGAGTCTACTTCATTTCGCCCTTGCTGCGCGCTTAAATTGGTTGACTCTGCTTTTTTAGCGGCAGCTTCGGTATTATGAGAAATATCTTGAATCGTTGCCTGCATTTGCGTAGCCGCAGTGGCAACCATATCCGCTTCGTGTAACTGCTCTTGCATGCCTGAACTTGTTGCAGAGGTACTTTCAGATAAGTGCTCTGTTGCCACATTTAACGTATTAAGCGCGGTATTCACTTCGTTTATGAGGTTTTTAAAATCGCCTATTAAACTATTAAAGTCCGAGGTCATAATGGTAACTTCATCATTACCTGTTTGCTCTATCATTACGCTTAAATCGTTATTACGGCGTATGTCGTTTATGGTGTGATATACCCGCTCAATAGGCACAATAATTGAGTGGCTAGTAAAGTACACCAGCGCCAACACTATAATCCCCGAAATAACAAATACAACGATGGCAATAAACTGCGCTTGGTCAACGCTTTTCTCAACTTCCAGCTTGGTTGACTCAACAATTTGACCAACAACCTGATCGCTTTTTTCTACGTTAATACGCATAACGCCTAGTGCACCAGAGTCTAAATCGAGCCCTAACTGCGTTTGTGCCTTTACAAGATTTTGAAAAGCACTTTGATACGTATCTATTAAAGGGCTTATTTGCGACTTATAACTACTTTGCAAATCAGCTTGGGTAATTTTTTGTTTAAACGTACTAATAAGTTCGTTAAAGCGAGTTAAGTATTTTGCATCAAAGCGCAGCATAAAATCTTTCTCAGCGCGTCGCAGCTGTAGCATTGCCGATAAAAGCTCAAAGTTATCTTGCTCTTTTAATAGCACCTCAACTTCGTGCACTGCAGTTCTGAGCTTGCCATATAACCCATCTTTAGGGTTTAAACCTATCTGTTGCTGTAACCTAACAACCTCTGAAAAACTGTTATTGTAGTTAGTAATAAGCGTATGAAAATGCTCAATTTGCGCTGTGGTAATGCCCTGCTGTTGCATTACCTCCTGCAGCTTTTTGATTTTAGTGCTTAGCTGTTTAAAATCCTTATCAAATGATGTAAGTGCTTCCTGCTGCTTGTAAAAAAGAAAATTTTTTTCATGCTTTCTAAGCTCTAGTGCATGTACGTTGAGCTCTTCTGCAAGCTGAATTGTTTTATTCAGATTGAGTGTTACGCGTGACTCATAAATTACCACACACAACAAAATGACCATTGCCAGACCGACTACCACTGCATTAAGTTGCAAACGCCTTTTAATGGTTAAGTTTTGTAAAAAATTCATTGAAAACACCTATATTTAATATGCACTAATAGTGTAGTACGTTCTGGCGCTTTACATTAAGTTTTTTATTAACTTTTTATACATATAACTCATGCTTTTAGATTAACATTACCCCATAAATCTTTATGCAATGAGTGAGTGTCATGCCACTGTTTATTAAGTAGCCATTTAACCAAAGGGGCAGGATCACTGGGAAAATTAATTTGTTTGTTTTGCGGGGCACTATTCCAATCATCCAGCGCTTGCGGGTTTAAATAATTCATTACATGAGCCATTTTCATCGCCCGCAATGTTTGTGCATTTGCATCTTGTTCAAACTGACCATCGAGAGGTTTAAGTAATAATTTTTTCCCAAGCTTTAAGGCCTCACTTGCCAGCTCAAAGCCTGCATTACCAATTACGCCACTGGTATTTGCTAAGTCGTTTAAAAACCCCGCTCGTGAAGGAGTGCGCAAATGAATATGCCCAAGGGATTTATCCTGCGCATGCGGGTGGTAACAGTAAAACTCTTTTTCTGGGAAGTCCTTTAAATAATCAATAATGTTGTCGAGGTTCTCAAAGGGTAAATACACCAGCACTTTATTCATAACGGCGACAGGATTGCCATGGTCATGGTTTGCAATAAAGGGCGGTATAATATTATCTGCAAAGGGCTGCCAATGTACGCCTAAATAGGTGCTTGCTGGCGCGTAGTGCTTAATGAGAGATTTTCTAAATAAACCGCGACCAAACATAGGCACGCTATTAGATAAAAAGGCTGCCTGGTGACTAATACCAACTACAGGCACGCCTGCACGCTTTGCTGCCCAAGCTGAAATAGGCTCAAAGTCATTTAAGACGAAATCGTATTTTTTTACATTAAATGATTTTATATCGTTAACTAACTTACACACTCGGGCATTTTTTAATGTTTGATAGCTTTTTACTTGGCCGTTTTTAGTGCTAAACGATAACCCCCGAAACGTTTTGTAATCAGCAAAGTCCTGCATATCAAAGTAGTCTTTTTCAGGGCGTCCTGAAAAAACGTAATCTACATCTATACCTAACTCTTTAAAACAACTTGCCATAACACGGGCGCGCGTAATGTGGCCATTACCTGTGCCTTGTATGCCGTATAATATCTTCATACAGGCACCACCAAAGCTAGCGCAAATAAACCGCATGAACTGCCAATAACGGCGCCTATTATTATATCTGCCGGAAAATGTACGCCTAATACTACGCGAGAAACCGCCACCCCCGATGCCCAACTAAACCAAAGCCACGCATACTCTGCAAAAAAGTGACTCAATATTACCGCAACTAAAAATGCTGCTGCACTGTGTCCCGAAGGCAAACTAAATTTGTCACTAGGCACAATATACGCATTACTGACTAAGCAATCGCAGGGGCGGATTCGGCCAAAGCTACGTTTTGCTAAAAAATAAATAGGTCTTTCAATTGCAAACCCCAGTAACACCGATATTGGCAATAACTGATGCTGCTCATTGGTACTTAACCACCAAATGGCGCCACACATAAGTAAATATAAACCACCATTACCACTTTTAGATAAACCAAGCGCAGCCGTCTTCAGCCATTTGGGTGAATTATAATTAAACAGAGTTAAAAAGAGTTGTTCATCCATTTGAGCCATTTTTTTAAGCACGTTATTGTCGTTCATTATTTACCCTTAGCTGCACAATATCTAACCATAGTTAAAGCTTAGTGGCAGAAAATAACAATTGAGTGACGCTTTTAAGACACTATTGTTGCCATTTCTAATTTCGGCATTTTTTGAATAAATTTACTGCTATTAAGTCGTTGTTATTGCATATAAGGAGGGTATACTGAGGGTAACTTATGTACCCTTTGAGGATAAAATAATGGATTACAGCACTTCTGACTTATGTGACTTTTTTGCCGATGTGGTTGACGTGCTTGAACCGATGTTCATCAACTTTGGTGGTCGACACACGTTTGGCGGCCGAATTAAAACGGTTAAATGTTTTGAAAATAATGAACTGATCCGTGAAATACTCTCACAAGACGGTACTGATCAAGTACTACTTATCGATGGTGGTGGCTCAACACGACGCGCCCTTATCGACGTTGAACTTGCAGAGCTTGCGCTTGATAACAACTGGAACGGCATTATTGTATTTGGTGCTGTGCGTCATGTAGATGAGTTAGAAGAAATTGATTTAGGTATTCAAGCGATTGCATCAATTCCTGTGGCCGCCGACAGCGAAGGCGCTGGTGAAGATGGTATTGGCGTTAACTTTGCTGGTGTGTCGTTTTTTGATGACGATTTTATCTATGCAGATAGTACTGGCATTGTATTATCAGCAGAAGAACTTGAACTAGAAGTTATCGAAGAATAAAGTAACAAGCAGTGCTCAACAGAGCACTGCTTACGCCACCACGAATAATTTTTGCTGCTCAATACGGATTCAACACAGTGCACCCTACCTTAAAAGTGTATGATGAAAACGCCGTTAAACCCTACTGCTCCACACGCGTTAACGAAACAAAAACCTGGCAGTCTGTTGCTCTATTAGACACCCATGTAAATGTACAACAAGCCCTTAACGATGCAGCGCAATTTGGTATTCGCTACGTATTAATTGGTATATGTGAAGATATAGGCCCTCGCGCTAATTTAGGCAATGGCGGCTCACATCAAGCTTGGCCCGCTTTTTTACAATACTTTTTGAACCAACCAGTTAACCAGTTTAACGCGACCCAGCAGGTATTGCTGTTAGGCGAAATTGACGTTAATGATGTAATGGTGCAAGCCCAAGGCTTAAATAACCAGCATACTGAAGAGCTGGCTCAACTACGTAAACTATGCGCAACAATAGATGAGCGAGTAGAGGCGGTATTAACGCTTATATTTAATGCGGGCCTTGAGCCTATTATTATCGGCGGTGGGCACAATAATAGCTTTGGCATACTCAGTGCTTTAAGCAAACATAGTGGGGCTTCAGTTAACGCTATAAATTTTGATCCCCATGCAGATTTACGGCCTTGCGAAGGTCGCCACAGCGGCAATGGCTTTAGCTATGCTTTGAAGAAAAATGCATTGCAGCAATATCATATTATTGGCCTGCATGAGCAAAAAAATAACCAAGCCATTTTTGACTTAATCGAGCAAAATCAATGTAGTTTTCACAGCTATCAAGCTATTAATGTACGCCGAGAAATATCACTAACCGATGCCGTACAGCACGCCTTAGCAGCGTTTAATAATGCGCCACTTGGTATTGAACTCGACTTAGACAGTATTTCATTTTTACCGGCCAGCGCGTATACATGCTGCGGCTTTAGCGTCAGTGATGCTGAGCATTATGTGTATTTAACAGCAAAACACAGCACTGCCCGCTACCTACATTTGTGTGAAGCTGCACCGCTAAATCACCCAGCTGGGTTAACAGCAGGTATGCAAAGCTGTGGGCAAATTATTAGTGCATTAGTTAATGCCTACTTACATGCAAAAACGCGTTAATTTTAATTAGCTTAATTAACCGCTGCATTTATAAGGCAGCTGAATTACGTTACTGGCTTAGCTAAAAATGGTGAGTAATTCTATCGCAGCGAATTGCTGAGTTCCCCTTACAAAATAATTATTGCAGCTGGGCATAACTTATTGAGTTTGGTGAGCCTGCCACTGCTTTAGCCAACTCATTAAGCCAATGCTGCTTAACGGGTGGCCAAAATAATAACCTTGTGCTGCGTGCGCTTTTAAACTTTTTACAAACTTTAATTGGTCTAAGGTTTCAACGCCCTCAAAAATAACCTTGGTATTTTGTTGGTTATGCATTTCAACCATACCGCCTACTAGGCTGCGTATATTATTTTGATTGCTAAAATCTGCAGTAAGCGATGGCGCTACCTTAATGTATTCAACAGCTAGATTTGGCAGCTTAGAAAGAACAATGGGGTTATCGCCTAACCCATCAACGCATATTTTTAAGCCTATATTATTTAATCGGGCAATCATCGCACGGCCCTTATTATCTAAATCTGTGAATATATGCAGCGGGCATTCAACAATTAAATCTCCGTGTTGTAAGTTGTGCTCACTCACCACACTATCTACAAACTCAACAAACTCTTCGTTAAGCATTTCGGGGCCAAATAAGTTAATGCTCAGCGGTATAGCAATCCCCTCTATGCGAAGTGCCATGGCAAGCTCTGCGGCCCGCTCTATAACAAACTTAGTCAGTGGGTAAGCTAAACCCGCAATATGAATATCATCAATAAACCGGTGGGCTGATAAAATACCTTGTTGAGGGTGCTGCCAACGCAACAGAAGCTCTAAAAACTCAATTTGGCCGTCGTCATTGCGAATAATAGGCTGAAAATAAAGTTCAAGCTCGCTTACAAAATCAATATTAGCCAGCTCTTTTAAACGGGCTTGCTGCTCAAGTTGCTCAACCATCATTTGTTGATGGTACACAACCACCGCTTTTTTAGGCTGACTATCAAGGGCTAAGTATGCACACGATACTAAGTTATCAAAGTTAGCGTCTTGCTCATCGCAATTAACGTAACTCGCCCTTGCTTTTACCTCTACGGTACAATTAGCAACGTTAAACGGTTTAAGTGTTGCGCCAATAATTTGCTCAATGATGTGCTCATGGCTATGTTTGTGCACAGCTAAGCTGCAAATAAAGGCAAAGTTAAGACCCCCTAAATGCGCCAATTTTTCTTGGCCTCCTAAATCAATCACATTGTCGTTATTTAGTAAGTCTTTTATTCTGTTGGCCGATTGTGCCAAAAGCAAATCCCCAAAATCTCTGCCTATGTGCTGATTAACTTGCTCAAACCCTTCTAGACGAATAATCACCAGTGCTGCTTCTAGCTGTTTTTCTTTACACCAGCTGTAATAACCCTGGCGTAACTGCTGTTTATCTGCAAATGCAGCAAGAGGAGAGTCATCTTGGTACGGCTCAGGCTCATTAATGTTATGCGAATCTTCAACTTTGGGCTCTTCTTCCTCGCTCATTAGCCCTACAACCGCTAGCAGAATAATAGCCACCACCACCCAAAATAGAGGCACGTCCATGAGTAAATGCGCTGAAAACAACACCACAAATAGCAACCCTGAAACGGCGCTTGTGATAATCATGCTCCAACTATTACGCTCAAACGCTTGCCATAAATGAAAGCAAAAACCAAAAGCGAGCAATATTGCTAACCAAGCAGCACCGCTGCTTAAAATGGCTAAACCGACAGCGCCTGTACATAAGTAACTAAATTTAATACTGGTATTTTTAACCGCAAATAACGTAGCGACCATCGCCATTAACAGCGCGCCGCTAAAAAATATTGGAAAGTTACTGTCAGTCAAAATACTCAAGCTTACGCCACTCCATTAGCAATAAAATTTAATAAAAGCATGTTAAATATGGACAAAAATAATACAAACTAATTAATTCTACCCAAAATCCATAGATTTAACAGTTTATTTACGCCAAATTGGTAACTTAATTGTGCAGGGTGACTTATTTGCCAGTGCGCAATATCAGCCCTTGCACCAACCTTTAGCACGCCTCTGTCTTTCAAACCTAATGCCTGCGCTGCATTGCGGGTTACTCCCGCAAGAGCCTGCTCAGGGGTGAGCCTAAATAAAGTACATGCCATGTTCATCATTAATTGCACAGAACATAAAGGCGAGGTTCCTGGGTTAAAGTCACTGGCAATAGCAATAGGCACATTGTATTTTTGCAGCAAATCGATGGGAGGAAGCTGTGTTTCTCGTAAAAAATAAAAAGCCCCAGGTAATAAAACAGCCACAGTGCCAGCCTCTGCCATGGCTTTTACGCCGTTTTCATCAAGGTACTCAATATGATCAGCTGAAAGGCCTTTATACTCAGCCACCAGCTGTGCGCCCTGCTGATTAGAAAGCTGCTCAGCATGGCATTTTACCGGCAAGTTATGTTTTGTAGCTGCATCAAACACTTGTTTTGTTTGTGCAAGACTAAAGCCTACATTTTCACAAAATACATCCACAGCATCGGCAAGGTTATTAGCCACTACCTGCTCAAGCATCTGCGTACATACTAAATCAATGTATTCATCTGCACGGCCTTTGTATTCAGGGGGTAGCGCATGTGCACCTAAAAACGTGGTTTTAATATCAATAGGATGATGCTCATTAAGCAAACGCGCCACTTCTAAAATTTTTATTTCGTTTTCAACATCAAGCCCGTATCCCGACTTTATCTCAGCAGTCGTTACGCCCTCGGCAAGTAAAGTGTTTAAGCGATCTTTTGCATCAACAAATAACTGCTCATGATCTGCCTCGCGAGTGGCCTTAACGGTACTGGCTATACCGCCACCTTGTGCAGCTATTTGTTCATAGCTTACACCTTGTAAGCGCTGCTCAAATTCCTCAGCTCGGGAGCCTGCAAATATTAAATGTGTATGGCAATCAATAAGCCCAGGTGTTAACCATTGCCCTTTAATACTTAATGTAGGGGTAGCAAAGGCATCAAAACTGGGTAAGTTTGATTGCTCACCTAACCATACAATTTCGCCGTTTTTAATCGCCAGTGCCGCATTTTCTATAGCCCCATAAGGTGCATCAATTGTGCTATCCATGGTTGCTATGTTGGCATCAGTTAATAATAAGTCGAGATCTTCTAAGGTGTAACCCGTTGTTTTATTTTGCATACTTAGCTCCCTAACGTGCTTAAAATACAGTCTAACAATACACCTTGTATATACAAGATAATTATGCCATCTTTATTAAATAGTTTATTTTAAGTACAGCTAATAATAGTAATGACCACACCTAAATTTGCACAAATAAAACAATTTATTGTCGATAAAATAAAAAATGGCGCATGGCAAGAAAACCAACGTGTCCCCTCAGAAAACGAGCTTAGCAGCCAATTTTCTGTAAGCCGTATGACCGCACGACGTGCACTGAGCGAATTAACAGATGCCGGTATTTTAACGCGCAGCCAAGGGTTAGGTACGTTTGTAGCAAGTTTTAAATCGCAGTCATCACTACTTGAAATTAAAAACATAGCCGATGAAGTAAAAGAACGTAACGGGCAATACAGCTGTAGTGTGCAAGTGCTTGAATCAATCAATGCGGTAGCACCCATAGCTATTGCGCTTGGCGTTGAAGTAGATAGCGTGGTGTATCGCAGTGTGCTTGTACACAATGAGAACGACAAACCACTGCAAGTTGAAGAGCGATTTGTAAACCCAGCTTTAGCCGCGGGTTATTTACAACAAGACTTTAGCGCCCTCACACCGCATGAATACTTATCGAGCGTAGCGCCGCTCACACAAGCGCGCCACACAGTGGAAGCGGTTATGCCTAACTCGCAAATGTGCCAATGGCTTAACCTGTATAACGAAGAACCCTGCTTACAGGTTATTCGTCGTACTTGGTCTACAAAAGGCATAGTGAGCTTTGCTCGCTTAGTATCACCGGGCAGTAAATACCGTTTGGGCGGGCACTTAACATTTAAAAAATAATAACAACGTAACGCTCAAGAGCGTTTTTTTGTAGCTGACCATCTTGTATATACAACAGGAGAAATTCATGAACAACCGGCTCGACACACACCGAGAAATCCGCGCGCCTCATGGCGATAAAATTAGCGCTAAAAGTTGGCAAACAGAAGCCGCTAAACGCATGTTAATGAACAATTTAGACCCTGATGTGGCAGAGCACCCTCACGCGTTAGTGGTATATGGCGGTATTGGCCGTGCGGCAAGAGACTGGCCAAGCTTTGATAAAATAATTGAAACCCTTGATAGGCTCGAAAACGACGAAACCCTGCTTGTGCAATCGGGTAAGCCCGTGGGCGTATTTAAAACCCACGAAAACGCGCCGCGCGTTCTCATTGCTAATTCTAACCTGGTGCCACATTGGGCAAATTGGGAGCACTTTAATGAGCTCGATAAAAAAGGCTTAATGATGTATGGGCAAATGACCGCGGGCTCTTGGATTTATATTGGCTCACAAGGCATAGTGCAAGGCACTTACGAAACCTTTGTAGCAATGGCAAAGCAACACTTTGGCGGTAATGCAAAAGGTAAATGGGTTTTAACAGCAGGCCTTGGCGGTATGGGAGGCGCACAACCACTCGCCGCGACGATGGCAGGCTTTAGCGCATTAGTTGTGGAATGCGACGAAACCCGTATCGATTTTCGAATTAAAACCGGCTACGTTGATGTAAAAGCCACGACACTTGAGCACGCGCTTGAGCTAGTTACCGATGCTTGCATTAAAGGTAAGGCATTATCGGTAGGCTTATTAGGTAATGCTGCCGATATTTTTACTGCACTGGCAAACAGCAATATTACCCCTGATATAGTGACCGACCAAACCTCAGCGCACGACCCACTCAACGGCTACCTACCGCAAGGTTGGAGCATGCAACACGCAGCAAAAATGCGTGAACAAAACCCACAGGCAGTGGTTAAAGCCGCTAAGCAATCTATGGCAGTGCAAGTAAACGCCATGCTAGCACTTCAAAAAGCCGGAGCTGCCACTACCGACTATGGCAATAACATTCGCCAAATGGCATTTGAAGAAGGCGTTACCAACGCGTTTGATTTTCCGGGCTTTGTGCCTGCTTATATCCGTCCGTTATTCTGTGAAGGAATTGGCCCATTTAGATGGGTAGCGCTTTCGGGTGACCCCGAAGACATTTATAAAACCGATGCAAAAGTGAAAGAGCTTATTGCAGAAGATACCCACTTACATAACTGGCTTGATATGGCGCGTGAGCGCATTCAATTTCAGGGTTTGCCAGCGCGTATATGCTGGGTTGGTTTAAAAAACCGAGCTCGCCTTGCACTGGCCTTTAACGACATGGTTAAAAATGGCGAGCTTAAAGCGCCGGTTGTAATTGGTCGCGATCATCTCGACTCTGGCTCTGTAGCAAGCCCCAACCGTGAAACCGAAAGTATGCAAGATGGCTCAGACGCCGTTTCTGACTGGCCGTTACTTAATGCTTTGCTTAATACTGCGGGTGGCGCAACGTGGGTGTCGCTCCACCATGGCGGCGGAGTGGGCATGGGCTTTAGCCAGCACGCAGGCGTGGTTATTGTTGCAGATGGTAGTGAACAAGCTGCGCAACGCATAGCTCGTGTGCTTTGGAACGACCCTGCTACCGGCGTTATGCGCCATGCTGATGCAGGCTACGATATTGCAAAAAATTGCGCGCAAGAGCACCACCTAGATCTCCCTATGCTAAACAAGGAATAG
>Ga0208334_100167_pt1 | contig 29638 bp, 27 predicted proteins | sample DeeseametaMP0900_FD_184201 | JGI IMG/M metagenome (GOLD analysis project Ga0208334, IMG submission 184201) | Marine microbial communities from the Deep Indian Ocean - MP0900 (SPAdes) | ecosystem: Environmental > Aquatic > Marine > Oceanic | place: East of Durban, South Africa, South Indian Ocean...
GCGGCCCCTGCGGGTCGCCGGGCTTTTTTGTGCCCGATGCCAGGTGCGGCATCCCCACCACGAGGCCCCGGCGCGGGGCCGGGACGCGAGGCCACCCGCAGCCCCGTCCCGGACCTGATCCGGGACCTCTCGCCCGATCGCGCCAGACAGGCTTCGGGGCTTATCAGGCGCGGCAGAGCGCCTTGATCCCGCGCGCCACCTCGGGGCTGGCCGCTAGCGTGTCCACTGCCAGGTCGCGCACCGCCTCATGCAGCCCGTCACTCGGCACCAGCCGGTCGACCAGCCCGAAACGCAGGGCCTCCTCCGCCGAGAGCCTGGCCCCGCCCATCAGCACCAGCTTGGCCCGCGCCGGCCCGACCAACGCCGCCAGGCGCGCCGGATCGGAGGGCTGCGGCAGGTAGCCCAGCTTCATCACCGGATAGAAGAATTTCGCTTCCGGCACCGCGATTCGCAGATCGCAGGCCAGCGCCATGCCGAAGGCGCCGCCGGCCAGCGTGCCGTTGAGCGCCGCGATGGTCAGCCCCGGCAGGGCCGCGATTGCCGCCGACAGCCGCTCCCAGACCTCCGAGGTGGCGAGCCCGGCCCGGGCGGCGTCGAGATCCGCCCCGGCGGAGAACACCTTGCCGGCGCCGGTCAGCACCAGCACGCGCGCCTCCTGTGCCGCCGCCGCGATCTCGACCAGCCGTTCGAGCATCTCAGGGGTCAGCGAATTGGCCTTGTCCGGCCGGTTGATCGTCACCCGCCAGAGCCCGCCCTCGCGGGCCAGGTCGATCATTCCACAAGCCCCAGCTGCCGGCGCCAATCCTCGTCCCGGAGCGACAGCTCTTCCCCGAGATGCGCGTCCCCCGCCGGCCCGCACATCCACATCAGCGCCGTGGCGACCCATTCCGGCGGAATGTGATCGGACCAGTCGAGCCGGCTCACCGGGTTGATGCCGCTCGACTTGATCTCGCGCTGCATCTGCGTCGCCACCGTGCCGGGCGACAGGCCCATGGCGCGGATGCCGTGATCGCGGCCCTCCTTGTCGGCGCAGCGGGTCAGCATCGCGGCCCCGGCCTTGGACGCGCAATAATGGCTCCAGGCCTCGACCGGGCCATGCGCCGCGCCCGACGAGATGGTGATGATCGTGCCGCCGCCCTGACCGGTCATCACCGGCATTGCCGCCCGCATGCCGTGGTAGACGCCCTTGAGATTGATATCGATCGCATGCCCCCAGCCCTCGGGATCGGACCCTGCCAGCAGCGAGATCGGCTCGATCACGCCGGCGTTTCCGATCACCACGTCGAGCCGGCCGAAGGTCTCGACCGAGACGCGCACCGCGGCCTCGACCTCCCAGTAGCGGCTGACGTCGCAGGGCACGGCCAGCGCCTGCGCGCCGATCTCTCCGGCCAGATCTGCGACGCTTTCCTCGCTGCGGGCGACAAGCACGACATTCGCCCCAGCCTTGGCAAATTCGCGCGCGGCGGCGGCGCCGATGCCGCGGCTGGCGCCTGTGATCATTACACATTTTCCGCTGATAAAATCCGACATGCTTTCCTCCGCCTGTGTCCGGCTCCGGCGTCTTTGGTAGCCCCTCGCCCGGCATTGGTCCAGTCGCGCGGGCGTGACGCAACGCGGCCCGCCTTCCCCTTGACCTCGCCCTGTGGCCAAGGGAAGCTGGCGCGGAAATTCATGGAAAGGCGCATTTGACATGTTCTGTTATCCCAAGCTCGCCGGCGGCACCGCGCTGGCCACCCTGATGCTGGCGCAAACCGCTGCCGCCGAAATCACCCCTGCCCAGGTCTGGGACGATCTGCGCGGCTACATGCAGGGCTATGGCTATACCGTCACCGCCGAGACCGTCTCTGACGGCGATGTGCTCACCCTCACCGATCTCACCACCACCATCCCGATCCCCGAGGATGACGTGACCGTCGTCATGGTGATGCCCGAGCTGACCCTGAGTGCCACCGGCGATGGCGCCGTCGACGTGGCCTGGCCGGCCGAGATGCCCATCACCTTCGACATCGCCGAAGGCGACGAGCAGATTTCGGCCACACTGCTATATGAGACAACCGATCTCGAGGCGACGGTCTCGGGTGAACCCGGCGCCACCGGCTGGGCCTATTCGGCAAGCTCGGCGCGGATTTCCCTGGCCGATCTGGTGGTCGAGGGGGTCTCTCTCCCGCGCGAGGTGGTGCGCGGCGAGATCCTGCTCGACGGGTTGGTCGGCACCTCGCAGATGACCACCGGCACGTTGCGCGACATCGCGCAGGAGATGAAGATCGGCGCCCTGTCTTATGACTTTGCCGGCCGCGACCCCGACAACACCGACAACACCCTGCTGTTTCAGGGCGGCATGACCGATCTGGCTTACACCGGCACCGGCACCCTGCCGGTGGACATGGACAGCGACGATCCGATGGCGGTGATGGCGGTGATGGATGTCAACGGCAGCTTCTCGTATTCCGGCGGCTCGGCGCAGTTCAACGGCGTCGAGGATGGCGAGGCGGCAAGCTTTGCCTCGAGTTCCGAAGGCGGCAGCATGGGCGTGTCGCTCGCGCCCGAGGCCTGGAACTTCGATTTCCTGGTCAATGGCTACGACGTGCAGGTGCAGGGCGGCGATCTGCCGTTCCCGGTGTCGCTCAGCGCCGGCGAGCTCGGCGGCAACTTTGCCATGCCGGTGGCCCGCAGCGAGGCACCGCAGGATATCGCGGCGGGGCTCACCCTCGGCGATTTCCAGATGAACGACCTGATCTGGAACATTTTCGATCCGGCCGGCCAATTGCCGCGCGATCCGGCGACGGTGCAGATCGATCTGACCGGCAAAGTGCGGATGCTTTACGACCTGTTCGATCCGGCCCAGGCCGAGGCGCTGGAAATGGCCGAAGTGCCCGCCGAGCTGCATGAGCTGACGCTCAACACGCTGGTGGTCGATGCCATCGGCGCGGTGCTGACCGCCACCGGCGCCTTCACCTTCGACAATTCCGACCTTCAGACCTTTGACGGCATGCCGCGCCCCCAAGGTGCGCTGACCGCCGAGCTGCGCGGCGCCAATGCGCTGATCGACAAGCTGGTGGCCATGGGCCTGCTGCCCGAGGAACAGGCGATGGGCGCGCGGATGATGATGGGCATGTTCGCGGTGAACCAGGGCGACGACACGCTGAGCTCGACCCTGGAGGTCAATGAACAGGGCCATGTCATCGCGAACGGCCAGCGGATTCAGTAACGCACCGGCAGGCGCCCCTGCGAGAAATCGCGGCGGCGCCTTGCCCCCGGGGCAGCAAGTCGCACCGGCTCACGCCTCGGGCACGACCCCTGCCAGATAGCCTGTCACCGCGCGTTCCACCCGTTGGGCCAGCGGCTCGAACGCCGCCTCGCCGGCCCGCAATGCGGCATGGGCCATGCCCTCGGCCAGGGCCAGCACGTCGCGCGCCACGGTCTCGGGATCGTCGACGTAATATTCCGCCAGAACCGCGACCACTTGCGCCTGCACTTGGGTGCGTTGCCGCGCCAGCCCCTGGTCGGCGGGCAATTCGGCTTCGGCCCGCTCCAGCGCTTCGGTCAGGCCCGGCTGCTCGAAGAGCTGCCGCAGCCGCGCCCGCACCATGGCACAGACAACGACGTCGAGCGCCGCATCCGCCGCCGCCTCGGCCGCGGCTTCCATGCCGGCCAGAACCGCAGCACGGCTTTCGGTCAGCAGCGCGCCGATGATCGCCTGCTTGTTGGGGTAATACTGATACAGCGAGCCGATCGAGATCCCCGCCGCCCGCGCCACGTGATTGGTGGTCAGCCCGCGCAGCCCCTCGCGGGCCAGGATACCGCCCGCCGCGACGAGGATGGCATCACGGGTCTTGCGGCTGCGGGCCTGGCGCGGGGCTTTGCGCGGCGCGAGAGCTGTGGCCATGGTCGATCTCCGGTTTTTGCCACTAACCCATGCGGGGCGGTGGAATTCAACGCGCAGATGGCCGCAGACCGGCATTTGGCCACCGGATCTTGCACCTCGGCCCCCCGCACTCTACCTGTGGCCTCCAAGGAGAGCCCATATGCCGCACCCATTGTCCGACCTGACCCAAGCCCTGCTCGACGCCGCCCGCAAAGCCGGCGCCGACACCGCCGACGCCATCGCCATCCGGGGCACTTCGGTCACCGTCGACGTGCGCGCCGGCGCGCTGGAACAGGCCGAGCGGTCAGAGGCCACCGACATCGGGCTGCGGGTGCTGCTGGGCCGGCGGCAGGCCAATGTCTCGGCCTCGGACACCCGCCCCGAAACGCTGGCCGCCATGGCCGAACGCGCCGTCGCCATGGCCCGCGAAGCCCCCGAAGACCCGCATGTCGGCCTCGCCGATCCCGCGCAGCTGGCGCGGGACACCTCGGCCGCGGAGCTCGAACTGGCCGATCCGACGGCCGAGCCCGACCCCGCCACCTTGCAGGCCCGTGCCGAAGCGGCCGAAGCGGCGGCGCAGGCCGTCGATCAGGTCACCCAGGTGCAATCCGCCTCGGCCAGCTATTCGGCGCGCGACATCCATATCGCCGCCAGCAACGGGTTCGGCGCCGGCTACAGCCGCACCGGATCGTCGCTGTCCTGTGTCGCCATCGCCGGCGAAGGCCTGGGGATGGAACGCGACTACGACGGCGACAGCCGCACCTTTGCCGCCGACCTGCGCAGCGCCGAAGAGATCGGCCGCACCGCCGGCGACCGCGCAGTCGAACGGCTGAACCCGCGCAAGCCGCCCACCGGCACCTATCCGGTGCTGTTCGACGAACGCATCTCGGCCTCGCTGATCGGTCATCTGCTGTCGGCCATTTCCGGCGCCGCCATCGCGCGCGGCTCGTCCTTCCTGCGCGATGCGCTGGGCCAGCAGGTGCTGCCCGAGGCGCTCAGCGTGATCGAGGATCCGCACCGGCCGCGCATTTCCGGCTCGCGCCCCTTCGATGCCGAGGGGCTGGCGACGCAGCGCCGCGCCATCGTCGACCGTGGCACACTCACCGGCTGGACACTGGATCTGGCCAATGCCCGCAAACTGGGGCTGGAGAGCACCGCCAATGCGGTGCGCGGCACCTCGGCGCCGCCGCATCCGTCAAACTGGAACATCGCCCTGACCCAGGGCGACAGGGGCCGGGCCGATCTGATTGCCGACATGGGCACCGGCTTGCTGGTAACCTCGATGATCGGCTCGACGATCAACTCCAACACCGGCGATTACTCGCGCGGGGCCTCCGGCCTCTGGGTCGAGAATGGCGAGATCACCCATGCGGTCAACGAGGTGACCATCGCCGGCAACCTGCGCGACATGCTGCTGCGGATCGTGCCGGCGAATGACGCCCGCCCCCACCTGTCGCGGGTGGTGCCGTCGCTGCTGGTCGAAGGCATGACCCTTGCAGGCACCTGAGGCCCAGGAAACCGATCTCGCCCTGCTGCTGCGCGCCGCCAGGGCCGCGGGCGATGTGGCATTGGGCTTTTCCGGCCCCACCGCCAAGGCCTGGGACAAGCCCGGCCAGGGCCCGGTGACCGAGGCGGATTTCGCCGTCAACGACGTGCTGCATGACATCCTGCGCGCTGCCCGGCCGGAGTATGGCTGGCTCAGCGAGGAGACGCCGGACGACCGGGCGCGGCTGGGCTGCGAACATGTCTTCATCATCGATCCGATCGACGGCACCCGCAGCTTCATCGAAGGCTCGGGCACCTGGGCGCATTCCATCGCCATCGCCCGCCGGGGCGCGGTGACCGCCGCCGTCATTCACCTGCCCGCCCGCGCCCGCACCTTTGCCGCCGCGCTGGGCCAGGGGGCCACGCTGAACGGCGCACCGATCCGCACCGGGTGCCGGGCCGAACTGACCGGGGCCAGCGTGATGGCACCGAAACCGACGATGCAACCCGCCCATTGGCGCAGCACGCCGCCAGAGGTGACGCGCGTGTTCCGGCCGTCGCTGGCCTATCGCATGGCGCTGATCGCGCAGGGCCGTTTTGACGCGATGCTGACGATCCGGCCGTCCTGGCACTGGGACATTGCCGCCGGGGCGCTGATCGCCACCGAAGCCGGGGCGCTGGCGACCGCCGCCGACGGTTCGCCCCTGACCTTCAATACCGAAACCCCGCAAAGCCCCGGCGTGCTGGCCGCCAACCCGGGGCTGCACCGGGCGATCCGCGACCGGCTGGCCTGAGCGTTACAGCTTGGACGAAATGATGCCGGTGGAGAAACCGCCCATTCGCAGCTCGCCGAAGAGCCGCTGATATTCGATCTTGGGGCAGCGGTTCATCACCACATCGACGCCGGCCGCCTCAAGCTGCGCCGCCGCCGCGGCGTGTTCGACACCGATCTGCATCCAGAAGGTCCTGAGCCCCGGCAGATGGGTCAGCGCCGCCTCCGCGATCGCGGGCACCGCCTCGGACCGGCGGAAGACATCCACCATGTCGACCTCTTTCGGCACTTCCGACAGGTCGGCGCGCACGGTCTCGCCAAACAGCTCCTTGCCGGCATGCCCCGGGTTGACCGGGATCACGGTAAAGCCCTTGAGCTTGAGATAGCGCGCCACGTAGTAGCTCGGCCGGACGGAATTGGGCGACACGCCCACCACCGCGATGGTCTTGGAGCGGGTCAGGATGCCGCGCAGGAAGGAGTCGCTGTAGCTCATGCCGGCGACGCTATCACCGCACCCGGCAGGACAAAAGCCGGCGCGCCACCGGACGGACTTGAAAAAAGCGCCCAGTCAATACTGGGCGCTGAGTGCGGAACGAGGGACAGTGAAATCATGCAAGGGTTCCGGCCTCGCATGTCATGAAAGACAAATAGGCAACAATCCCGACAAGAAAAGGCGTACTCACCGTTTCGTGAATTGCAGGGGGGGGCGGTGTCAGCCGTTCCGGCGCATCATCAGCGCCTGCATGCCCTTGGTCGCCTCGAGCAGACGGGTCATCCGGCCGGTGTGGTCCTGCCGCTCCTGCAAGCTGGGATGCAAACGCTCGGACGGGTCGAGCATGCGCTTGCGGGGCGTGCGGATCACGAACATCTTGCCCCAGCCCGACCAGGTGCCGACCGAAGGCGCCTCGGCATCGGCCGGAAAACGTGCCTGCCAGCCCTCGGGCAGCGGCAAGCCGCAATCCTCGGCCCGGTCCAGCATCCAGACCAGCGGCAGGTTGGCCAGCGGTCGGGCCGCCTCGAAGCCGGCGATCTGACCGCCGACATCGCCATGGGTGCCGGGAAACCACATCTGTTCGACCCGCCCGGACCAGTCGCCGGGCACGTCCCACAACAGCGGCGCATAGGCGGCGCGGCGTTCGTCATAGGCCAGCGCGTGAAAGCCGTGGCGCACGCTGTCGCCCAGGTGATGGTTGTGGAAGGCATGCGGATCGGCGCTCAGCCGCCAGACCAGGGGCAGCCGCAGGCCCAGCGCTTTGACCGTGTCAAAAACCCCGACCATCTCGATCGGCGCCGCCTCATGGCAAAAGGCGGCGCGAAAGGCCAGTGCCGCATCGCTGTCGGGCGCGGTCTGGTAATGGCGATAGGCGGTGGCGACATTGCGCTCCAGCGCGTGGCGCGCCGTCACCAGCCCGACCCGGTCGATCATCCCCGCCAGCGAGCGCACGGCAAAGGCGCCGCGCGAATATCCGAGCAGGAAGATCCTGTCGCCGGGGCGATACCGCGAAGCGAGATAGCCATAGGCGCGGCGGATCTGACTGTTGATGCCCTTGCCGGTCAGTACCGACCAGGCGGCGCGCCAGTCGGGGAACTGCACGCCCGGCTCGTAATAGATCGAGAGATCGCCGGCCGCCTCGCAGAGCAGCTTGTAGATCTGGCCGATGTTGGTTTCGGTTCCTTCCCGCAGGCTCGACATCGTGCCATCGAGTAGGATCACATGGATACGCTGTCCCCGGCGGGGACCGGTGCGGGTCTGCCGGAACCGGAGCTTGCGCGCCAGCCAGCCGGTGACCTGTTTATGCAGCCGTTTGAGACGCATCCCTCAACATACTCCAAACTCGCAGCGGCGTGAAAGGCATGTCTGCCTGCCGCACCCCGCGATCCCACAAGGCATCCTGCACCGCATTGCCCATCGCCGCCATGGCGCCCACGGTTCCGGCCTCGCCACAGCCCTTCATGCCCATGGGATTGGCGGTCGATGGCACCGGTTCGGTTTCGAAGCGGAACATAGGAAGAATATCGGCACGCGGCATGCCGTAATCCATGAAAGTTGCCGTGAGCAGCTGGCCATCCTCGTCGTGCACCACATGTTCGGTGACCGCCTGGCCGATGCCCTGGGCGACGCCGCCATGCACCTGCCCCTCGGCCAGCAGCGGGTTGATCAGATTGCCGAAGTCGTCGACGACGGTATAGCGCTCGACCGTCACGGTGCCGGTTTCCGGATCGACCTCGACCTCGGCGACATGGGCGCCGTTGGGATAGGACCGGCCGGGCAGCCTGTCGCGTGCCTCGTGCCGCAAAAGGTCGTCGCGGCCGGCCGCACGGGCCATCTCCGCGGCCTCCAGCATCGTCGGGGTCAGGTTCGACCCTTCGGCGCGGAATGTCTCATTGTCGAACCGCACTGCGCTCTCCTCGACCCCCATGCTATCCGCCAAAAACGGCGTGAATGCGGCCACCATTCCGGCCACCGCCGTCAGGGTCACATTGGCCTGCACCGTCACCGAGCGCGAGCCGCCGGTGCCGCCGCCCTTGGCAATCAGATCACTGTCGCCCTGCACCACCCGGATCCGTTCCATCGGGATGCCGGTCTGATCGGCGAGGAAACGGGCATAGACGGTTTCATGGCCCTGCCCGTTCGACTGGGTGCCGACAAACAGGGAAACGCCGCCATCCTCGTCAAAGGTGACCCTGGCGCCTTCCGAAGGATCGCCCAAAATGCTTTCGATATAGTAACAGAGCCCGATGCCACGCAATTTGCCATGCTCCTCGGAAGCGGCCTTGCGCGCGGCAAACCCCGCCCGGTCGCAGCTTGCCTCGGCATGCGACAGCACCCGGTCGAAATCGCCCACGTCGTAAAGCTCGCCTGTGACGGTTCGATAAGGGAACTTGGCCGCAGGAATAAAGTTCCGCCGCCGCAACTCCCATCCGTCGACGCCCAGCTCGCGCGCCGCCCGGTCCATCAGCCGCTCGAGCACATAGATCGCCTCCGGTCGCCCGGCGCCGCGATAGGCGTCGACCTGCACGGTGTTGGTGAAATAGCCCTTCACGCTCATATAGGCGGCCTGCACGTCATAGGTGCCCATCAGCACCTTGGAAAAGAGCTCGGTCTGGATCGGCTGGCCAAAGCCGGAGTTGTAGGCCCCGAGGTTGTTGCGAGTGGTCACACGGTAGGCCAGGATGCGGTGATTGTCGTCAAAAGCCATCTCGGCCAGGCTGGTCAGATCACGGCCGGCGTTGTCGCTGAGCATGCTCTCGGTGCGGTCGGCCATCCAGCGCACCGGACGGTCCAGGGCCCGGGCGGCATGGGCACAGATCACGTATTCCGGGTAATCCTGCGCCTTCATGCCGAACCCGCCGCCGACATCAGGATTGGTGATGCGCAGCGCCTCCGGGTCGAGACCCAGCGCCTTGGCAATGGTCTGCTTGAAGCCCCAGACACCCTGGCCGTTGATCGCCACATGCAGCCGCTCGCCCTCGGGCTCGGCGTAGCAGCCGCGCGGCTCCAGCGAATTGGCGATCACCCGGTTGTCGTCGATCTGCAACGACACCACATGCGCGGCCGCGGCAAAGGCCGCATCGGTCGCGGCGGCATCGCCCATGCCGAAGTGATAGGCGAGGTTGCCCGGCGCTTCCTCGTGGATTGCCGTCTCGCTCTCTTCGAGCCCCAGGCAGACCGGCAGGTCGTCGTAATCGAACTCGATCAGCTCGGCGGCGTCCCTGGCCTGTTGCAGGGTCTCGGCAAAGACCATCGCCACCGGTTCACCGACAAACCGCACCCGGTCGCGCGCCAGCACCGGGCGTTCCGGCGCGGCGCCCTTGCTGCCGTCGATGTTCTTCACCAAGGTGGCGTCCAGCCCGGGCCTCACCCCCGCCGCCTCGAGATCGGCCAGGGTCAGCACCATCTGCACCCCGGGGGCTTCGCGCGCGTCGTCGACGTTCAACTCGGTGATGCTTGCATGTGCCACCGGCGACCGGAACACCACGCCATGCAGGGCGTCTGCCGGGGCGATGTCATCCACATAACGGCCCTCCCCGGTGAGAAAGCGCACATCTTCTACCCGGGTCACGGGCTGGCTCTTGCCGAATTTTTCCATGAGATCTCTCCGTCGACGAATGCCCCCGACACTAGGCTTTTGTTGGCGACTGTCCAGTGACGGTCGCCAACTCCGGGGCTGCGCCAAAAATTGCCTTAATTACGAACGATCTCCGTCCGAATCTGGGATTAGCCATGAATCATAAACAATCAAAAACCAAACGAGAGTAGAGCTCATGTCCACCACAGAAATCGATCAAGTCACAATTGCCCAGATCCTGATGCTGCTCGAGGAAGAGCGCGAAAAGGCGCTGAGCCCGCGCGAATGGCAGCACCGCATCGCGGGCTATGGCTATGCCATCAAGCGCACCGATCACGGCGAGATGGTCACCACCCTGCCGCACGGGCAGGAAGTCTGCGCCCTGCCCGTCCAGCTTTCGGCCTGATCAGCGCTCGTCCGCGTGTTTCGCGGGGTCGGTCTTTTGCCGGCCCGGGATCTCGTCGCGCGGCGGCGCCGGCGCCCAGTTGTGAATGATGTCGAGCGCCTCTTCGGCGGTCTCGACAAAGCGGAACAGGTCCAGATCCTGCGCCGCGATCGTGCCGGCATCGGCGAGCGCCGCCCAGTTGACGATGCGCTCCCAGAATTCGCGGCCGAACAGCAGGAACGGCACCCGATCCATCCGACCGGTCTGGATCAGGGTCAGCGACTCGAAAAGCTCGTCCATCGTGCCGAAGCCGCCCGGAAAGACGCAGATCGCCTTGGCGCGCATCAGGAAATGCATCTTGCGAATGGCGAAATAGTGGAAGTTGAAGCAGAGCTCCGGCGTGACGTATTCATTCGGCGCCTGCTCATGCGGCAGCACGATGTTGAGACCGATGGATTTGCCGCCGGCCTCCTGCGCCCCCCGGTTGCCGGCCTCCATCACACCGGGGCCGCCGCCGGTGACGACGACATTCTCGCGGCCGCCGGATTTGATCGATTCCTCGGTCATCAGCCGGGCGAAGCGCTGCGCCTCGTCGTAAAAGCGTGACAGTTCCGCCAGCGTCTCGGTGCGCGCGGTATGTTGCTCCGACGGCTTGGGAATGCGGGCACCGCCGAAGAGCACAATAGTGCTTTCCACCCCGGCCTCGGTCATCATCATTTCCGGCTTCAAAAGCTCGAGCTGCAACCTGACCGGGCGCAGCTCGTCCCGGCAGAGGAAATCCTCGTCGGCAAAGGCCAGGCGATAGGCCGGCGCGCGGGTCTGCGGCGTATCCGGTGTGCGGTCGGCTTCCCTGCGGTCTTCCTGGGCGTCGCGAAACCGGCTGCGGCGGGGATCTTTCATGTCATGTCCTGCTATTTCGGCGTGTCCCGCATCCAAGAACGTTCGCGGGGCGAACTCAACCCCGATTGCGCAGAGGCGGTTTTTGCTGTCTAACGCGCCGCAACCTGACAGACGGACCAGACGGAGGAACATCCATGTCCAACGCCCAGCTTGAGACAGCCATCGAAGCGGCCTGGGACGCCCGCGACACCATCACCCCCTCGACCGGCGGCGAGACCCGCGAAGCGATCGAGGACACGCTGAACGCGCTCGACAGCGGCAAGCTGCGGGTGGCCGAACGGCAGGAAAACGGCGACTGGCAGGTCAACCAGTGGGCCAAGAAGGCGGTTCTGCTGGGTTTCCGCATCAAGGACATGGAGCTGCAAGACAACGGCCCGCAGGGCGCCGGCTGGTGGGACAAGGTCGACAGCAAGTTCAAGGGCTGGGGCGACAACCAGTGGAAGGCGGCCGGATTCCGCGCCGTGCCCAACTGCGTGGTGCGCAAATCGGCCTATATCGCCCCCGGCGTGGTGCTGATGCCCTCCTTCGTCAACCTCGGCGCCTATGTCGACGAGGGCACGATGGTCGACACCTGGGCCACCGTCGGCTCCTGCGCGCAGATCGGCAAGAACGTGCACCTGTCCGGCGGCGTCGGTATTGGCGGCGTGCTCGAGCCGATGCAGGCCGGCCCCACCATCATCGAGGACAATTGCTTCATCGGCGCGCGCTCCGAGGTGGTCGAAGGCTGCATCGTGCGCGAAGGCTCGGTTCTGGGCATGGGCGTCTTCATCGGCAAGTCGACCAAGATCGTCGACCGCGAAACCGGCGACGTGAGCTATGGCGAAGTGCCGCCCTATTCGGTGGTTGTCGCGGGCTCGATGCCGTCCAGGAACAACATCAGCCTCTATTGCGCGGTGATCGTCAAGCGGGTCGACGAAAAGACCCGCTCCAAGACCGGCATCAACGAATTGCTGCGCGACTGATACTCACGTGGGTGGCGCCATCGGTTTGGCGCCGCCCTCACCTGCCGAACCATTTGCGCACCAGCGCATTGTACTGCCCGTCTTCCTGCAATTGCAGCAACGCCTGGTTCAGCGGCTCGCGCAGCGGGCTGCCGGTGGGCAGGGCAATGCCGTAATCCTCGCGCCGGAACACCGTTTCCACCAGATAGGCCTCGCCGGCGCGGTTCTGCGACAGGTAATAGCGCAGGAGCGGCGCATCAAAGACCACGACGCTGACCTCTTCGGCCTCGAAGGCCGCGATCATCTCGGCGTAGCCGGGATAGGCGCTGTGCGCCACCGCGCGGGCCTCGAGGAAATCCGAGGCGGTCGAGCCCGCCACGGACCCCACCGCGCGATTGTCGAGATCATTGAGGCCGGTGACGCTCGAGGTCAGTTCGTTGACGGTGATCGCGGCGGTGATCTTGGCAACAAAGATCGACACGATGAACAGGCTCGAGAACACCAGGACGGTCGCCAGCAACCGCCCCGGGATCGACCTTGGCTGGCGTTCCTCGAAGCCGCCGTTGACCACCAAGTTGAGCGCCCACCAGAACGACGGAAAGAACGCCTCGCGCGCGGGTTTCTCGAAATAGGGCTGATGGCGGCGCTCGAACAGCCACATCAGCGTCCCGGCAGCGCAGAGCATGGCGAGCGCCACGCCAAGATAGATCGCGATGTCGCGGGTGAAGACCTGTCGCCAGAGCGGCGTGCGGTCGGACCCCGAAACCATCAGCTGCAAGCCGCTTTCGAACACCGGAAGGGTGAAATCCATCTGCGCCTCGCGTGCGGCGGTGATCGAGATATTGGCAATCGCGCCATCCGCCTCGCCGGCGGCCACCTGCGCCAGCATCTCGCCAAAGGCCGGCAGGGTCTCGAAACGCACCTCGCGGCCGATCTGCTCGGCCATCATCCGCATCAAGTCGATGCTGAAGCCGGTCTGCGCCTCGCGGCCCATCGAGAACGGTGGCCGCTCGACGGTGACGAACTCCAGCACCTGGGCGGCGCCGGGCCCGGCCCGGAACGGCAGCAGGAACAGGGCGATGGCAATCAGCTGCAAAAAGGGCCGGCAGGCCATGGGGCATCCTCGTTTTGGTTCGGGGGATTATCCGAAGCGGGCCACCCTATGCAACATCGCCGCAACGTGAGGCGGCGGATTACCCGGCCAGGCGGGCCATTGCGCCGCAGAACGCCGCATCCGGGGGCATCAACCGGCTTGACATGGGCGCCCGCCCGACGCATCCGCAGCGCATGACCAAGAAAGCCCGCAGCCAGCAAGTCTATACCCTCGTCGTCCAGGTCGGCCGCAAGTCCGGCGACGGCCTGCCCGATGGCGCCACCGGCGCCGGGCTGGTCTGTTACGCCTCTGGCGTCGACGAGGCCGAAGCGGTGCGCGAAACCGTCGCCCTGCTCAAACAGGCCGATCTGGCGCCGCTCGATGTCACCGGCCACGGATCGCTCGACGAGCGACGCGCCGCCGGCGAAGAGATCGCCGACGAGGAGGCCGCGCTGATGCAGCGCGCGCGCGACGAGCATTCGGTGGTCGTGGCGCAGATCGAGCCGTTCTACGACCCGCTGGTCGACGGCGACGCCTGAACCTCAGGCCACCTCGGCCAGCGCCTGCGCCTCGAACCGTTTCAGCACCGGCGGCGTCAGATGCGCCTGCTCCGGCAACAGCGTCGGCCTGACCTCGGCCAGCAGCGTCGCCGCCAGCTTTTCGCTGTCACGGCGCAAGCGCCCGACATAGAGGCTCTCGGTCCAGGCACCGCTGGCGGCAAAGACCGCATGCGGCGGCAGAAGCGCCTGCGCGTAGTTCACCAGCGGCAGGTTCGGCTCCGGCAGGGCCGACTGGCCGTTGACCAGGTATCCCGCCGGCACCAGCACCCCCTCGCAGCCGAAGGTGTAATCCACCGCCGCGCCGCTGACGAAAATCTTTTGATGCGGCGCAACGACGATGTCGCGCTCCAGGCCGAAATAGGGTGCCCGCAGGCGGATCGGGGCAAAACTGCCCAGCCCCGGCACGATGCGCTGGGCCACATGCAACACCGGTTCCGGGCCGCCATCGCGGGTCTGCACCAGATCGCCGATCCGCAACCGCGACACCTCGCGCGCACCAAAAGGCGTGCCGACGAAGGTGCGCGCGGCGAGGCCCGGCAGGGGCCCCACCGGCTCGACCCTGTTGGAGATCGCCAGAAAGCCCAGCCCCGCCTCTTCGGACGTGCAGACCTCCATCGCCGGAAAGGCGGTGAGACTTTCGAGCGCCATTGGCTCCGGCAGGTCGAGCGCGCCGGTGACAAAGCCCTGGCCATCGGCCCGCTCCACCGCAAAGCGCGCCAGCCCGACCTCGCAATCCCAGGAAAAGCTGAGCCGCAGCAGCTGGTTGCCCTCCGGCAGGTTCAGCCGGAGCGTTCGGTGCACCATGGATTTTCCCTGCGCCACGACCAGTGCAAAGGAGCCCTGCGGCAGCGCCAGGATCGACAGATGCCCGGCGGCATGGGCCTGCAACGGGATGCGCAGGATCGAGCGGGCGGCAGCGACCGGGCTCGGGCTGCATTCCAGCAACACCGTGCCCCGGCGCATCGCGCCGCGAGGGGGAAGCTTGTCAAAAGGAGGAAAGACTTGCGCCGCACCGCCCGGCGCCACTGCGGCGACCCAACTCATCGGGCACACCCAAAGACAGACGCGACAGATCGCGACTTCACATCACTCATACCACTGCTCCAGCCCTACTGCGCAGCCTTGCCCCGTGTTGTCAGTCTTGCCGGTCTTGATGCCGGACGGATCCCCTGAACCGGGCGGAGTTCACCTGAAGCGGGGGAGGACTGCGGGGGCCGCGTCATTGTTGCGGCCAGCCTAGCACCCCCGCGCGGCTTCTGTTAAGCGATACGTCAAGCCAGCGGGCAAGCCGCTGCAAATAGGTCACAATTCCGTGGGGTAATTCATGTCGCAGACCGATCCGCTCGAGTTGACCGCAGCGCTGGTGCGCTGCCCCTCGGTGACACCCGAAGATGGCGGCGCGCTCGACGTGGTGCAGGACGTGCTGCAAGCTGCGGGCTTTGCCTGCACCCGGGTCGACCGGGGCGGCATCGGCAATCTCTTTGCCCGCTGGGGCGACAAGGGCCATGCCCGGACCTTCGGCTTCAACGGCCACACCGACGTGGTGCCGCTGGGCAAGCGCGCGGACTGGACCGCCGATCCCTTCGGCGCCGAGATCCGCGACGGCTTTCTCTATGGCCGGGGCGCGACCGACATGAAATCGGGCGTGGCCGCCTTTGCCGCCGCCGCCGCGGATTTCGTCACCGAGACGCCGCCCGAGGGCGCGGTGATCCTGGCCATCACCGGCGACGAGGAAGGCGACGCCGATCACGGCACCCGCGCGCTTCTGGATTACATGCAGGCCGAGGGCGAGCGGATGTCGGTGTGCCTCGTGGGCGAGCCGACCTGCCCCGACACCATGGGCGAGATGATAAAGATCGGCCGTCGCGGGTCGGTCACCGCCTGGATCGAGGTAGTGGGCGAGCAGGGCCATGCCGCCTATCCGCACCGCGCGAAAAACCCGCTGCCTGCCATGGCGCGGCTGATGGACCGGCTGTCATCGCATGAGCTGGACCGCGGCACCGAACATTTCGACGCCTCGACCCTGGCGGTGGTCACCATCGACACCGGCAACCCGGCGACCAACGTGATCCCGGCAAAGAGTACGGCGACGGTCAACATCCGGTTCAACGACGCCCATTCCGGCGCCTCGCTCAGCGACTGGCTGCGTGCCGAGGCCGACGCGGTGGCCGCCGAATTCGGCGTCGAGATCGACATGAAGATCAAGATCTCCGGTGAAAGCTTCCTCACCCCGCCGGGCCCGCTGTCGGACCTCGTGGCGCGCGCGGTTGCCGCCGAAACCGGGATCACCCCGGACCTCAGCACCACCGGCGGCACTTCTGACGCGCGCTTTGTCAAGGATCACTGCCCGGTGGTGGAATTTGGCCTTGTCGGCCGCACCATGCACCAGGTCGACGAACGGGTCGCGGTGGATCAGGTACACCAGCTCAAGGCGATCTATGCCCGCATCCTGAGGGATTACTTCGCATGAGCGCCACGATCACCCGCACCGACGATCTCGAGACCTGCCTGAAGCTGCGCTTCGAGGTCTTTGTCGACGAACAGGGCGTGCCGCCCGAGATCGAGCGTGACGCCTATGACGAGATTGCCCTGCATCTGCTGGCCACCGAGGGCGACCGGGCGCTTGGCACCGCGCGCGTCCTGCCCAATGGCGAGATCGGCAAGATCGGCCGGGTCTGCGTCATCAAGGCCGCCCGCGGTACCGGGCTTGGCGCAGCGCTGATCCGCGCGGCGCTGGACGAGATGCGCGCCGACGGCCGGTTCAGCAAGGCGGCGCTGGGCTCTCAGCTGCATGCCATCCCGTTTTACGAGAAGCTGGGCTTTGCCGCCTATGGCGAGGTGTTCGACGACGCCGGCATTCCCCATCGGATGATGGAACGCGCATTGTGAGCTGCACCGGGGCCCGAGGCGCGCCGGCGCTCCGCCCACCCTCGGAAGGGCTTTTTGTCCGGGCGCATCCGTTCGACAGAGCCCCCTCCGGCCGCGCGGGCAACATCTGCGGGAACCGGCCCTCCCGGGGGGGACGCCCGACAGGGCGCATGCGCGCCGATCTCGCGGACCGGTAGACCTTGCGCATCAAACCCACCCTCATCGTCATGCTGAAAGAGCCGCGCCCCGGGCGGGTCAAGACCCGGCTTGGCCGCGACATCGGCATGGGCGCCGCGGCCTGGTGGTTTCGCCATCAGACCGCGCGGCTGCTGCGGCGGCTGGATGATCCGCGCTGGCAGCTGATCCTCGCGGTGGCGCCCGACCGCGACGGCCTGCAAAGCCGGGTCTGGCCGGCACACCTGCCGCGACTGCCGCAGGGCGGCGGCGATCTCGGCGCACGCATGGCGCGGGTCTTCCGCAGCCTGCCGCCCGGCCCGGCCTGCATCATCGGCGGCGACATTCCCGGCGTGACCCCGGCGCATGTCGCGCGGGCCTTCGCGGCCCTGGGCGGGCATGACGCGGCCTTTGGCCCGGCGCCCGACGGCGGCTATTGGCTGATCGGGCTGCGCCATCCGGGCCGCGCCCCCGCCGGCTTTCTGACGGGCGTGCGCTGGTCCACCGAACATGCGATGGCCGACAGCATCGCCACCCTGCCCGGCCACCGCATCGCCCGCGTCGACACGCTGGCCGATGTCGACACGGCCGCCGATCTGGCGCCGGCCACGCCGGACTAAGCCGGACCGGTCGCCTGCCCCCGGTGCCCGGTGGCCGGCGGGGCAATGCGCACTAGGTTGTTGCGCTCGTCAGTCAACGTCCCTGTCAGCCGCCAAGACCCATGCCGCTTTTCTATCACCGCAACCGAGAGGAAACCTCCGAAAGCCGCCGGATCTACGCCCTCTTCGAGCTGGCCTATACCGCGGTCGATTTTTCCGCCGCCACCTGTTTCATCATCGGCTCGGTGATGTTCTTTTTTGACGCTTGGCAGACCCCGGCCACCTGGATGTTCCTGATCGGCTCGGTCCTGTTTGCCGCCAAACCCACCCTGCGCCTCGTGCGCGAGCTGCGCCTCGCCGCCGAAGGCGACGAAGAGGACCTGGCCGAGCGGTTTGGCAAGTGACGCCCCGCCACACCCGTGCTAGGCCAGAGCCATGAGCCAATTGCCCACCAAAGCCCAGATCCTCGACTGGATCTCCGCCAACCCGACCCTGACCGCCAAGCGCGACATCGCCAAGGCCTTCGGCATAAAGGGTGCCGCCCGGATCGACCTCAAGCGCCTGCTCAAGGAGCTGGAAGCCGAAGGTCATCTGGAAAAGCGCAAGAAGACCTACCGCGACCCCGACCGGCTGCCGCCGGTCTCGGTGTTGCAGGTCAAGGCGCCGACGCCCGATGGCGATCTCTTTGCCAAGCCGCTGGAATGGCACGGCGAAGGGGTGGAGCCGATCGTTCTGGTGGTGCCCCGCGCCTCGGACCCGGCGCTTGGCGAGGGCGACCGCATCCTGGCGCGGCTGCAAGTGGTGCACGAAGAGGATCACAACTACGAGGCGCGGCTGATCCGCCGGATCGGCAGCAACCCGCGCCGCATTCTCGGGGTGTTCTCGAAACGCTCGGAAGGCGGGCGGATCAAACCGGTCGACAAGGGCGCCGACAAGGAATGGCAGGTCGCCGCAGGCGACGTGCATGGCGCCAGAGATGGCGAGCTGGTCGAGGCCGAGCTGGCCGGGCCCAAGAGCCGCATGGGCCTGCCCCGCGCCCGCATCGTCGAACGGCTGGGCGATCCCACCGCGCCGAAAGCCGTCTCGCTGATCGCCATCCACCAGCACGGCATTCCCGACGCCTTTCCCGACGCGGTGATCGCCGAGGCCGATGCGATGAAGCCCGCCGGCCTGTCCGGTCGCGAAGACCTGCGCGAGCTGCCGTTGATCACCATTGATCCGGCCGATGCCCGCGACCATGACGACGCCTGTTATGCCCATGCCGACGACGATCCGAAGAACAAGGGCGGTCACGTGATCTGGGTCGCCATCGCCGATGTGGCGCATTACGTCCGCCCCGGCTCGGCACTCGACCGCGAGGCGCGCAAACGCGGCAATTCCAGCTATTTCCCCGACCGGGTGGTGCCGATGCTGCCCGACCGGCTGTCAGGCGATCTCTGCTCGCTGCACGAGGGTGTGCCGCGCGCCTGTCTCGCGGTGCGGATGCAGATCAACGCCGGCGGCGAGAAGCTCTCGCATCGCTTTGTGCGCGGGCTGATGCGCTCGCCCGCCTCGCTGAATTATCAGGAGGTCCAGCAGGGCATGGACGGCCAGCCCAACGACCGGGTCGCGCCGCTGATGGAAAGCGTGATCGCGCCGCTCTATGCCGCCTATGACGCGCTGACCAGGGCCCGCGCCGCCCGCCAGCCGCTAGACCTCGACCTGCCGGAGCGGCGCATCGAGCTCAGCGAAGAGGGCAAGGTGCAATCGGTCAACTTCCGCGACCGGCTGGATGCGCACAGGCTGATCGAGGAATTCATGATCCTCGCCAATGTCGCCGCCGCCGAGACGCTGATTGCCAAGAAGGTGCCGCAGCTCTTCCGGGTGCACGAGGAACCGCCGCAGGACAAGCTGGAGTCCTTGCGCGACACCGCCGATGCCGCCGGGCTGACGCTGGCCAAGGGACAGGTTCTGAAGACCGCGCATCTCAACAAGCTGCTGCATGACGCCGCCGGCACCGAGGAAAGCGAGTTGATCAATCTCGCCACCCTGCGGTCGATGACGCAGGCTTATTACAGCCCCAAGAACTTTGGCCATTTCGGGCTGGCGCTGCAAAACTACGCGCATTTCACCTCGCCGATCCGGCGCTATTCCGATCTGATCGTGCACCGCGGGCTGATCGCGGCGCATGGCTGGGGCGACGACGGGCTCTCGCCCGACGACATCGACAAGCTGGAGCCGACCGCGGCGCATATCTCGGACACCGAGCGCCGGTCGATGATTGCCGAGCGCGACACCACCGACCGTTACCTCGCGGCCTATCTGTCGGAGCGGGTCGGCAACGAGTTCACCGGGCGGATTTCCGGCATCGCGCGCTTCGGCGCCTTCGTGAAGCTCGACGAGACCGGCGCCGACGGGCTGATCCCGATGCGCAACCTCGGCCGCGAGTATTTCCACTTCGATCAGGAGACCGCGACGCTGATGGGCTCCGATACCGGGCTGACCATCACCATCGGCCAGCGGGTGACCGTGCGGCTGACCGAGGCGGCGCCGGTGACCGGCGGCATCGCGCTGGAGCTGCTCGAGATCGACGGCGAACGGCCGCCGCGCGGCAATGGCACCGGCCCGCGCGGCCGACGCGGCGCAGGCCGGGGCGGATCGGGCAAGGGCGGGCCGGCCAAGCGCAAGCTGATCAAGTCGAAAAAGAAGGCCGCCAAGGTCAGCCGCAAGCGGCGGCAGACCCGGGGGTAGGCCACGGCACGGGGCCGCCGACGTCGGCAACGCGTGCCCGGGACCTGATCCGGGCCCCCCGGCGTCCGGCGCGAGGTCCCGGATCGGGTCCGGGACGGGGAACAGGAGTGCCGCTCAGGTCACCACGCGCAGCGTCAGGTTGATCCGGCCGCCGTCTTTCAACAGCCCGGACGAGCCGAACTTGATCCGATCCACCCCGTGGTGCACCAGCCGTGCGGCACCGCCGAGCACGACCACATCGCCCGAGGCCAGCCAGACCGAGCCCGTCTTGCCGCCCTTCTCGACATTGCCGACCCGAAACAGCCCGGCGTCGCCCAGTGAGACCGAGACCACGGGCTGGGAAAAATCCGCCTCGTCGCGATCCTGATGCAGCCCCATGCGCGCGCCTTCGCCGTAGTAATTGATCAGGCAGCATTCGGGCGCGTGGGCCTGCGGCGCGAGATCGCGCCAGATCGCCAGCACCGGCTCGGGAATCGCCGGCCAGGCCATGCCGTCGGGGTGGCGCGGCTCGTAGCGATAGCCGCTGCGGTCGGTCACCCAGCCGAATCTTCCCGCTGCCGTCATCCTGACCGACATCTGCCGCCCCCCCGGCGTGACCGGGTGATAGAGTGGCGCCGCGCGCACCACCTCTCGCAGGGCGCCAAGAATTTCAACCTGTTGGTCCGGGTCGAGATAGCCCGGGAAAACCCTGGCGCCGCGCAGATCAAGCCCTGTCATGGCGACCTCTTTCCCACATCATCCCGAAAACCTCGCGCATTTGCACCATACCGAAGCCCACACTGCTTGCAGCATAGAAACCCGGTCCTTATATACACGCCGAAGCGCGGAACGGGCCGCAAGGCTCTCCGCCACACGTTCGGGGTCGGGATGCCGCATATGGGTTCCGCCTCGTGTCATCGCCTTGAAGATTAAGAGGGATCGAAACAATGGGTAAAGTCATCGGGATTGACCTCGGCACCACCAACAGCTGTGTGGCCATCATGGACGGCAGCCAGCCGCGGGTCATCGAAAACTCCGAAGGTGCACGTACGACACCGTCGATCGTCGCCTTCACCGACAACGAACGCCTCGTTGGCCAGCCGGCCAAGCGTCAGGCCGTCACCAATCCGGAAAACACCATCTTTGGCGTCAAGCGTCTGATCGGTCGTCGATTCGACGACAGCGACCTGGCCAAGGACAAGAAGAACATGCCGTTCAACGTCATCGACGGCGGCAACGGCGACGCCTGGGTCGAAGCCAAGAGCGACAAGTACAGCCCGTCGCAGATCTCGGCCTTCATCCTCGGCAAGATGAAAGAAACCGCTGAATCCTACCTCGGCGAGGAAGTCGATCAGGCGGTCATCACCGTGCCGGCGTATTTCAACGACGCCCAGCGTCAGGCCACCAAGGACGCCGGCAAGATCGCCGGCCTCGAAGTGCTGCGCATCATCAACGAGCCGACCGCGGCCGCGCTGGCCTATGGCCTCGACAAGGAAGATACCCACACCATCGCGGTCTATGACCTTGGCGGCGGGACTTTCGACGTGACCATCCTCGAGATCGACGATGGCCTGTTCGAAGTGAAGTCGACCAACGGCGACACCTTCCTCGGTGGCGAAGACTTCGACATGCGGATCGTCAACTACCTGGCGGACGAGTTCAAGAAAGAGCACGGCGTCGACCTGACCAAGGACAAGATGGCCCTTCAGCGTCTGAAAGAGGCCGCCGAGAAAGCCAAGATTGAGCTGTCCTCCTCGTCGCAGACCGAGATCAACCAGCCGTTCATCTCGATGGATCCGAACGGCGGCCAGCCGCTGCACATGGTCATGAAACTGACCCGGGCCAAGCTGGAGTCGCTGGTCAGCGACCTGATCAAGGCCTCGATCAAGCCCTGCCAGGCCGCTCTGAAGGACGCCGGTCTCTCGACCTCGGAAATCGACGAGGTCGTCCTCGTCGGGGGTATGACCCGGATGCCGAAAGTCATCGAAGAGGTGACCAAGTTCTTTGGCAAGGAACCGCACAAGGGTGTGAACCCGGACGAAGTGGTTGCCATGGGCGCCGCCATCCAGGCCGGCGTTCTGCAAGGTGACGTCAAGGACGTGGTCCTGCTCGACGTGACCCCGCTGTCGCTGGGCATCGAGACCCTGGGCGGTGTCTTCACCCGCCTGATCGACCGCAACACCACGATCCCGACCAAGAAGTCGCAGATCTTCTCGACCGCCGAGGACAACCAGAACGCGGTGACGATCCGGGTCTTCCAGGGCGAGCGCGAGATGGCAGCCGACAACAAGATGCTCGGCCAGTTCAACCTCGAGGACATCCCGCCGGCACCGCGCGGCATGCCGCAGATCGAGGTGACCTTCGACATCGACGCCAACGGCATCGTCTCGGTTCAGGCCAAGGACAAGGGCACCGGCAAGGAGCAGAAGATCACCATCCAGGCCTCCGGTGGCCTCTCGGACGACGACATCGAGAAGATGGTCAAGGAAGCCGAAGAGAACGCCGAAGCCGACAAGGCCCGCAAGGAGCTGGTGGAAGCCAAGAACCAGGCCGAGAGCCTCATCCACTCGACCGAGAAATCGCTCGAGGAGCATGGCGAAAAGGTCGATCCGACCACTGTCGAAGCGATCGAACTGGCGGTGGCCGCGCTCAAGGACGAGCTGGAAAGCGAGAACGCCGAGAAGATCAAATCCGGCATCCAGAACGTCATGGAAGCCTCGATGAAACTGGGCGAAGCGATTTACAAATCGTCCCAGGAAGAGGCCGGCGAAGAGCCTGCACCCGAGGCCGACGGCCCGGCGAATGACGATGACACCATCGTCGACGCCGATTTCGAGGACCTTGACGACGACAAGCGCGCCTGATCGTCGGTGACGACAGCGCACAGGAACCACTGCGGGGGGCCGGTCCGGACGCCGGGCCGGCCCTCGCATGTTCCATGCATAGGAGGACGGACTGATGTCCAAACGTGACTTTTACGAGGTTCTGGGCGTGGCCCGGACCGCCTCCGCCGACGAGATCAAGAAGGCCTACCGCAAGAAGGCCAAGGAGCTGCACCCCGACCGCAACGCCGACAACCCGGAGGCCGAAGCGCAGTTCAAGGAAGCCAACGAGGCCTATGAAGTCCTCAAGGATGCCGACAAGAAGGCGGCCTACGACCGCTACGGTCATGCCGCCTTCGAAGGCGGCATGGGCGGCGGTGGCGGGCGTCCCGGCGGCGGCTTTCACCCCGGTCAGCAGGGCGATTTCGCCTCTGCCTTCTCGGATGTCTTCGACGATCTCTTTGGCGATTTCATGGGCGGCCAGCGCGGCGGCGGACGCCAGCGCGCGGCACGCGGCGCCGACCTGCGCTACAATCTGCGGGTAACGCTGGAAGACGCCTATTCCGGCCTGCAAAAGACGATCAACGTGCCCACCTCGGTGCCCTGTGGTGCCTGTAACGGATCGGGCGCCGAAGGCGGGGCCGAGCCCACCACCTGCCCGACCTGTTCCGGCATGGGCAAGGTGCGGGCGCAGCAGGGCTTCTTTACGGTCGAGCGCACCTGCCCGACCTGCTCGGGCCTCGGCCAGACGATCAAGAACCCCTGCCACACCTGCCATGGCGCCGGCCGGGTCGAGAAAGAGCGCGCGCTTTCGGTCAATATCCCGAAAGGCGTGGAAACCGGCACCCGAATCCGTCTTGCGGGCGAAGGCGAGGCCGGCATGCGCGGCGGACCGCCGGGCGATCTCTACATCTTCCTCGAGGTGACGGCGCACAAGATCTTCGAACGCGACGGCACCGACCTGCATTGCCGGGTGCCGGTGTCGATGTCGGCGGCCGCACTTGGCGGCGATATCGAGGTGCCGACCATCGATGGCGGCCGCTCGCGCGTGAAGATCCCGGCCGGCAGCCAGTCGGGCCGCCAGATGCGGCTGCGCGGCAAGGGCATGCCCGCCCTGCGGGGGGCCGGCACCGGTGACATGTTCATCGAGCTGGCCGTCGAGACCCCGGTCAACCTGACCTCGCGCCAGAAAGAGCTGCTGCGCGAATTCGAGCAGCTGAGCGAGGACAACAACCCCGAGAGCAAGAGCTTCTTCTCTTCGGTCAAGGGGTTCTGGGATTCGATGAAGGGCTGACACCGGCCCTTCCCCCGACCGCCGCGTCCGGGCGCCAAATTCCTGCAACGGAGTTTTCACATTCTGTCGACAGACTTTGGCGCCCCGTGCATCCGGCGCAAAACCGGCCGGCGGCGTTAACCGCGCGTTTACCGACGGCGCCGATGCTGGCGTCATGGACAGAAACTCCCTTGCCGAGGCGTCTTTGCCGCTGTTTCCGGGCGACGAGGCCGACGCCCCCGAAACGCTGGCGCGCGGCACGCGGCTGCCGTCTTATATCCGCGATCATCGCAAGCGGCTGCGCGGGCGTTTCATGGCCGGCGGGGCCGAGGCGCTGCCGGATTACGAGATGCTGGAGCTTGTGCTGTTTCGCGCCATTCCGCGCCAGGATGTCAAACCGCTGGCGCATTCGCTTCTCACCCGGTTCGGCGATTTCAATCGGGTGATTTCCGCCCCCGTGGCGCGGCTGGCCGAGGTCAAGGGCGTCGGCACCGCGGTGATCTGCGAGCTGAAGCTGATCGAGGCGGCCGCCCAGCGTCTGGCACGCAGTCGGGTGATCGCGCGGCCCGTCGTGTCAAGTTGGGAGCAGCTCATCGCCTATTGCCATACCGCCATGGCGCACCGCGAGACCGAGCAGTTCCGGGTGCTCTACCTCGACCGCAAGAACACCTTGATCGCCGACGAAGCGCAGGGGCGCGGCACGGTGGATCATGTGCCGGTCTACCCGCGAGAGGTGGTGAAACGCGCGCTGGAGATCAACGCGTCAGCGCTGATCCTGGTGCACAACCATCCCTCGGGCGATCCGACGCCCAGCCGCGAGGATATCGAAATGACCGCGCAGGTCGAGACGGCGGCGCAAGCGCTGGGGCTGGTGCTGCACGATCACATCATCATCGGCAAATCGCGCGAGCTGAGCTTTCGCGCGGAAGGGCTGTTGTAGCGCCCGGCCCGCGCCTGCCCCTCCCGGCCTTCGGGCGCTCAGCGCAGCCGTTTCAGGACCTGCCAGGAGGCGTTTCCGTCCGGCACCGCACCAATGCTGCGCTGATACCGCATCAGCGCGGCGCGGGTGTCCGGGCCGATATTGCCGTCAATGCCGCCGGTATCAAAACCCTTGGCCGTCAGCCGGCGCTGCAATTCGTGCCGCTCGGCCCGGACCAGCGCGCGGTCATCCTCGGGCCAGCCGCCCTGCACCGCGTCGCCGCCGGTGATCCTGTCGGACAGATGGCCGACGCCCAACGCATAGAGATCCGAGTTGTTGTAGCGCTTGATCACGTCAAAGTTCTTGAACACCAGAAAGGCCGCGCCACGCGCCCCGGCCGGCAGCAGCACATAGGCCGACCCGTGATCCGGCACCGGGCGGCCATCCATGCCCAGCACCCCGGCGCGGGCCCAGTCCGAGGGCATGCGTTTGACCTTGGACGAGAGCTGGCCATAGTCGAAGTCGCGCGGCAGCGTCACCTCGACCCCCCAGGGCATGCCCTTGATCCAGCCGAACCGTTCCAGATAGGCCGCGGTGGAGGCCAGCGCATCGCTCGGGTCCGCGCTCCAGATATCGCGCCGCCCGTCGCCGGTGAAATCCACCGCATAGGCCTGATAGGAGGTGGGAATGAACTGGGTGTGGCCCATGGCACCGGCCCAGCTTCCGGTCATCTTCTCGGGCGTGGTGTCGCCCCGCGCCAGGATGCGCAGCGCTTCGGTCAGCTGCTGCTCGAAAAATTGGCCGCGGCGGCCGTCAAAGGCCAGGGTGGCCAGCGACCGGATAACCGAAAGATCGCCGCGCCGCGTGCCATAGGCGCTTTCCAGCCCCCAGATCGCGGTGACGATATCGCGGTCGACCCCGTAGCGCGCCTCGATCCGGGCCAGAGTACGCCCCTCTGCCGCCAGCGCCGCGCGGCCATCTGCGATGCGTTTGTCCGACGCCGCGATGGCCAGATATTGCTCGACGGTCTTGGTGAACTCGGTCTGGCTGCGATCGCGCGCGATGATCTGCGGGTCATAGGTCACGCCGCGAAAGGCCCGGTCGAAGACCTGCGCCGGGATGCCCGCGGCCAGGGCGCGGCGGCGGTAGCCGGCGATCCAGCCCTGAAGCCGCGCATCTTCGGCCGTCGCCGCCGGCGCGGCCGCGGTGGGGCGCGCGGCCCACCCGGCGGGGCGGGCCTGCGGGCGCAGGCTCACGGGGGTGACGAGCAGCTCTCGCAGGTGCACGCCGTGCACCTGAACCGCAGGCCGCGCCTTGGGGCGCAGCGAGCCGGCATCGGCGGCGGCCTGGGTGCCGGCCGACATCAGCAGAAGCGACAGGGCGGCAAAAGACTTCAATGACATGGCGGACCCTCCCGACAGGTGGTGTGGTTCAACTCCGCGCCGACCAGCTGGCCGAGGCATGGCGGCGGGTATAGAATTCGCCCATCAGCCCGATGGTAATCAGACCGACCCCCAGCCAGAGCGGATATTCGAGGTTGGAATTGCGCGGATAGTAATTGACGAAGGCATAGCCACGGGCCTGGTCGATGGCGTGGAACAGCGGGTTCCAGTCGAACATCGCCAGCATGTAGCCCGGCAGCGTGTTGGCGACGAACATCTTGCCCGAGGCGATCATGTTGGCGCGCTGATAGATCGACGACAGAATGGTGATCGCCGAAGGGAACCACGGCTTGAGCGCGAGAAAGACCATGCCCACCGCCGCCCCGGTGAACCAGGCGAGCAGGATCATCCCCATGCAGCCGATCGGATCGTTGATCTCGACATCGGCAAACCCGACGTCATAGACAAAAAGCACGATCAGCACCGAAAGCACCTGGATATAGAGCGACGAGAGCATGCCCGACAGGATCGAGATGATCGTGTTCATCGGCGCATGCTGCATCATCGGCGCGGTCGGCCCCTCGGCGCCGGCAACGGCGCTCATCGTCTTGATATGGGTCATGTAGAGGAAGATGCCCGACATGATGTAGATCAGGAAATCGCCGCGCAGCTTGAGCCCGCGCAGCCCGAGCACGGTGAACATGGCATAGAAGACCATCACCATGATGATGGTCTGAAGCACGTTCATGAAGATCGACATGAAGGCATTGCCGTGCGTCTTGCGCACGTTGCGCACCGCCCCGTGATAGACCAGCTCGATCGTGGTGACGACGGAATCGAGCGTCGTCCTTGGGCGCCGTTGTACGAACATGAAGCTCTGCTCCGCCAGAATAGGGCACTATTGGCACGGAATTCTTGCTGTTCCGTTGTCTCCCAGCATAACCGCGATCCGGCGTCTCGACAACAAAACCCTTTGCCGCGCCGGCGCTGCATCCGCCTCGGTGCCGGCCGGCCGCAGCCGGACCATACCGGCGCGAAAACGCCCGGTTTTTCCGCGCCTGGCCGCCCGCCAAGGTGATGGACATGACCCGACGACAGGTCTAGGCAATGAACAAGGACCGGCACGGCCCGGACGGCGATCAGGAGCTCATTGTGAATTACGACCAGTTGACCAAGGTGATGCGGACACTCGCGCTCGAAGCGGGCGATGTGATCATGGAGATCTACAATTCCGACGATTTCGACGTGCAGACGAAATCCGACGCCAGCCCGGTCACCGCCGCCGACGCGGCCGCCGATGCGCTGATCTCGGCCGGGCTGCGAGAGGCGTTTCCCGATGTGCCCCTGGTCACCGAGGAACAGGCCGAGAGCCATGATACCCAGGCCGATACCTTCCTGATCGTCGATCCGCTTGACGGCACCAAGGAGTTCATCAAGCGGCGTGGCGATTTCACCGTCAATATCGCCTATGTCGAAAGCGGCGTGCCGGTGCGCGGCGTGGTCTATGCCCCCGCGCGCAAGCGTCTGTTCTATACCTCCGCCATGGGCAATGCGGTGGAAGAGACCGGCCCATTCGACAAGGAGACCGCCGGCGAAACCACCCCGATCAAGGTGCGCGAGGCGGAGAATTCCGCGCTGCTCGTCGTCGCCTCGAAATCGCACCGCGACGAGGCGACCGACGATTACATCGGAAAATACAAGGTGGCCGACATGAAGAGCGCGGGTTCCTCGCTCAAGTTCTGCCTTGTGGCCACCGGCGAGGCCGATCTCTATCCCCGGCTGGGCCGGACCATGGAATGGGACACCGCGGCGGGTCATGCGGTGCTCAACGGCGCCGGCGGCAAGGTGGTGCGTTTCGACGATCATACGCCGCTGGCCTATGGCAAGGAGGGCTATGCCAACCCGTTCTTCATCGCCTTTGCGCCGGATGTCGAGCTGAAGGACGCCTGAGGCGTCATGCGCCCGGTCAGCGTCATAATCGTTTCGCATGGCCGGGAAGCCGCGCTGAAACGCTGCCTCAAGGCGCTCCGCCAGCTGCTGTACCCGACGTTCGAAGTGGTCGTCGTCGCCGACCGCCCGACGCTGGCGGCCTTGCAGGGGCTGCCGCAGGCGATGGGTATCAAGACCGCGCCTTGCGACGCGCAGAACATCAGCCTCGCGCGCAACATCGGCCTCGGACTGGCGGCGGGCGAGGTGGTGGCCTTCATCGATGACGATGCGGTGCCCGAGCCCACCTGGCTGACCCATCTCGCGGCGGTTTTCGATGACGCCGAGGTGGCGGCGGCGGGCGGCTATGTGCGCGGCCGCAACGGCATTTCCTGGCAGTGGCGCGGCGCCTGGGTGGATGGCTGCGGGGTCCGTCACGCCCTTCCGCTGGAAGGCGAGCGGCCGACGGTGCTGCATCCCGGCCCCGGCCGCGCGGTCAAGACCGAAGGCACCAACATGGCGTTTCGCCGCGAGGTGATCGCCGGGATCGGCGGATTTGACCCGGCCTTCCGATTCTTTCTCGACGAGACGGATGTGAACCTGCGGCTGGCCCGGGCCGGTCTTGCCACCGCGCTGGTGCCGCTGGCGCAGGTGCACCACGGCTTTGCCGCGAGCGCCCGCCGCCGCGCCGACCGGGTGCCGCGCGACCTGTTCGAAATCGGCGCCAGCCATGCCGCCTTTCTCCTGCGCCACTGCCCGGACGCAAAGCGCGGGGGCGCGCAGGCCCGCTTTGCCGGCGAACAGCGTCGTCGCCTGTTGCGGCACATGGTGGCCGGGCGGCTCGAGCCGCGCGATGTGCGCCACCTGCTGGCGCGGCTGGAGGCGGGTTTTGCCG
>Ga0208334_100184_pt1 | contig 28365 bp, 43 predicted proteins | sample DeeseametaMP0900_FD_184201 | JGI IMG/M metagenome (GOLD analysis project Ga0208334, IMG submission 184201) | Marine microbial communities from the Deep Indian Ocean - MP0900 (SPAdes) | ecosystem: Environmental > Aquatic > Marine > Oceanic | place: East of Durban, South Africa, South Indian Ocean...
AAAATACAGCTTTGATAATTCGATGTTAGACACAAGCTGCACATAACGCTCATACATCGAATTATCAAAGCTGTATTTTCGGTAATGGTCGCGACTACCTAAGTTTGATTTTTCTGACAGCATCAAAAAACGCTCTGTTAAACCTCGACCACTGGCACCGGCCGCAAGCAATGTATCAATGGTGTCATCCTGGGCGATTACGCTAATTGATGCGCGAACCTCACCGGTGTAACCGTTACGACTTACCCGGTCAGATGCGTACCACTCACCATCCCAAGCCTTTAACAGAAGTTCAACGTTAGACTTGTTTTGGCCGTCACCGTAAACGCTGCCAACAACCACGTTAACCGCTTCGGCTTCTGCAGATACGATGTTAAACATTCCATCGTTTTTATCTAACCCCGCATCAATTGCTTCAATGGTTGAGTTGGTTACTGCAGGAGACCATTTAGGTATTTCATTGAGTCGAATCACCTTCTGCTCGATTTGGTCTACTATTTCCTCCTCATCGTATTTATCTTTACCTTTGCCAAGGCCATCAAGCTGTCTTTCTAGCCGTTTGACTTCACGCTCCAATTGTCCGCGCTCTTTCTCGTGAACTTCATTCAAAGACTTGTACGCTTTCAGTATCGGCGTGAATAATCGACGGTTAACTTCTGACTTGCCGGTACTTGGTGGTTGAGCGGTTATAACGTAAAGACAAACCGGCAGTTCTGAAAAGCCGTATTCAATGTTAAAAGATTTTGTCATCGCTGACGCGACACAACCAAGTCCGTGCAAAAATATTGTTGATGATGGGAATTGCAAATACCCCTCAATGCCTTTTGCCAACTCCGTCATTAAATCACCGCGCTGGCTAACACAAATATCGGGTGACTCTATCTTTTTGGCTTCGCTTGCGTCTTTAGGATCAGGCCATAGCGAAGGCTTATTGATGTGAGCGCTACCAACATGAACAGCGGCAATGTGATTAGGCACGTTATTCGCTGCAGCATAGTCAAGCACATCATCCATTATCGGTGCGTTATGTTGGTACATGATTAAACTCCGAACCATTCATTCACATCAGGGCGCATTTGCTCTTTTGTGATTACTCCTTTTACTTTCTCGTGATTCTCTAACTTGATTGCTGCAGTTGCACTTATGCGACCACGACGAAACCAGTGGTAAACAGTTTGACGGTTAACGTCACAAGCTGCAGCTATGTCTGACTTGTTAAAATCGAAACAACGCCAGATAACACCAAGCGCTTCTTTTTGTTTTTGCTCATTGCTCATTGCTTTATTCCTCTATGGTTACAATGTTTGCGTATGGTTACATATAGTGCTAATAAATGCAATAAGGAATTTAAAGAAGCAAAAAAGGATAAAAAAGGATGTTAGTTGCCCGCTCTTTAGGCCACGTATTTAAAGGGTTTCTATATAAAAAAAGGAAAAAAGGATAGGTTACTTACTTACTTACTTACTTACTATATTTGTATTTATATGGGGTTAGTTATTTTTATAGGTGTATGGTGGTGGGGTATACCCCCTTGTCTGTTTTCCTTTTTTTGGCAAGAAATCCAGTAATGGCAAGGGCTGCAGCGTGGGCAAACAGTATCCTTTTTTCTTCCTTTTTGGTGTCTGATTTGCCATTTTGTATGCAAAATATGCTTACCCATTAAAGAAATTTATGAATAATATGGCTATTTATAAAGTTTAGTTATTGGTTGCCTTTTGTCGGTAGCATTAAAGAAATTTATGGTTACGATAAGAATTTTTGATTAATAAATAAAACACAAATACTTGTTGACAACAAAGCGTGAAGTGCTATTATATACACATACCAACGAGGCAACGAACAAAAACAACGGAGATTGATTATGACTTTAGCGGCAGAGGTTTCAAAAAAAGCGCTAGCGGGAAAAGAATTCGAAATGATGGAGTTTTGTTTCGACAATGCATTTTCTATATCTATGCATAGCGATTTCCAGGTTGTTAGATTTGAAGACAACTCAGAAGTAAGAATATACATATCAGAGGATCACGAAATTGATATCATCGAGCAATAATTTAATCCCCCTAAAAGCCCTACTAACCGAATACCCTAGCCAACTATCATTTGCTAGGGCTTACGATATTCACCCGTACCAGCTTAGACGGTGGATAGATAACGACGCGCATTTGGATGATGAGGGTAATGTCTACATTCGCACTAAGGGGAAGTTGGTTAAGTCTGAGGCGGTATAGTTAACCAACAAAAAAGAGGAGGTCGAGAAGTGAAACCAAAAAAAGGCGACACGATAGTTTGCTGGTTTAGTTGCGGCGCAGCCAGTGCAATAGCGTTACAACAGACAATCGAAATGTACGGCGATATTTGCACCATCCGCGCAGTGAATAACCCAGTAGCTGAAGAGGACGAAGACAACCGACGCTTCATGCTTGATGTGGGCGAGTGGCTATGGATTGATATTGAAGAGGCCACAAACGACAAATGGCCTACCAATGCTTGTGTTGACGTGTGGGAAAAGAAGCGATTCATGTCTTCACCTTATGGCGCACCTTGCACGGCAGAGCTAAAGAAAGGCGCTAGGCAGCAATGGGAGCAGGAAAATAAATTCGACTGGCTTGTTATGGGCTTCACATCGGAAGAAGCTCACAGAGCTGATAGGTTTCGTAAGTTCGAGCGTGAAAATCTATTAACACCGCTTATTGATAACAACCTGGCTAAATCTGATTGTTTCATGATGCTAATGGATGCGGGCGTTTCTTTGCCAAGCATTTACCGTCGCGGCTACCCTAATGCGAACTGCATTGGCTGCGTTAAGTCATCAAGCCCTACGTATTGGAATCATGTGCGCAAAGAAGACCCAGAAGTATTTGAGCATCGCGCAAAGCAAAGCCGTGACATTGGGGCAAAGCTGGTCAAGTGGAAAGGTGAGCGCATATTCCTTGATGAGCTAGACCCCAAAGCTTACGGCGGCAAGATGAAGGACCTTAATTTTGAGTGTGGTATATTTTGCGAGGAAAGATAGTGAAAGAAATCAAAGCAACAGCGCCAACGCGAGAGGATTTGTACCAGGAGTATAAGAGGGTGCGTGAGGATAATGAGAGGCTTAGAGAAATAGCTAAGATAGCGTTCACTAAGGCAAGAATGTCAAGTGAGCACGAAAAGGCATGGATTGATTTAATGAGATTGGAGAACAAAACAAATGATTTATTGGAATGATAACGCAAAGGCGGCGGTTAGAGAATTCGCCGATTACATCGGACAGAGCGACAAGTGTGAGCGCTACCTGGAAGCATTCGTAACAAAGAAAACCGTTGCGGATGCGGTGGAGTATTGCAAAGAGAATGGAAAAATATGCGGTTATTCATTCAGTCAGAATAAAATGCTGTCATTTTGCAAATCAAACGGCACTTATTGCTTTGTCAGTGAAAAGTCTAGCGCAGGGAGTGTTGAGACTGACGACTGGCAGCCAATCTGCACCCGCGAACAATTCGAAGCCTATGTTAAAGAGCAAGATGGCGAGAAGTGGACGCATAAGTATGTGAAAGATAATTGTTACATAAAGGTTTCAGAGCCAGACTTAGAGGGCTACATTGTTGTTTTAACTGAGACAGATGGTTACATGACGTGCCAACCAGAAGATTTAATGCCAATAAAATCCATCAAGTCGACACTGACGAAAGCGGAGGCGTGGGATAAGGCTGTACTAGCCGGAAACGTGAGCCATATCACAGATAACTACGACATAACCTAACTGGTCTAATCTGTTAAGCGCATCTGTCGTGTTAAGGTGCGCTTAGTTTTTAAAGGAGATTGAATTGTGAAAATAGAAAGAGCGATGCACGACCCGAAGTATAAGTTTTTAATGATGGGTGATATACACATCCACTTCACGGACTTCGAGCCAGAAAGTACAGGTGTTAGGTTGATGAATGGTGATATTATTGCGGCTTTCTTGTATTTCGATAAAGCCACGGAATTTTACAAAGCATGGAGGGTTATGCAATGCAAATAAACGAACAAGAACTAGCCGAGTCGGTTGAGCGTCTGCGTGAGGGTGATGATAACGGGTTGCTGGTTAAGTATTACGATGTGATTGAGGCCATGGCCACCGACAAAAAACAAATGGAAATAATTGTTGAAATGTTACTCGATGACTCAATCACGATAGCTAATGATGTGAATAACGATTTATTTACTTGCACGGCTAGGTCGCTACTCCACGAAGCATACAGAACAAAACTAGAGCATGATGCGGGTTTGTGATGTTCGGACAACCATTAACAAGCCCAGCGCCACAAAAAGCAACTTACAGTATAAGTGAGTTGCTACCAAAATTCGGAAATGACAAAAGCGCCATGGCTAAAGCGTTAAACGTCCATAGAATTACGATACGTAAACACGCTCAGCTAGGCAACTCAAGCCATGTTATTTTAAAGAATGGCGATAAGTACGAGTTGTACGTTAAAACGCGACTAACTGGCCAGAGTTGTTAAGTGACGGTTTAGGGTGTAAGGTTTAGATTCAAGCAGAGATTAGCGGCTAACAGCCTGTCGCAACGATATCGAAAAGGCTGGTTTGAGAGGGCGAGAAAATGTGAAGGGTCACGGCGTAAGCTATACAGTCGATTAGGATAGCACAGAGGTTTTAAATATATTTGAGATTTCGATTGGCTACCGTAAGTAGCCACCCTAGAAATAGGGTGTTTTGGGAATGGCTACAAGGGATGTAACGCAAGAAGCGCCCGAAAGCATAGCAAATAGGGTAATGGGCTTGGTCAGTGTGATATCGGCTAGCCATTCACCAAAGCGAACAAAGGAGATTGAGAAATGAGTAAATATTTAAAGTGGTATGACTCTTATTTAGATCATACGCCAACTGAAGATTTAGCTAAAAATGAGCTAGAATCAGCACATCGAAAGATAAAACAATTAACCGAATCGCTAGCAAAGGCTAATGAGCGCGTGAGGGGGTTGGAAGATAAACACTTGAACCTAGTTCTTTGGCATAACTTAGACCCGCAACAAGCAAAACTTTATAGTGACAGATACGCAAACAAATTAGCCATAGAGAAGAAGATTGAAGTGCTAGACGAAGTTGAGTCTGTTTATATACAAGCCGCAGAAACATCAGAACCTATATCGTTTAGAGAGGCTTTCGATACAGTAGAAGAACAACTACGCAAGGAGCAAGAGTGATGTTAAAACCAGAGTCGCTTAAAGCCAAACCAGCAGATAACTACGAAGATTTAAAGCTTCAATTTTTCGCACTTAAAAAAATCTGTGAATCAAAGATAGAACAATGCTCTATTTACTCACGCAAGCTGGCAGAATACGACCGTGAAACTGTAATTTCTAGAAATGAAGCGCTAGAGAGCGAACGCGAAATGGATGCGCAACTAACTGAGGAGCTAGAAAAAGCCAGCGAGCGTATAAGGGAGCTAGAATCGCCTAGAAAGCGTAATCTAGAGTTAATAAAGGCTTTATTCTACGCACCAAGTTCACCAGTAACACCAGATAAAGCCAAAGAGATAGAGGACTGGTTTATCAAATTTGAACAACTACGCAATGAGCAAGATAATGTTTAACATAACACCCTTCATTCAAAACTTATCAATTGCGATATTCATGCAAGTGTCTTGTATTACGCTGTTCTTTGCTGCTGCGTTAGCTTTTGAGTGGTGCGTGCGTAAGATTCATGGAGTAAAGAAAAGATGCTAGCCCCTCAATTCGCATACATGAACCAAGGCAGAAAGCATTACAAAGTGTTTAAATCTGCCACGACAACGCACGAAGCTATAAACGCATTCGCGCAACACATGAAGCAAGCGCACAACATTGATGCATTAAACACTAAGTGCGCGTTTGACATAAAGTATGTGCCGTGTAATGATTGACCCGTGACCAATCATCACACTTTCACAATCTCCCATTTTAACCCCGCTTTACACGGGGTTTTTTTTCGTCTGTTATAAGCGTATACTAAGCCAATCAAATCAAAGGCGCTTACATGGCTTACTATCTAGCATTTACATCAGGCAGTGAATACGTCGATATACCATCACCGATATCGGTTAGCGGTGACGGGGTGCTGGCTGAAATTGATTTTGTTTACAAAGGTGCAACTAATAATGTTATTTGTGGCGGCACTTCATTCAGTGATTATTGGCGTATAGATAGAGATAATCAATTTAGAATCTCAATTGCAGGCAGCGCCAGCATCTTAACAATAAACACACCTTTAGTTATAGGCGAAAGATATACACTACGACTAGTAAGAACAGGTTCATCAGTAGAAGTTAGAGACTCAACAAATACGGCGATAACAAGCGCTACAAATATAAGCGCTAACCCGTTTATCATAGGCAAAATAGGCTCATTTCACAACGGCTCTTCAAACCTAATAATGGACTTGTACGGGTTTAAGGCGAACAACGGCGCTAATGTTTACAGCACAACCGCATCAGGTGGAACAGGCTCAACCATACCTGATACGGTTGGTGGTAACGACGGAACGCTTGTAAACTTCCCCACCGATAATAGTCAGTGGGTGTTTTATAGTGACGCGACAGGTGTAACGGCTGATGTTGCGTACACGGTAAATAGCCCATCAGCATCAGCTAGTGCAAGCGCTACCGTGCCAGCGCCGCAAGCAGACATTACTTTCACTGTATCGTCTCCTAGCTTATCGGCAAGCGTATCGGCAACGCTGCCAAATCCAATCGCAAATGTTAATGTTATTGTTAGTAGCCCTAGTGTTTCCGTAGCATCAACGGCAACATTACCACAGCCAGAATCAGATATTGTTTTCACAGTTAATTCACCAGGTGTTTCGGCTAATGCTTCGGCTACGCTACCTGGATATAGCGCAACGGTATCATTCACTGTTGGCGCTCCAAGTGTTTCATCGAATGCTAGCGCCACACTACCTAATCCAAGCGCTAATGTTAGTTACACCGTATCTACGCCAGTCGTTAGCGCATTAGCAAGCGCAACGCTGCCAAATCCGGTTTCAGATATTGCGTTTAGCGTATCAGCGCCTAACTTTTCAGTATCAGCGACAGCGACACAGCCAAGCTTCAACGCTAACGTTGCGTTTACGGTTAACGCGCCTACTGTATCAATATCAGCAAGCGCTACATTGCCGCAACCAGAATCAACAGTAAGTTTCGCTGTTTCACCCCCTAGCGTTAGCGTAGTTGCTATTGTTGGTGGAATTGCGATAATAGTCGATGAAGAAACGAACATTAACCAGCGCGTAATGTCAAACAACATTAACGCGCCGATATTATCAAACAACATAAACGGGTGACAAAATGGCAACACCAAATGCAGCAGAATTAAACGCATTAGCTACCGACTTGGCTACACGATACGCAGATGCAACGCTAGAGATTAGGGCAGGCGTTACTGTGCTTGCAACACATACGCTAGCAGGGTTCGGCGCGGCATCTAACGGCACGGTTACTGCTAACGCTATTGCAGCCGCAACTATTGCAGCGACAGGTACGGCAGATAACGCAAAACTTATCGATGTCACTACCGAGTACGATTTAACGCTAGGAACAGCTGGCGCGGATGTTATTGTATCAACTACTAACTACATAAGCGGTGAAACATCAAGCGTTAACTCGCTAGCTATCACATTCGCATAGGTGACGTATGAGCCAGCTTTACGAAAAGCCGTTGCCAGTCGGAAAGGTTGGCAATTACACATATACCATTGATAGCGGTTGGCTTAATGGTGAGCCTATAACTGGATTGACGGTCACTTGTGATGGCGCAACTGTTACGCTACCTACTTCCAGCGATAACGTCTTACAGGCTTATTTTGAGGGCGTTACAGTTGGCAGGCATGAGGTGCATTGGTCTTGGCAAACCGCAACGCGCTCAGACTGTGACACAGGCGTATTGACCATAGTAGAGTGTTAATGTTCACACCGATAGTTAGTATCTATCGGTTCGGTGAGAAGTGCGGTACATACGAATCATTTACAACGGTGACTTTTTACGGTGGCGAGGCTACGATTAACGGCTTATGTCAACCAATAAGCAAGAAGCAAGCACGTAAATTCGTTCACGACATGCGCTTACTTGGTGTTCATACGTTGAGGTATAAGCGTAAAGGGCGGTACAAGGTGGTTTCTATATGAAATCAGGCAGCAAGACTTGCAGAGTGGGTACGTGTGAAGTTACTCACAAAGGCAAGCGTAGAGGAAGAAAGAAAATGCTAACGCCAGAAGAGTTTAAAGAAAAGTCAGAAGAATACTTTGACGAGTGCAAGGCGCAAGATGAAGCGCCTAGCATTGCTGGGCTTGCTTTTCATTTGGGGTTTTCATCTAAGCAGTCGATATTTGATTACAGAAAAGACCCTGAATACGCGCATGAAGCAAATAGAGCAACGCTATTCATAGAGGCATGGCTTAACAAGAAGGTGGTTAATAAAGATACCTACTCGCCCGGGCAATGGCACATACTTAAAGCTAACTTTGGCTATGAGGATAAGCAGAGTTTAGATCACACGAGTAGTGATTCAAGTATGACTCCTAGAGACCAAAGCTTGGCAGTCCTAGAGGCTTTAAAAAATAAACACAAAGAAGTATAATAATTTATGCGACTAGGAGGCATCCGAAAGGCATCTAGTCAATGCTTGTCGCAACCCTTCATGACTACCTTTGACAAAGGAATCAATATGAAAACTTGTAATAAGTGCAATTTATCTAAATTAGAATACGAATTTCACAGAGACTCTTCTAAAAAGGATGGTCTTGTGACATTTTGCAAGGAATGCAAGAAGAAGTATAGAAAGAAATATTACTCAGAAAATTCAGAAGATGCCATACGCTATTCAAGAGAGTATTACAAAAAAGAATCCATAGAAAACATAGATGAAGTGCGGCGAAAGGGCAGGGAGAATGCGCGCAAGTACAGAGCTAGAAACATGGAAAGGGTTAGGGCTAGAAATTCAAAATGGATGCTAAATAATTACAGGGAAAGATACAAGAAGGACAAAGTTTTTACAGCCTCGACAATTGCAAGAAGAACTTTAAGAAACGCTTTAAGAAACATGGGGAAAGAGAAAGAGTCTTCTACGTGGGAGCTACTTGGTTATGGGGAAGAGGATTTTATAAAAAGAATTGAGCATTTAATGCAAGATGGGATGAGCTGGCGAAACTTTGGAGAATGGCACATTGACCATATAAAGCCAGTATCGCTATTTATAGCGGAGGGCGAAACGGATCCGAAAGTTATAAACGCTCTATCAAATTTACAACCTTTATGGGCAAAAGATAATTTGTCTAAAGGTGCGAAGTATGACCCCGAATGAAATAGCTGAAAACAGAACAGACCTACTTACATTTGCAAAAACCATGTTTCGCGCTCGCAAGGGCGCTGAGTTAAAGCATAACTGGCACCAAGACGAAATATGTAACGCACTTGAAAAGGTTGTTACTGGGCAGATTAACAGGCTAGTGATAAACATTCCCCCTCGCTCAGGCAAGACTGAGTTAGCCGTGATTAATTTTATGGCTTGGTGTATGGGTAATTTCCCTGACTCAGAATTCATACACGCCTCTTACTCTAAAAGGCTTGCAACAGCAAATGCATACGCGACACGAGCAATAATGCAACATGAGAAGTTTGCAGAGATATTTCCTGATGTTGGCCTGTCTACTGACTCAAGAGCAAAAGATGAATTCAGGACAGATACGGGCGGCATCGTTTACGCAACAGGCTCAGAAGGTACAATCACTGGGTATGGCGCTGGCAAGATGCGTGAACACTTCGGTGGTGCCATTATAATAGATGACCCACACAAAGCAGGTGAAGCAAATAGCGACACTATGCGCCAGAATGTACTTGATTGGTTCACCACCACCATGGAGAGCCGTAAAAACTCACCAGAGACACCGATAATAGTAATTATGCAAAGGTTGCATGAGGATGATTTAAGCGGATTCCTTTTAAATGGCGGTAATGGTGAGCACTGGGAGCATTTGCTTATACCTGCTCTAGATGATAATGACGAAACATTCTGGAAAGGTCAATTTAAAACAGAGGACTTGCACAGAATAAGGTCAACTAACAGCTATGTTTTTTCTGGTCAGATGATGCAAACACCAAGCCCCACTGGTGGCGGAATGTTTAAGACTGAGTGGTGGAAATTTTACACTAAGGGTGACTTCTGTGATTATAGGGTTATATATGCAGATACGGCAATGAAGACAGGGCAAGAGAATGATTACTCTGTTTTCCAGTGTTGGGGCAAAAAAGGCGACAACATATACCTTATAGACCAAGTCAGAGGAAAGTGGGAAGCCCCGCAGCTTCTAAGTATTGCAAATTCATTCTGGAATAAACATAAAGGCTCGCATGATGGAACCTTGCGGCAGATGAAAATAGAGGATAAGGCTAGCGGTACTGGACTTATACAGCAACTAAAGCAAGCAGGAATACCGGTTGCGCCAATACAAAGGAATAGGGATAAAATAACAAGGTCTTACGATGCTGCGCCATCGGTTGAGGCTGGAAGGGTTTTTCTTCCTCATGAAGCCGAATGGCTTAGCGATTACATATATGAGTTTGAAGTGTTTCCAAACGGCAAACATGACGACCAAGTTGACCCGACCATGGATGCGATACAGGATTTAATTATAGATTCTAACAACCGCCCAACAATCCGCGTAGGCAGGCGGCGAAGATAAATGATACACTAGGTAAAAATTAACCGGATTCGATAGCATGAAACCACACATTAAGCCCACGACGGGGCAATTAAAGCTTAATTCAGCATTGAAGCGCTTGCCGTTTTATTCTGGTGTAGGTCACTTCACAGGAACAAAGCATGGCAAGGCGTACAGCGATTACGGTTATCCGTTGGCGCTTGATTTCTGGTTTTATTACTCAGTGTATCGCCGTATTGGCTTGGCTCGTGCGGCGGTTAAGCGTCCAATTGATATGTGTTGGTTAACGCCCCCTATGGTTAAGATTAACGATGACGAAATAGACGAGCAATTCAAGAAGTTTGCCAAGCGCATTAAAATGTGGCCTAAGCTTCGACAGGTTGACGACATGCAGTCAGTTGGTCATTACGCAGGGGTTATCGTGCGCGTTGCTGATGGGCTTACACTCGATAAACCTATGCAGCGCACAACCATGGATAACATCATTGATTTGATGCCAGCGTGGGAAGGACAGTTGATACCAGGCAATCTAGACCTTGACCCGCAATCCACACGCTACGGAATGCCACTTCATTACACCTATCAGCAAAACGGTGTAAGACAATCAAGCCAGCGCGACGGTACAGAGCAAATGACTATCCACCATAGCCGTGTATGGATATGGAATGAGGGCGCAGTGGGCAATACTATCTACGGCGAATCATGCCTAGAGCCTATATACAACGCTTTAATGGATTGGGAAAAGGTGCGCGGTGCAGGTGCAGAGGGATTCTGGAAAAAGGCAGCTATGCGAGCGGTATTGCAAGCTGCGGCTGATACTTCTGGCAGTGCGCCAAGTGATGATGAGATGGACGACCTAACACAAGCTATCACAGACATGCAAGATAGCTTTGACGCTGTACCGTACTTAGGCGGCATGGAATTAAAGGGCATCGGAGATAGCGGCTCTATTGCGGCAATCGACAAGGCTAGCCAGATAGCACTTGAAGACGTTGCAGCAGGCCGCGGATGGTCAGCTAAGGGCTTGGTAGGCGCACAGGAAGGTAAGTTAGCGGGAGAGCAAGATACGGGAAACGATAAGCAAACCGCGCAATCACGCCGTGAAAACTACATGTCAATGCAAATTTATTCAATGCTTGAATGGTTAACCGAGTACACCGATTACGACGGCACGGATAAGATAGTTGAGTTCGACGACTTAACCGCATCAGGTGACGAGGCTAAACTTAATCTAGCGCTTAAAATGGCTGAGATTAATACCAAGACCATGCAAGAGGTATTCAACCCTAATCAAATGCTTGAGATTGCTGGTTATGAGAAAAAGCCAGAGTTTGAAGAGGTGGTTGACGATGGTGGGGATGGTGAGCTTTGACACAGCGAATAGTACCAACCCGACTCGAAAAAGACCCCACCGGACAGGCAGGCAATCGTCTACGCGCAAAAGTTGACATCAGCAAGCGCGTGGAAAGGTTACGCGAGCCTGTTTTAGCTATCATTGATAGCTTCCCCGTTGAGTCGATAACGGTTAACAAGACGCGGTACAACTACGATGTTAACCCGCAGCGAATTGCGGGCTTATTCGATGAGTTGCAAGCGTTGTTTTATCAGGCGCTAGAATTGGACGGGTTTAGTCGCGGGTGGTTTTTGATTCAATACCTGGGCAAAGCATGGCAAGAGGGTACGACTAAGGCTTTCACGCGACTAAAGCAAGCGGCAGAATCAGCAGCTCCAAACATAGCAGAGGTTATGCACCTTGATAGCGTGTTGACTTCACCAGAATACGCAAGGCGCTTTGAGATTATCGCGGCTAGGGCTTTTGAAAGTATGAAAGGGTTTGCAGGGCAAGCAGCTAATGACTTAGGGCGTATACTTGGTGAAGGTGTAGCGCTAGGCCAATCACCCGGCACAATTGCGCGTGATATTCGCAAGACGTTTGACCAGATTCAGGGTTATCGTGCTTTGCGTATTGCTAGGACTGAAGTTAATCAGGCTTTTACGGAGGCTAGGTACGAAGAATCAAAGGATGTGCGTGACCGTTTAGGTTTGCAAATTATGCAGATGCATGTGAGCGCCTTGGTTGATAACACGCGCCCAACTCATGCAGCTAGGCATGGTAAATTGTATACGCTTGAAGAACAGCGCGAGTGGTGGGCAGAGGGTTCCAATCGCATCCAGTGTTTATGTAGCACCGTTGAAGTTGTTATGGTTAATGGCAAACCGACTCAGCAAAAACTAATCGATAGACAAAGAAAGCGTGGTGAAATGTACTTTGCAATGCACCCCGAAAAGGCTTAATATATAAACAAGGGTAAGGCTTAGCGGCTTACGGGTGGATTGGTCTCCACCTCCCTAAACTCACACAATGACCACCTTTTGACCTAAGGAATCAATATGCAAACATGCAAATCATGCGGTATAACTCAACCGCTAACTGAATACTACAAATCAAATCGTACAACATCAGGTTATCGCGGAACATGCAAGAAGTGCGCTCACGAATCTTACAAAAAGCGATATGCGAATTCAAAGACATTTGTAGGGCATAACCAGAGAAATCTACCGCTACCAACAAAAGAAAGGCTGAGCGAGCTATTAGAGTATGTCGATGGCGGTAAATTAAAGAGAAAGGTTTCTGCTGGAAATCAAAAATATGGAACAGTCACTTCGGGCAAACAAGAGAGTCACGGGTATTGTCGAATACTGGTTGATGGAGACCACTATCTTTTTCATAGAATTGTATGGCGCCTTGTGTATGGTGATGAACCTAAATTTATAGACCATATTAACAATGTAAGAAGCGATAATAGGATTGAGAATTTAAGACGCGTGGATAAATCTAGCAATTGCCAGCATCAACTTAAGCCAAAAAGCAATACAAGCGGATTTATCGGAGTTAGTAGGGTAAGGTCGTCTGGCAATTGGACTGCAAAGATATGCGTAAAATCAAAGAGCATCACGATAGGAAATTATTCAAACATAAAAGACGCAGTCCTAGCCTACAATGAAAAGTGTAATGAATTACATGGTGAGTTTGGCAAATCAAAGATAATACACAACATGGAAGAGTTAAAAAGGAGAGGGCTTATATAGCCCTCATTTCAACCTAACCTTAACGCCTTGTTTGGCGAAGTGCCTTAATTCCATTATTGCATAAGGGGATATTCATCTAATTAATTCATACCTTGTATTTATGATGCAAAACTCAAGTATCGCTTTAGACATTATGTAAAGATTTTCTTTTTCTTTGTCCATCACTCCCAAACCTCCCTAAGCTCATTTAAAAATTTACGCTCATCAGCATCTAGGCGGCGTTGCTGCAAGCGCTTGGTTTCTTTTATCGCTGCCTGTTTTGCTTTCTTGCGCATATTGATGACTTGCTTTTGTGTTTTTAGTTTCATGTCACAGCTCGCCAAACGTTCTTTTAATTTCGTTGATTAGCATTTCCTCTTCTCCCATGGAAAACCTTGCACAATCATCATCTATTGTCGGGTACATTTCCCAATAAGGCGCACCTCCCATGCAGCCTAAGAAGTCATAGCAATCCATATAAACAGAAACAGATTCTGATTCATCTTTGTTGTAAACCCTAAATCTACCCATCGCCCCACCAAACTGAGGTATTATTTTTACCTTCCACCCCTCCGGAAACTCTATGAGTCCAGCCGTGTCACCGTGCTTTCTATACTTCTCTTCAACTTCTCTATACGTTTGGTCGTAAAACATTTTCAATCTCCAAATTAAACCTCCAACAAACCTACACCATAAACACAGCCGCAACAACTCTGACCAGTTGTTGACCCCACAACCCATGCGCGATACCATAGTGAAAAATAACCGTATTTATGGCTATGACAAAGCAATTAGTAACGATAGTTAATAAGGTAAATAACTCAGCAATTCGGCGTGAGCGTAACGAGCGCGGCGATTTGGTGTATATTGTGCCTAGTTATACATTGCCGGATGACGTGGTAATGAATGGCGGATTATATCCCGCTGAGGAAATAGAAAAAGGCTATGCAAGTCTTGAAGATACGCCTGCACCTATTGGGCATCCAACCGATGCGCAAGGTAATTTCATCACTGCAAACAGCCCTGACGGCATTCTGTATTACCAATGCGGCGTGTTTAACAAGAATGTTAAGCGTGTCGAGTGCGAGCAATACGGGCATAGGGTTTATGTTGAAAAGCACATTCACGTTGATACCGCCATGCAAACAGAGCGTGGGCGCAGACTAATCGAGGCTATCGACACTAACCAGCCGATTCACACAAGCACGGGCGTGTTACTTAATCGCGTTAATGAGCAAGGGCAAAGCGTAACAGGTAAAGAATACACCTGGAAGGCTACCAACATGATGTATGACCATGATGCGATTTTGCTTGACGAAGACGGTGCAGCTACACCAGCCGATGGTGTAGGCATGATGGTTAACGCCAATCTATTCACACACGTTAAGCACGATGGTCAACAATTATCAGTCAACACCGCCGTGCTAGACGTAAACCAATCTTTTAATGACCTACGTGAAACGCTCCAAGCTGAGATACAAAAGAAGTTTGGTGGCAACGAAAAGCACGTATGGTTAAACGACTTCGGTGACGATTACGCAGTATTTGAGGACGGTGAAACGTCTTACATGGTTAAATACATGCGCGACGGTGAAAGTGTAATGATTGACGACACACTGGAAGAAGTGAAGCGTAAAACCATTTGGGAGCGCATTTCTTTGGGTGTTAAAAGTGTTCTAACCAGTCCATTTGTGGGCTTAACTTCAAACCAAGACGAGGGCAAAGATATGTTCAAAGAGCATATTATGAAGCAACTCAAAGCTAACAGTATCGACACAGCCAATATGGATGATGCCGCAATGCTAGAGGCTTACGAGTCAATGCTACAGGCGAATGCCGCCGAAACAACCGCACAGGGCGAGCAGAGCCAGCCCGACGTGCAATCCATGGTTAATGAAGCAGTGAAAGCTGCTATGAAAGACATGAAAGATGACGAAGACGAGGAAGAAAAGAAAAAGCTAGCTGAAAAGCTCAAAGCTAATTCTATCGAATTGTCTGAGTCTGAAATCAAAGCGCTTTCGGTTAACTCACTTAAAGCAATGCTGCCAAAGCCAGCGGCTTTCGGCTTAGCGGGTGCGCAATCGCTAGAGGGAAACTCTGACGATTCTTACCTATCTGACACACTACCTGAGTAAGGGGCTGGAAAATGTCAAACATAGTTTATATTGGTCCTGCTGAGAGCCATCCTGACGTAACGGAATTTCCTGCGTCTGAAGTTATCAGCCCACGCCAAGTTTTGGTTGTATCATCTGGCGCATTTGCGGTAGCTGGTGCTGACCAAGGAGGCATGGTTTACTTCGCGCTAGAGAATGTTCTTGGCGAGGTTACAGAAGATTACCCAGTTGACGAGACGGTGCAAGGCGCTCGACCTCAATCGGGTGAATACTACGAAATGGCGCTAGCGGCAGGCCAAACTATCGCTAAAGACGACGCGCTAACCACGGACGCATCTGGTAACTTAGTTGCGCTTGGTGCTGGCACTAACGTAATTGCATACGCTGACGAAGCTGTCACTACCACCGGTAGCGCTGGCTCAATTCGCGTATACGTGAAATAAGGAGTAAGTAATGAGCTTATATCTTGATAAACAAATCATTGCTAGCTCTGGCAATGCAAAAGCGCAATACAACCAAATCGTTAATATGCGTAAACTCCACGGGAATCGTGAAGCTAACCTTATCGGTGAGGCTGTATCTGCTGGATTGATGGGTAACTCGTTTCTAGCGGCTAACGCTGGTCGTGTGCCACAAGACACTTATCGTGACTTTGACCGCACGATTAAGCGCGTAATGGCTGGTGATGAGGGTGCTAACATCGTTTCATTGCTACCTACTCGCTCGCTACCTGTTGGTAAAATCGTTGCAGAGTATGCACAAGCGTCTGACTCTGGTATCGCGCAAGCTACTATCAGTGGTCGTCAAGCTCACAAGCTAGACCGTGCTGCTTACGATTACGAAGGTGCGCTAGTGCTGGTGCACGATGCTGCATTTGGTCGTCAATGGCGAGAAGTTGAAGCGATGCGTAGTGAAGACTTTGATGCGCTACAAGATGACCAAGCAAACACTGTTCGCGCGGTACGTCGAAGCATCTACGACCATGCGCTTAACGGCGTTGATGGTGTACAGTACAAAGGTGTTGAAGCTTACGGCATGAAGAACAGCCCTAACACGCAATCATTGCAGTTAGGCGCGGCAGGTGTAAACGTTGATTTGACTTCAGCTTCTGCAACTTACGCAGACTTTGAAAAGGCTATCATTGCAGCGTTAACAGCGCTACAAGGGCCAGCAAATAACGTTGATATGAACATCACCTTCGCGGTAAGTTCTGAAATCTGGTTTAACGCACTACGTACAGGCACTACGGACTCAAGCTTCCGTAATACGCTTGAAGCATTGCGCAATATTCCAGGTGTTGCCGATATCGTTAAAACTAACGGCTCGCAGCTAAGCGGTAACGAGTTCCTAGCATGGGCTAACTCTGATGAATACGTTCAGTTGCAAGTGGGCATGGCGGTTAATACGCAGCCTGTTGTTCGTAACATGTTTAACGACCCTTATAACTTCGTTACATGGGGCGCTGCTGGTCTGCTTATTAAAGCGGATACGGCTGGTCGTTCGGGTGTCCTTTATGCGCGTGTTATCAGCTAGATGGCTAACGCTAAAGGTCGCGTGTTTGGCATGGGTGGTAAACTTATCACTCCGCCAAAGGTCGAAAGTGAGTCGGGTGATAAAAAGCTAGAAGTAGCTACGCCTAAAAAGACTACACGTAAAACCTCGAAACCGAAGACTGACGAAAAGTAAGAATAAGCCCCGCCTAGTGCGGGGTTTTTGTTTATTCGCACCAATCCCTTTCAAGTTCGATTGTGTATTCGCTTTCATCTTTGTCTTTGTCATAGCTAATACCAACGACTGTGCCAATGTAAACAGTATTACCGATAGTAAAATGAACCAACTCAGATGCGCGCCATTGCATATCACCGCTTATTTTCATTCTCACAATTAACCTCCTAATTTCGGGGTTTTTATTTACGATGCATTGACTCAATCCAAGCAGAGCCGCATTTATCAATCATCAGCCTAATCATTTTTGCAAAATCAGAATCCCACTCTACAACAATCACAGACTGGTCTTCATATTGCTTATAATCGATAAAGTCATAACTAGCCTCTATCACTAGCACCTCTTTATCTCCGTTAATATCGGTTTTACTAGTATGCTGATACGCATAATCATGGTAAATATGACAGGCTGGCGTGTTTAGTATTGTTCCTTTTGTACTCATTTTAATCTCCAATCTCACCGATTCTTTATCTTGTCGTAATACTCAACTTGAATAGCTTTAGCTTCTTCAAAAGTCTTTACAGGCGCTAGCGGAATACCGTCAGTGCATATTTCCTTTTTTACCTCTCTCGCTTCTCCGTAAAGCCCTATCTCATCATTTATGAGTTGCAATACATAGTTAAAATCATCGTCGTCGTGTAACTCAACTCTAACTAGCCTTTCCACAATCAATCTCCTATTTAAAACTCACCCAACTTTTCACTTTCAATATAAAGGCCGCACTTGGTGAAAGTAAATCTCCACCAATAACCGTCAAACGCAAGTATGTGCGGCTTGTTTGTTCTGCTCATTATTCTTGATAGTCTCATCATTACTCCAATAAATATAAGCCCCTCTTTCGCCGCTGGCGGGGCTACCAGCGCTTCATATATGCTAGATTGGCTTGCATATTCAGCTTATCCATTGTCCGTAGCTACCAACTTCGCATTATTAGGATAGGCTCAGACGGTACAATGGTGCCTCACATATGCCAGATGGATTGATTTAACATTTCTTTTGAGATTCAATCTCGTAGTATTTCATAAGGTCGCATATTTTATTTAGCGCTCGCTTTCTAAGTCCGCCTGATGATGGAGCCATGGCTCTAGCGAAATCATCTATCAGCTTTTCATCCTTTTCCGTTATACGGCTAAACTCAAACCAAAATTCTGCAAACTCGGCGGGGGTCGCGTGCCTTAGCGCTAGAGCTAGATTTCCTGGAGTTATCACATTTACTGAAATTTGCTTAATTTCCATTTTCATAATCCTTGCTGCTAACTTTAAACTGCAACTGGTCTATTTGCGCCCATGTAACAAGAAACAAAGACAATATCCCCATAACTTCGCTACCAGTAATTAAATACCACGCAAAGAAGACTATCGCCAAAACGAATTGAAACAATGATGCTTTGCTAATGCCTTTCACTTGTGTAATCTCCAATTTGTTAATTCAGCCCCGAATATAGTACACTAGTCATACACAAACAACTCCGACCAGTGGAAAGATTCTAATGGCAGTCGTCATACCAAGCTATAAAGTTAAGGCGTTATTACCAAGCGCAACAGACGCGCAAATAGACCTATACGGCGCTATGTTCGACGGTGCAGAGTCGTGTTTATCCAATTACAGTCAAGACATGCAAGACCTAGCCATATCGCTAGCAGTTGCGCACATGATTGAAATGTCGTCTGGTGGCAGCGTAACAAGCGAAACCACAAGGCAAGGCGCTAGTGCGTCTTATGGCTTCTTTGGTGGCAAGGGGCTTGAATCAACGCGTTACGGGCAGCAATTAGCGGCACTTCCTGCGGGCGATTGTATAATCGGTTTATTTAGTAAGCCGCTGAGATTTGCTAGGAGCATTAAGCCATGTCGCTAGCAACACGCCACATGATTGACAAAGTAACGTTTTGGACTGAAAGCGGTTACGACCCTAATGACCCATACGCCAACCAATCATACTCAGCGCCTCAAACAATATCATGTGAGTACATGACGGGCGGCTCAATGCAGCGTGATGCTGAAGGCGTAGAGTTTCAGCCTTCAACGTCCATTTACAGCGTAGTGCAAATTCCGTTTAACGCTTATGTGGTTTTCGGTACATCTACGGATGCAACACCTCCAAGCAATGCGGAAAAGGTGCGTAAGACTGGTTTTGGTACAGTTCTTCGCGGCCAAGTAACAGAATATGAAGCGTTTACGGGTTAACGATGCCATTCAAAGCCGGAAAATCACCCGCTGACGTAGCGCGCAAGATAAACAAAGCGCTAACTGAGGATTTACCCAAAGACGTAGAGCGTGGGTTATTTACCATGTATACGATTCTTGCGGGCGAGGCTGATTTTTATGTTCCAGTTGACACCTCTACGCTTGTTAAGTCGCGTAGTTATAGGACTAGGCAAACCGGAGAAAAATGGCATTTAACCTACGGCTATTATACCGATTATGCGCTAGCGCTCCATAGCCCGAAACCTGGCGGTAAAATGGATGGATGGAAGCCAATGGACCCATACGAGCGAGAGTGGCAGACCAAAAATGCAAGTGAATTCACAGGCAATGGTTCTGGTGGGTGGAATCCTAGCGCTACACAAGGTTGGATGAATATAGCGTGGGATAACGTGGGCGACGACGCAGTAAGAGCCTTTGCAAACATGATAGAGCCTAAATAAATGAACATACGACACGCTGACGTTATACGCGACTTTATACGCACGAATGCATTACCAACTTACAATCCAGCGATTGAGTGGGATGAATCAACCGAGCCATTTACTATTGACGAGCCTATTATTTATTGCAGGCAGGAAGGTCGACCCGTCGACGCATTTGTAAGGCATGTATCGGTTAGCGTTATGCTATTCAGCGGCAAAAACGCAACTAAGCATGAATTGAATACGCTATTCAATGATGCAGTTGCAGCGCTTGAGTATGTCAAAGCTAACTTTTATGTTGGTGATGGAACGCAAATAACCGTGACGCAAGACGTTATGGGCGAATACAGAACAGGGCAAAACAGACGGTATTACACATTCCAAGTGCTGTGTTATTCTGTCGATGTGTGCTAACAACTCTGACCAGTTATTTACTAGTTGACTTATCGGGGTTATTATAGTCATTAACTTTTACACGAGGGTAATATTATGTCAGTAGGCGGCGGCTGGTTAGGTCGAGCAGTTAAAATCACGAGCTTTGGCGGGGCCACTCTTGCGGGTGTAATCACTAAAGACCTTTCATATTCAATCACAGGCTTAGATACCACTGATGATACATCAGGCGGTAATGCTGAGTACCATTCAGAGGCTGGACGCATTGACCGTACAATGTCAATTAGCGGTAAAGCTAAAGACCTTTCACTATTAGCAACAATCGAAACCAACGTTGCTAATGGACAAAACATTTACGCAATGACAATCACATGGCCTGATGGCGGCTCAACCTTGTCTGGTGATGTATTTATCACCTCTTTTAGCCAAGGCAACCCGCACGAAGAGCTAGGTACATACGAAATGGAAATTGCGTGGTCTGGCGCTCCAACGTTTACTGCGGCTGTGGCGGCGGTGTAGTATGTTTAACGACTCAGTAAAAATAAAGTGGAAGGGCAAAGAGTACACTTGCGAAGTTAACATGAAGCTCATAAAGCTCATGGAAAGCAACGGGTTTAATGCTGCTGTAACCAATGCTCGAATGAGCATGGGCGGTGTGCCTCCTATCTCATTGTTGGCTGAAATGGTGCAATGGCTTCTTTACGCTGGTGGTTGTCACAATATCACGGAAGAAGAGGTTTACTCCGAGTTAATGAACAACCCTATGGAAGATGGGAACAAAGCGCTAATTAAAGAAGGTCGAGCGCTTTCTGAGTTGTTCATACCTAAAATTGAATCATCCGAGAGGGTGAGCAAGACTGAAAAAAAGAAATAAGCGCCTTCCCTTGGCGCTCTCTTTATTCTCAGTGCATTAAGCTAGGCTTATCACCTGGCGATTTCTGGTCAATGTCGCCGGATGAAGTTGGCGAGTGGTACAACGCAAGCAGACCGCGCCAACAGATTGCAGGAATGAGCGAAGACCAAGCCAAAATGTTAACCGATATGATAAACGAAAACCCCGAGGAGTTTAGCTAAATGAGTACAATGCAAGTCGGCGGTGTTGAGTTTGATATTACGGTTGATGCCAGCGGCGTAGCAACAGCCAAAACGCGAGCCGTTGAGGACTTAACCAAGCTGCAAAAAGCGTTTAAAGATACCGATGTAAGCGTAGGTAAAACAAACGCAGCCATGAAGAAAAGCGGCTCAAGCTTTCAGTCTATGGGCAAGAGCGCTGGCGCGGCTGGTATTCAGATTCAGCAACTTGTAGGGCAAATTCAAGGCGGTCAAAACGTATTTAACGCGCTATCTGCACAGGCGGCCGACTTAGGTATAGTGCTTGGCGCTCCACTTGTTGGCGCGGTGGCTGGCTTAGGTGCTGCATTCGCTGGCATTCTCCTCCCCTCTCTTTTCGACACCGAAGATAAAACTCAAGACCTCATTGATAAACTTAGAGAGCTTGCGGAAATACAGGTTCTATCTGCCGAAGAGGCCAAACTTCTAGCTCAAGAAGAAAAGAATAAAAAGGACGAGATATACGGCACTATTCAGACAACTGAAAAGCAAATAGCGGCCGACAAGAAAGCCCTTAAAAGCGAACAGGATAGGTTGACTCTGATTGGCCAAACTCAATGGGCTAGAAGTCGTATCGGCAAGACGATTAGAGAGTTGAATGAATCTATCGTAGAAGAAGAAGCAAAACTCAAAGACCTCAACAACCAATACGACAAATCAAGAGAGGCGCTTGATTTATACAACTCCATGGTCGATGGCTCTATTGAGCAGACCAATAAGCAAGCAGAGGAAATAAACGCACTCGTCTCTGCATTTGAGGCGCAGGCTGATGCTATCGGCAAAACTGATAGGCAACTGGCAATAAAGGCGGCGACCGAGAAAGGTGCGACTGAAACTCAACTTCAAGCTATCAATACATCATTTGACGCGATAGAAGCAGAAGAAGCAAGGGCAGAAGCTGTCGTTGAAGCTCGCAAAAAAGCGGCACAGGCAATCAAGGATGAAATGCAGGCTCAGAAAAACTATGAAGCTTTGCTTGATGAAATAGCGGCTAATCAGAAGAAGAAAGACCAAGAAGAGCAGCAGGAAAAGGAGCGCATAGGTTCTAACATTGATAAGCTAAAAGAGGAGTTTGCAACAGAGGAGCAATTGAGGGCGGAGGCATTCCTGACTCAAGGTGAGCAACTGAGAGAAGCCCTTGCAGCTCAATTGCTAACTAAGCAAGAGTTTGACGAGCTTGACAAAGAGCGCATATCTTCTTATCACGATTGGTGGCTGAATAAAGAAGCGGAAACCGCAGAGAAGAGAAAGCAGATTGAAGCTCAAGCGCAAGACGCAATGGGCAACTTGAGGCGCTCAGCCATAAATAATGCGATTGGCCTGCTTGACATGTTTGCTGGCGAGTCTAAAGTTGCTGCTCTTGCTTCAATAGCGCTCACCAAGGGATTGGCCATCGCTCAGACTTTGGCGCATACACAAACAGCGGCAATGCTGGCTTATTCTTCTCAATTGATACCTGGAGACCCTAGCTCTCCAGCCAGAGCAGCGGCGGCTTATGCGAAAACGCAGTCAATGGGTAAAATTAGCGCTGCACTGATAGCGGCAACTGGACTTGCTCAGGCTGCTGGAGTGGTTAGCGGCGGAGGTGGATCATCGCAATCTTACAGTGGTGGAGTGCCTGCGACCAATACAACTAGAAACACGAGCGATACTGGAGGCTCTACACAAAGAAACATCAGCATTGCCGTAACCGGAGGTTATGGTAGTATGGATGATATGGCTAGAGCGCTAGTGCCTGCGTTAAATGAGGCGCTTGGCGATGGCTACAACTTTAAAGTAAATGGAGGCTAGAACATGGCTTGCCCAACACCAGAAACACCAGTAACCACTACACCACCAACACCATTAACGCCACAACCAGCAGCGCCGATCGATCCACCTTGCGCGGAGTAACCTATGGCGATACCAACGCAGTTTAGCGTAGCTAAGACGCGCAAGTGTCCGTTAGCTAATCCGTCTCAGCATGTTGATGGTGCTAGTCCGTTAACGGCTGAGGATGTTGGGTTTATTAGTGGCGCTTCGGTGTTACCTGCTAAGTCTGCGGGTGGTATTGGTGCGCCTAGTGAGTTATCGGCGCTGCCTATTAATGATGTCGATAATGCATCACTGTTTAGCGCTTTGTCGGCTGTTACGATTAATGACCCGTCAATTATAGCGGCTGAATATGTTGTGCCTGTTGATAATGCTAGTGATTTAACGGCGAGGCCTAAGGCTGAGGTTGATGCACCAAACTTCACCATTGTTGATAGAACGCAATGGAACTTCCCTAATTCGCTATCAGGATGGACAGCAAACAACGCCACTTTAACGCCTGGACCTGACGCAATTACTGCGGTTATGACGGGTACGGACTTTCAATTTATTAAAGGTGACTTTACTGAGGGTTCGGGAAATCCAAATATACTTTGGTTCAGGATTAGGTGCACCACAGCAACCGTGACAACCACCGTTCAGGCGTTTACGCTAAATTCAAAGCATGGATATACAAGCGAATTCATGGTACAGGGAGTGCCAACAGAAATACCGCAGGGTGTTTATGTTGACTTTTACTTGAACCTTGGCGAGATTCAAGACTACCTAGTCGATGGAATGACATCATTGCGGATAGATCCGTATGACGGTTCGCCTCAAACCTTTGAAATTGATTTCGTTATATTGGGTAGGTATAAAACTGATATATCTGCGCGTGATGAGTCGAGCATTAAAGAGCCAAGCGCATTAAGTGCAAAGAGTTCGGCAGCAATAAGCAATCCCGTTGCATTGTCTGCCGAAGATAAATCATCTGTTGCTTTACCTAGTGCAGCAAGCGCGGAGAGTGCGCCTAGCATATCCGCACCTAGCGCGTTAACGGCAAACCAAGCCACGCAAACAAGCGGTCCTTTTCCACTTAATCATGCGCGCATACTGTACAATAACAAGTTGTTTGGCTATGAGTCTGTAACATCGATTAAAGGCGTACCTCTTAATGCGTTAACGCCTAACACATGGCAACGATGGATATTCGATTCAAGCACGACAAGTTCGGGAATTCGTGTAGACCTACCAAGTGCGGTCACTATGGATTGCATATGCATCGGCGCTCACAACTTAGGCGCTATCGGTGCGACGGTAAGCATAACTTACAGCACTGATGGCTCAACTTTTGTTGATTGGGCACCGGATTTTGATGTAGGCGGCAGGGCTGCGATTATGTCTTACACTCAAACGCCAAAGCAGGTTAAATCTATTCAGATTTTTATACAAGCAGGAACAACTGCAACTGGCTATATTGGTTATATTAGCGCAGGTGAAGCGCTACAAATGCAGCGGCCATTCTTTAGCGGTCATCAACCTTACACTGACGCAGACGTAACAGAGTATTACAGCAACCGCACAGAGTCGGGTAATATCATCGGTAGGCAGATTCGCCGCCGTGGATTCGAAACTACTTACGAATGGCAAAACATAGACGACACTTGGTATAGAAACAATATTCCAGTGTTTAAGGATTACGCGAAAAGGTGGCCAATGTTTATCGCGTGGAATTTGCTTGAATACCCCTATGATGTAGCGTTTGGCGAAACTACGGGTGATATAAAAGCATCCATGCAAAATGGAACAAGAACAAAGCGCACAGGGCTATCATTTACGTTAAAAGGTGTTTAGATGGCATACGACAATGCTAAAAGAGAATACACGAAAGAGCACCTATGGTATGCAGAGATAGAGGTTAATGGCACGACCTATCGATTTTGCGAAAACCGTTCGCCCATACCTGTTGAGCTTGACGCTAATGCATCGTTGCAATCTGTGCGCGTTAACCCTGCTGAGATAGATTTAAGTGGCGGCATTGGTGTTAGAGCTAAGACAAGCTTAACCCTCGCAGAATCAAACGATAGCACCATATGGGGCACAATAAACAATCCAGAGCGCTTTTGGGCGCGATGGAGGGCAGAGAATCCGTATTATTTAGGTAATAGAATCAGTGTTTTTAGTGGTTACATTGTTAATGATTCCTTTGATGTATCTAATTTCGTTAGGCGTGATTATATCATTGAGAGCTTTGGGCTTACTGCTGGCGGCGTTTCAATTGCGGGTAAAGACCCGTTAAAGCTACTCAGCAATGACAGGGCAAAAGCGCCTGTTGAGTCTAATGGCTCGCTGAGTGCTGACATACTGGCGACTGACACAAGCTTTACTTTGCAGCCTGCTGGTATCGGCGATGAAGAGTACCCAGCAAGCAACGGCATTGTGCGCATAGGTGATGAGGTAATACTTTATACTACGCGAACAGGTGATACGTTTAGCGGTCTTACTAGAGGCTTTTACAGCACCGAGATAGACGACCACAGCGAAAACGACACAGCGCAACTTTGCTTGCAGTACACCACTGAGACAGTGAGTAATATCGGCTATGACTTGATGGTTAATTACGCGAGTGTTGACCCGTCGTTTATCACAAAAGCCGATTGGGATGCAGAAGTTTCAAACGCATTCAACACAACTTACAGTGTATTGATAACTGAGCCAACAGGCGTACAAGATTTACTTCAAGAGTTTTGTGACAGTGCGCCACACTATTACTTCTATGATGAGCGCGTTAACAAAATTCGCTTGGTGGCATTAAAGCCGCCACCAACTGATGCGCAACTTTTTACATGGTACGGAAATATCATAGAAGGCAGTGTTGCAGTTAAAGACCGCCAAGACCTGCGCATAAGTACGGTTATTGTCAACTACGGCATTATCAACCCGACAAAAGACCTAGATGAAACGTCTAACTATCGCTCATCGTATGTGCGTGAAGATACAAGCAGTGTTACCAACTACGGGCAAAGGGCGTACAAGACTATACACAGCCGATGGATACCAAGCGACAACAAAACTGCGGCTGTATTAATGGCGGCTAGGGTAGGTCGTAGATTCTCAGAAGCACCAAGGGAGATAACGTTCTCTATGGATGCGAAAGACTCTGACGTTTGGACTGGTGACAGTGTGCGCATTGAAACAGACTTGATTATGCAGCAGGGAGGTGGCTATGCAAGGCTACCTTATCAAATATTGAGTGCTGGCGAGTCTGAGAATTTTAACTACACGGCGCTAGAGCATACCTATGGTGATGCAGTGCCGGGTGATGAGGATGTGGAAGACCCGAATGTAAGACTTATCTACTTCAGTGGCGAAATCGACAGACTTCAATCAGATGATGGCACCACGTACAGGAACTTGCGCGAAGTGTACGAGGATGTGTACGGCACTGACCCGCTTGATGCAGGTTTAGATATTCGTTTCATCTTTGAGTCAAACGCAGTAGCAGGAAGTAGCGACAATAATTTCCATGCTATTGAAACAGGCGCATGGCCAGAACTAACAACGCCCATACTCATCCAAAACAATGGATTGATACTTGGTAAAGGTGGTGACGGAGGCGCGGTTGGTCAAAATGGTCTTGACGGCGGGACCGCAATTCAATTGCAATCCAACATTAGACTCAAAAACCTAAACACCATTGGCGGCGGCGGCGGTGGCGGCGGTGGAGCCACTGCACCTGGAGAGGAAGGTGATCCTGGTGGTGCGGCTGGTGGCGGTGGCGGTGCAGGCTTTACGCAGGGTCTAGGCCAGCCATCTGCGGGAGCTTTGTTTTCACAAGATGGTCAAGATGGTACGTACACTACAGGTGGTGATGGTGGTGAGAGCGGCACAGCAGAGGGAGGATACGGCGGTGACTTGGGTCAAGATGGCGAAAACGGCATAGGCGGTCAAGTCACAGCAGGCGGCAATGCGGGTAAAGCTATCGATTTGAACGGTTTTACGATAACATACGAAGAAACAGGCACTATATACGGGGCGGTATCATGAATCTAATAAAAGAATGGCGCAGCGCGTGGAAATTTAGCAGTATTCAAACGGCGGTTATATTGGGCATTGCAAACACGCTATTTGCACTAATGCCTGCTCTATCAGAAATTTTCACTGTACCTGTTTACGCGGCCATTTCCGCAATAGGTAATATCGCCATAATCGTGTTAAGATTAATCGCACAGCCAAGCATTGAGGAATAAACATGGCACTAGTACCACATAAAGTCGTTGCTCTAAATGAGCTTAACGATGGCGAAAAAAACACGATAGCTGGCGCGGTAGTGTCGTTATTTGATACCGAGGGTAACGCAGTTACGCTATTCGATGATGAATCAGGCGCTAACGGCAGCACAGCAAAGCAAACTGATAGCGAGGGCGTTGTTGTTGTTTACGTAACGCCTGGTGAGTACGACGAGCAGGTCAATGGCGGCATTCAGCGTCGTGTATTGGTGGGAAATAAAGAAATCACCACTGAACAACTGATTGAGCGGATACGCAAGTCTCGTGAAGGCGACGTAATTACCACGACAGGCTTCTACTCCGCAGGCGACGGCGGCTCCGCACAATGGAAGGCCACAAGCACAACAGGTTTAACGCCTTCACAAACACCTGCTGACCGTGGCGCGGCTGAACTGGTTGATGGTAGCGGACGGCTGTGGGAGCTAACTAGTGTAGCAGGTACATCAAAAAGGGAAGTTAACCCTCTTTGGGTGGGAGCAAGGCCAAATGAGGACAGCACGCAGGCATTGCAGGCGGCATTTAACTCCGCGATTGGGGGTGTTCTTGTTGGCGCGCCATCTGCATTCTTAATAT
>Ga0208334_100190_pt1 | contig 27913 bp, 28 predicted proteins | sample DeeseametaMP0900_FD_184201 | JGI IMG/M metagenome (GOLD analysis project Ga0208334, IMG submission 184201) | Marine microbial communities from the Deep Indian Ocean - MP0900 (SPAdes) | ecosystem: Environmental > Aquatic > Marine > Oceanic | place: East of Durban, South Africa, South Indian Ocean...
ATATCGGGGCGCATAATTCTAAAGCCTGCAAACCCAAACCCTTCTGGCAGGTCGTGGGCAGGGCTATCGTCAGGCATATCAAAAAGCGCATTATTAAAAGGCAGTTCTTTAACGTTGTTTTTATCATCTCTGATGAAAATACTTACCGGCTCAGGAAAATATCGCCCAGGGTAAAATAATTGCACCGGTGCCTTTTCGCCATTTGGGTAGAGGGTTTCATCTTCTTTAAAGCGTATTTCCCAGTGTTCGTCATAGGTAATTTTATCAATAAGCTCAGGTGCTGGCACTTCGACAGGCGTATAAGGCTTTTTGGCAGAGGCTTTTGCCATTGCTTTTAAATCTTCAAAAGTAAACTTAGCACTTGCTTGTGCTTGCGCCGTGTGTAACGACACTGAGGAGGCAATAATAGCGGCAATAAATAACTTTAACTTCATAAAAAGTATCTCTAATAAAGGGAGTCTAAAAATAAGCGCCCAGTACGAACGCCTAACTTAAAATGCGTGTAAAGATATTACACACCGCAATATGAACTCGCGTTTACTAAAATAACGTTATTTGGCGAAGCTTTTATGCTTAGCTGTGTTTAGGGGAGATTGTATTTGAATAGTTGCGTTTGAATAGCTGTATTAAATAAATGCGGCTGATATAGCTTTTACTTAGTTAAAGCCAGATAGTGCTTTAAAATCGAAATGCTGAACAATGCGTCACTGCTACGCTTAGTATAAATACCTGATTAATGGAGGCTTCTCAACAAAAACTGAGAAGTCGAGTAGCATATTCAATCCTTTTTTAGCTTATAACACCCACTTAAAAGTGTTAAGCGTGAGGAATTGCCATTACATTGGTTTGCTATGTATTAAAGGCCACCACATAAGTCTAAAAAATTCCCTGTCGAAAACGATGACTTTGCTGATGAAAGCCAATAAATAGCTTCAGCCACCTCCTCAGGTTCACCTCCACGCTTAAGAGGAATAAGCTCCTTTAACCTTTCTACTCTTTCAGGTTCACCACCATCAGCGTGCATTTGCGTATTAATTAGCCCAGGACGCACACAATTAACTCTAATTCCTTCACAGGCAACCTCTAGTGATAAACCTTTAGTGAGTGTATCTATAGCCCCTTTTGAGGCAGCATAATCAATATATTCATTCGGTGAACCTGAACGAGATGCCCCCGATGAAACGTTTACAATAACACCACCTTTTCCGCCATGGCGTGTAGACATACGCTTTATGGCCTCTCGACAGCATAAAAAGTAACTAGTCACGTTGTTTGCTAAAATAGTATTAATTCTTTCAGCTGTTAAATCCTCCAAACGCGACTGCTTACGTAAAATACCAGCGTTATTAACAAGTACTGATAAAGGACCTAGCTCGGCATCAATTTTTTTAAACAGCCTTACCACATCATTCTCAACCGAAACATCTGCTTGGACTGTAATACAACGATTACCCGCAGCCCTAATATCGCTTGCGACAGCTTCGGCCGAAGCTAGATTAGACTTGTAATTGATACAAACGGCATACCCTTTTGATGCAAATAATTTAGATGTAGCAGCACCAATACCTCGACCTCCGCCCGTTATTAAAACCACTTCTGTGTTATTCATAAGTCATCCTTAAATAATGATGATGGAGGAATATAAAATGCTTTGCTAAACAGTAAGTAGTTGGCATAAATTAGCTATACAGGAGACAAACCAGCTGTTTAGGTTCTGCTTTTCATTTTTTATTACGCTAAATTTTTTACTACGTAATTGAATACCAAGTAGCGTCCCTAATAAAACAGCGATTACATGCAGCAAAGCAGAAATTAAATATGTTAAAGGCTCCATTGTTATTTCTAACAGTATATATAGTAAGGCACCGACACTTAAGTTAATAAACAATTAAAGAGGCACCAAACCCGAGGACGTAATGAGTATAAATGTATGATGTGCTATGCATCATCTCATTAAAACCAACAGCATTTGTTGCTATTGTTGATAAAGCAACTAGCAATAAATACAAACCTACTGAAAAGAGTAAACCCCTAGAGTATTTCAAGATAATCCTTTAGTAATATAATTAGACTGTAGATTTGAATGCTAACGCCTCATTCAGAGACAATAAAATAGTTGATTAAAATTAGCGAGGCACGAGCAAAAACTAGCTGTTTTCTGTTCTACTGAAATGACTTTTTATACGAATTTATCTCAACCACCAATACCAAAAAATATATTTAATAGTGTAGATAAAAACCAGCCACTTAAACCACCCACTAATAAACCTGCTACCTGATTTTTTAATTTACTTTTTTCTTTTAATTCCTCTCTCAATTCATCTACTTTTTCAGATTGCTTTGTAATTTGCTCTGAAATCATATTGATTAAAGAGGAGTCGACACCTAAACCTAACTTTTCAATAATTTGTCTTTCAGAAATTATTGACGGTTTACCATTTTTTAAAATTTATGGACTGTCGTCTGCAAATGCTAATGAATCACTCTTGTCTATTTTTAATAGATATATGTTTTGTAGGCGAGGCTTATGCTGGTTTATTTGAAGTTCAACTCCTTTAAGAAACCGTAAAGAATTATCAATCAGATTATTATCAACACTCTCAAAGCCTGAGCCATATCCATCTTTTGAATAAGCACCAACTAATATATACCCACCACTATCATTAGCTAAGCTACATATATACTTAGACAACTCTAAAGGTGTTATTGAAGCAGATAATATTAATTGATCCCTTTTATTAGAGGAACTAATAAAAGTTGAAGCCCAATCCTGAATTGATATGTCGATTTCTTTAAGCACCTAAGCTCCTTTGAACTTAACTTTTGAATTAAACGCAAACCTGCCCAATTCGTATAACCAATAAGCAGCGTTCGCGCTCTTTGCGAATGTCCGTCTAATTGGTTAGTTAGCTACCACTTTTGAAACGACCTTTGAAGTCGCCTCTTTTATATTGGACATATAAATCATCTAAAGAGTTTAACATAGCAGATATAGGCGAGGGTGCATAAATAGAAAAGTTCCACTCTTTGGATTTCATCTTTTCAAAGAAGTACCTCGCTTCTACAAACATTTTCGATGTCGATTTGATAGCATCCTCGAAGGTTTCAAACTTCGGTGGAACAACATCACTACTAGGTTTATGAGGTGGTCCATCACTGTGCGTTAGTGCGGTGATTTCATATGTTTGCTGTGGCATGGCTTTCATATGTTTCTCATAATTTTCTTGAAGAGCTGATTTTAGAGGCGCAGGAAAGTTCGAATAAATCTTGAATAAATCATGTTCTGCCATGACTCTTCCACCTTTTCCCATAATCATAATAGCTTTCAAATAAAGTTCAGCTGAAAATGACGAGTTTACTGCATAAGTAATCTTATCAGCATACAAGTCTACAGAATTCTTCTTCGCAGCAATCTTATTTGCTATATCGTTTGAAATATCAAAAAACGAAGTTGCTTGTTCTTTCGCCGTTTGATGGGTAAGCGTTGGTAATTTAATTTCGCGTGACTTTGCCATTGGTAGCTAACACCTTATTGAACACCACTTTGGGGGTTTATAACGCCCCAAAACGGCGCATATTACATTGCTCAATAATTCCACTAAATAACTGTAATGTAAACAAGCAATTAGACAGTAGTGAAAAAGCCTTTGTTATGTTGCCCCAAAACGACTTTTAATAATGTTATTGGACAAAGTCAAAATAGCTGTTTATGTGAACAGTTCATTCTAATGGTGAATTTTGGCTTTGGGCATTTAGCACGTATGAGCTAAAGCATTGGTTAGATAAGCGAGCCTTAACATATTCATGATACAGGCTCGCTGAGGTATTTATGATAAAACGAATTGGTTAGTGATTTACTTTACATCAAAGTTAACATGATCAAAGTAAGGATTACTCTTACGTGCTTTAAGTAGACTAATTGTAGTGAGCACAATAAGCTTTAGCTCGCCATTTACGTTAATGGCAATGCACTCTTGTTTGAGTGCATTGCGTTTTGTATCAGTTGCTACACCACATACACTATCACCATTTTTTAAAATAAGCTCAACGCTTAAATGGTGCATACAGGCAATTTCGATGTAATCGTAATGGTTGCAACTGATCATAAAGTTCTCTTTATATTATTTAGCAGGTTTAAGTAGCATTAAAGTGGCAATAACAATTAAGTTACCTACATACCATAAATCTTTAATTACAAATTGCCCTAAACGCTCTAATAACGTGCTTGAGCTAAATGCACCGGTGGCGGTTATTAAAAATGTTTGGGTCATTAAAAATACACTTAAACACGCTAAGCCACTAACTATAATGAGCTTTTTATTGTTAAGTAAAATGCCCGCACCAAGTAGTACAGCAAATAATACATCAAACCCACCAATGATATCTGATGCGCCTTGTACGCTAAATACCGTGTATAACCACGACATAAAAGGTGAGGTTTCTACTAGGCCTACAATGGCTTTGGCTTCAAACTCATAAAATTTCATGCCGCCAATCCACAGTAACACCATAGCAACCGGTATAAAGTTTAAAAGTACGTGTTGTTTGTCTGTTAGCTTATTTTTATAAAACAAAAATAAATACAAAGGGATAACAGCAAAGTATTTAATTATGCCTTGCCCACTGCCAATAATTGGAAAGCCGCCTAACTGTGCCATCCAGCGGTTACTGGCCAATAAGGTAAGTAAAGGCACTATGCTAACAACTAACGCGAGTATAAGTGCAGGCATCGGCTTTATTAATTTTAAATGCGCAGCTAAGGTGGTGACTGCCAACGCAATCATCGCGGTGCCTGTGAGCAAACCTAATGTATTGTTACTTAGTAAGGTATCAAGTTCATAAAAACTAAAGGTAGCTGAGAGTGTGTTTGGGTTTGCACCTAAAGCAAACGATACACCAAGTAATGCAAAGCTGAGTGTAAGTAAAAAGGTGAGTGCGTTATTTGTGTGTGTTAAGTTCATTGTGTGTGTTAAGTTCATTGTGTGTGTTAAGTTCATTGTGTGCCCATTAAATCTGTAATGGCTAATAAAGACCTAATTTTTACAAAAAGTGATTCAACTAAAATTAAATTTTTAAATACAAGGAAGGACATTTTGGTTTTTACGTTTACAAAAGCCACGCGTGAAAAGAGGTTTAACCTGAGCTTTGGTTAAGAGATTTAGATATAGATGGTTAGTAATGTTACTGGGTCTGTTTTCTCTAGCTAGAAATTTTAAGTGAAAACAAGGCGAATTTGCGCGTCAATAGCTAGCCTATTGCAAGTAAATTCAACGCAGTTAGCGCTAAAAATAGCTGCTTGAGATAGATTTATTAGCCAAGGCTCAGGTTATTAATTAATTCTTAGAAAACTTACTATGGTAGAGCACCTTGAGGTGGCCGGCTTATTTTTAACTGAGCAACAGCATAATGAAAGGGTTGACGAGCAATACTATTGCTCTCATCTCATACAGTTTAATGGTGATACTATAGGTACGCTAAAGTACAAGGTATGGGGTAGCCACATTGAAATAATGCAATTACAAATACACCCCAACCATCAAAATAAAGGCTACGGTAGAGGCGTTATTGAGCAAGTAATTAAAACTGCACAGTTAAAGCCTATCAAACTAACAGTACTTAAAAACAACCCTGCTAAAGCACTTTATACTCGACTAGGCTTTAAGATCACTGAGGAAGATAACTATGAGTACCATATGCAAACCCAGCCTATAAATAACTAAGAGCTACTCTCTTTGATCTTTAAAATCTTTTTTTCTGAAAATGGTTAGGTGCCAGCCCCATTTAAGCGAGCCTAATCTTAAAAATACAGTGGTAAAAAGTGAGCCTAAAATACACCAAATGTAATCGACTTCTATGGTAAACAGCGCAGCATAAACTAGGCCGCCTACTAAACAGGCTGAAGCATAGGGCTCGTTTCGCATAACTGAGGGTACTTCGCGGCAAATTACATCTCGTATTAGGCCGCCAAAAATCCCTGTGGTGATCCCCATTGTTATCGCTATTACCATACCTGTACCGCTTATTAAGGCTTTTTCTATCCCCATAATATTAAATAATGCCATACCTATAGCATCGACTAATAAAAAGTAATAGTTATTTACATGAGGTAAGTAACGCACAAAAAATATGGTGGCAATAATAGCGGCGTAAGTTGAGTATAAATACTCAGGCGTAGCTATCCAAAATATAGGTTTATCTAAAAGTATGTCTCTTAGCGTGCCGCCACCTAAAGCTGTAACAGTTGCGACCACCACTACCCCAAAACCACTTATGTTTTTTTCGTAGCCTAGCAGTGCTCCTGCAACCGCAAAAAAAGCCACTCCGAGCAGCCCCAGCACCATAAAGTATTCAGCAGTCATGTGCATTCCCTTTTAAATTTTATACATTGGTGTATCAATTTATATGCCAGATGTAATTAGCAAAAGCCAAAAGCGAGGATTAAAAGTACATTTAAAAACAATGGGTTAATAAATTTTTGATGAAATTAATGATGGGTTATTGTGATATGCGATATTTAAAAAGGTAATTATTTTAAAAGTGAGTAGTTTTTACACATTTTTTATTTTTAGCTGAGTCGCCTTTTTAGTGCTAGGGTCTGTTGACCTTTCAAGGTTAAATTTGCAGCTGCCTGTTTGGTATTTAGGCAAGGCAGAGCCTATATGGTGTGGTTATTCCCCATAAGTAGGCGATAACGCAGCATCAATGCCAAACAGGCGCTGCCCTTCGGGTTCTGCCTAGGGACAATTTACTCTTTGTTGCTCGGTTTTTACTTAGCCCACTAGGTTACAAACCTCGCGCCGCGATTAAACTGCCCCTAGTTTGAACAAATTTAATCGGCAAAGGTCAACAGACCCTTGGCTCATTAATATACGTACGGGAAAGTAAATAACGGCTGGAATGCCAAACAACCAATTGGCAAAGCTTTGCGACATGACATAAAAAGCAACCTGCTTTACCCAATATCTAATACCAACCCGCAATAATACTTAATCATTTTTAGGGGCTAAACGTGTCGCTATCTGCGTTAAAAAATTCTCATTTAGAATAACTAAATAACGAATTTTTTGCCTAGCTATCAACACGTTTATCTATCCTCAAAATAGATCACTTAATTAAGCGGATTGGTATAAACTCTACATACTGCGCTAAAAAATCATTAAGTGATAAGCTCAAAAGTGCTAAATTATTACTTATTAAAACCCATAGTGCATACAAGCCAAGCAGGCCATCGCCCACACTGCCAATATAAGATGAGTAACCAATAAATAATAACAAGCCGCGCATGGTAAGTCCCTGTTAGCTGTATCGTTAAGTTAAATAATAAACTCGCTTAGTTAGTTACAGCCTATGTTGGTTTTAGCAAGCAGAACGTCATGCACACTTGCATGTGCACCACAGTAAAAAATATAGTTAGAACAATGGTAGTTTTCATCCTTAATATTTAAACCATTCTCATCAAATTCTAGCTCAAACTTACAGTTAATATCGTATTCGGGCTCTTTCTCTTCAAACACCAATTTTTTACCCTTTAGGGCTAAAGGTAATGCTTCTTTCGTCCCCTCTAGTGGGGCAGTGATAGTGCAAATATGAAAGTTAAAGCCCCAGATAAGGCCTTCTGTAAAGTATTTATTTTCTTTTTTAAATACATTTACATAGCTCCTTTTTAATTTAAAACGCTCATTACTTTTGCTTCCATCGTCGTTAAGCATAGGGATCGCGCTCGTTATTTTGTCTGTCCTTGAATAACATCCTTCAAGTAAGTCTGCATGTGAATATCCACTAAAGAGCACACTTGCTAGCATCAAAAACCTTAAAGCCTGTATGCTCATTACTGCACCTTGCTACGCTGTTAATCTTCGTCAAAAAAACGGCCACTATCATCTGTCATTTTTACTGGTAGGCCGTTATCAACCATAAAATAGTAAAAACGTAGGTCGTCAATTAAATCTGGAGCGGTTATTTCTATATCTTGGTATGTCGCGTTTTTAAACTTAAATCGTAAAATATGCTCAAAACGCTTAGTTTGGCAATAAAGCACTTCTTCTAGCTCAGACACTTTTATATTTATGCCGAGTAGTTCAAACTCGCCATTTACAATTTCAATTGCATGAGCCTGTTCTGTGTTTGCACAATACCACTGTGAAAAAAACCTCAATAATACAAACGTAAAGAGGTATAAAAATTGATGCAGCAAAGGCTGTTCAATAAATACCTCTACCCAAAATAAAACTATAACTGCGATAAATGTGTTGAAACCAAGCGTCCAAAGTAGTTTTGCGGTGGTTTTTTTTTTGTACCTTGTTAGTTTTTTCATAAATCCCTTTAAAGTATTATCCTTCGCTGAGTATTGCTATTGCTAAATATTACTCACTTTTGTTCCCGCTATATGATCGTGTAAACAGCGTTTATCTTTTCCTAATATAAATGCAGGGTTTACAAATCCAGCAATAAACTGACCTACCGAAGGGACTAGTGATAGCAGCTGCATAGGTAACATGCGTTTAAAGTAAATAGTTGTAAAACTTGCTTGTGTGCCGTCTAGGTTTTCTATACGAATAGACATGCAGTATTTACCAATAGTTTGTCCGCGGTGATACATAAGGTAACCATGAAGCACTAACGTAGAAAACACACCGAAGCCCCATAAAAATGCCGTTAAACTCAGATTTGGTTGGCTTAAACTTTCAAAACCGATATACATTATTACAGGTATAAAAACCGCTATACCTAATAGGCCGTCAATAATAGCAGCAACAAGCCTGTCCCCGCGTGATGCTTTTTCTCCCGCTATTTTTAGGTCGGCATTGTGTGCGGGCTCTTGCGCTTCTCGGGTTTTTATAAGCTCGTCTATTTCTTTTGCGCGCTCAGGAAAGCGTTCTCGGTCAATGACTTTTGCGCTGGAGTAAAGTTCATCTAATGTGTAGGTAGAAAAGTCTATTGGGGTGTCCATGCTTGGGGTATTCCTTTACGTAATTTAACCCAAAGTAGCATAGCTTTAGTAATTTATTCAATAATCTATGTAAAAAATCTAGTTCAACATTTAGCTTTTTGAGCATAAAAAATGGCGCTAAAAAGCGCCATTCAAAAAACAATTAAATTAAAGCGCTAGGCTTAAAATTTTCTTCGCTTTAGCTATGTCAATATCGCCATGTTCACCAAGGGCTGTCATGCCGTTACGCTCAAGGTTGTTGGCAACGGCTTCAACCGCGTCTTCACCTAGGTCGTAATCGCCAAGTTTTGTTTTAATGCCCATTTGCTCAAAAAAGTCTTGAGTATGTTTAATGGTTGCATCAATCAGCTCGTTTTTGTCTTGCATATCAAGGCCAAATACACGCTCACCTAACTGAATAATTTTAGCGCGTTTTTGCTCTTGCTGAACAAACATAAGCGGCGGTAATACAATTGCAAGTGTTACAGCGTGATCTAAGCTATAAAGCGCTGTTAGCTCGTGGCCAATCATATGCGTAGACCAATCTTGCGGTACGCCTTGGCCAATTAAGCCATTTAGTGCCATCGTTGCCGACCACATTACGTTTGCACGAACATCGTAATCTTCTGAGTTTTCAAGGGCTTTAGGGCCTTGCTCAATTAGCGTAGATAAAATGCCTTCTGCAAAACGGTCTTGCAGTGGCGCATTAACTGGGTACGTCAAGTATTGCTCAATAACATGTACAAACGCATCAACTACACCGTTAGAAATTTGGCGAGTTGGCAGTGAGAATGTATACGTAGGATCAAGCACGGCAAATTGCGGTTGCACTATTGGCGTACCAAAGGCACGTTTTTGCTGGGTTTCTTTACGGGTAACAACTGAGTTACCGTTGCTTTCTGAGCCAGTAGCCGGAAGCGTTAATACCGCGCCAATAGGTAATGCACTTTTTACTTCTGCGCCATTAACTAAAATATCCCAGCCGTCGCCTTCGTATTTTGCTGCTGCCGCTACGTATTTAGCGCCGTCGATAACACTACCGCCGCCTACAGCTAATATAAAGCTAACGTTTTGCTCTTTCACAATTTCTACAGCTTTTGAAAGTGTTTCGTAAGTTGGGTTTGGCTCAACTCCCGAAAACTCCACAAAGTCCACACCTTCAAGTGCATTTACTACATCGTCATATACGCCGTTCTTTTTGATCGAACCGCCACCGTATAAAAACATGACCTTGCCTTGGCTTGGTACGCGGCTTGCGATCTCATTAATTTGATCTTTGCCGAATAAAATCTCGGTGCGGTTTTTAAATGCAAAATTTAACATATTTGTACTCTACTTGGTTACGGGGCTCAGCCCCTGGTGCTCATTGCTTTATAAAATGGGAATTAATAGTTAACTTTCAAGTAATTAATTACCTATTTTATAAATTAAATATGAAAACGGTTAATGTCTAACTGAACGAGCGCAAGTGTACGCGCACTTTACAATAACTAGAATTCAGTTAATCTTGCTTTACCCATCGGATTTCTGATACCTAATGTTTTATGTCTTATTTTGTACAATTACGCACCTTTGTTGAGGTATATCGTTGTAAAAACATCTCTCGGGCTGCTAAAAATTTGGGGCTGTCGCAACCAGCTGCAACCGCGCATATACAAACAATGGAGTCGGTGGTAGGTAAATCGTTATTTGAGCGGCGTCACCGAGGCGTAGAACCAAGTAATGCCGCCCACGATTTAGCAGGCCAAGTGGCAAATCACCTTGATGCTATTGAGCAAAAAGTCGCTTCTGTACGCACCCGTTCAAACGATGTGAGCGGAACGATTACACTAGCCGGGCCCGCCGAATATATTAGTTATGTTGCCTCAGCACAGCTGGCAAATTTATTACAAGCAGGCAATGTTGATGTGGTCGTGCTGCCTGGTAATCGTGAGCAAATTTATACAGCGCTCGACACCGGCGTTGCCGATATGGCTATTACAGCCTCCCTGCCCGATAACAAAATTTACGACTTTGAAGTGCTCGACAGCGAAGAGCTAGTACTGGTGGCGCACCGTTTATTAGCGCAAAGCTTAGAGGGGAAAACCATTACGCCAGCACTTTTAAATACGCTGCCGGTGGTCAGTTACGACAGTCAATTACCGCTTATACGCCAGTATTTTGATACTGTATTTAAACAAAGCTGTACGTCAAAAATAATTGCTCGCTGCCCCGACATACGCGCGCTCGCCGGCATAGTAAGAACCGGTGTAGGCTATACCGTGCTGCCTGATTATATATGTCATGACGATATTCAATCGGGTAGATTAATTAAACTTGGTCCGCAAGGGCCGGAAAACAATTTGTACTTAGCGTGGCGTAAAGGGGCGCTTGCTCACCCGCGGCTTAATTATGCCCGCGATGTGTTAATGGCTTTTTCTAATATTAATAAATACGCAAAATAGTTTTTTAACTTATATCAATCCGCATAATTAAGTGATCTATTTTGAGGATGGGTAAACGTGATGATAGCAAGGCAAAAAATTCGCTACTTAGTTGTTCTAAATGAGAATTTTTTAACGCAGATAGCGACACGTTTAGCCCCTGAAAATCATTATGTATTATTACGAATTGGTATTGAACGCTGGTTATTTAATAAAATAGCCAACCGCGCGCCATTGCCCACTGCTTTTACTTAATGTAAGGGTTTCAACCGCAAGCCTTGCTGAAAATTGCGTTTTAAATTGCACAATAAGGTATTTACCTTGCGGGGCACCAGGTAAAGATGAGTAAGCGTTAGCACTTATTTGTTCTCGCGTAGCCACTTTACCTAGTGGCGCACGCACTGTGTTTAGGGCGCTTTTCCAGTTTGCTTTACTTAATTGCGATTTAAATAACGCATCGGCTTGTTGCCAACTTTTTGTGTATTCACCCGCATCAATTAACTGTAACCAGTTTATTGCTACGGGCATATTTTTAGTGGTTTCGGCCCACACTGAGCAGCTTATAAACAAGCATAAAATTAAAATGAGGGGTTTCATCATTCATCCTTTTAATCTGGTGTTAAAAGTAAATATAGATACTCCAAATTACAACACATTGGTTAAATGGTTAACCCCTAATATTAAAAACTTTTGCAAATAAGTGCCTTACTCTCCTTTAATTTTTAAAACCTGCGCGTATGTGCAATCGCTTAACATAGAAAAACCATGCGAGGCTTGCTCTTGGCCTATTACAAATGGATGCGCCGCCTCGGGGGCTCTATTTTTAAGTTGCTTTATTCGCTCAAACGAACCATCGCGTTTAGGGTGATTTGATATAAACACATCTACACCGGCTTGCATTGCCAGATTGCCAAAACGTTTAGCGGCGACACTGTAAGCGCTAATTCGCTCAATATCAGGCCCATAGTTTAGCCCAGTCCCTCCCCACAGGCTTAGCATATGTTTTTTGCCGTTATCGTATACTGGGAACAACAACGAAATAGTGCCAGGGGTGTGTCCAGGCGTTAAATGAACGCCAATGCTGGTATCGCCAAGCGTAATTGTATCAGCCACTTTTGTGCTTATATCTCTTGTTGGCCGTTTGCCCCAACGTGGGCTTTCAAAATCAAGCTTTGGTTGTTCTAAGCGTCGCCACTCAACCTCACTCATAACAACACGCGGTTTGTATTTATTAACTAAGTACTCTTGCCCACCGTAATGATCACCATGCCCATGGCTAATAATTAAATACTTAATATCTTCGGGGTTTAAGCCTAGTGTGAGCAAACCTTTTTCAATGTAATTTTTAGCTTGTTCGTTGTTATTTAGCGCATCAATAACAATAAGCCCTTGTGATGTTTTAACTACCCAACTTGCCACTCCACCAGTACCTACATAATAAAGGTTGTCAAACACTTGTGTAGGTTCAATCGTTGATGAGCGCCGTTTACTACCCAACTTTTTACTGCGCTTTTTACCTTCATTATTAGTGCGAACACGCTTTGTTAAATCACGTAACGGGTTTTGTATATCGCATAGGCTTGTTAACCCCGGAAACTCATCAGCGTACTGCATGCCTTTTTCGACATAATCTTGCGCTGTTAATTGTGTATTTTGCGCAATAGCCGGGTACGTAGCTAAAAAGCTAAGTACCACAGCAGATAATATAAATTTTGGCATAAACACCCCTTATAGTTTTGTATCTATAGCTAGCCAGTAGCGTCGGCCATCTTCTACATAGCCGTATTCATCGTAGCTGGTTGCTTTATCAAATATATTGTAAATACCAAACATAACTTTAACGTTACCGTTTACTTGCCACGCACTGCCTATATCTGCTGTTGCAATAGAAGGGGCTGAGGTTAAACGACTAGTTATAGAGGCTGCTTCGGTTTCTTTACCGCGGTAATTAGCACGTGCCCACGTATTAATGTTATCGCTTACATCCCAGTTAATATTTAGCGTTGCTAAATGTTTAGGTATTCGCGTAAGTGGCTGGCCTTTATTGTCGCCACTGCGTTGCTCAGAAAACGTATAGCTGTAGCTAGTTGCAAGGGTAATATCTGCACTTAACATTGTTTCTATATTTAGCTCAGCCCCATAAGTCACCGCTTTATCAATATTGATGTTATAGCGGTCGGTTTCATCACCACACACTGTGATAGGACATAAAACGGTGTTAATTTTGTCTTCAAAGCTATTATGAAAAACCGTGATATTAGTTTGAAAGTCACTGTTAGCATAATACACAGCCGCTTCTTTACTGACGGATGTTTCGGGCTCTAGGTCAGCATTTCCATATAAGTCGCCACCGCGGCTGCTTTGGATCCAATTAGGGCTAAGCTCGCGTAAATCTGGCGCTCTGTAACCGGTAGCTACGCCCGATTTAAAGGTCCATGCCTCATTAATATTCCAAACTCCGTACAGGCGTGGACTCAAGTGCGAATCAAACTGCTCGTTATCATCAACTCGTAAACCCGTGGTAAGGGTAAAATCGGGGTGTAAGCTCCACTCATCTTCAGCAAATAGCGACCATTGTTTGTTATCTATTTTAGTAATAGTGGCTGCGTTTGTTGTTTTGTCATCAAGCTTTTCTTGTTCAAATGCGCCGCCTAATGTTACATGGTGGTTTTCAAGTGCAATTGACCACTGCGTATTTGCTAAGGTATTTTCGATGGTTATTTCACGGCCTTCGTTTTCAACCGACTCTTGTTGAATATACGAATGCGCAGCGCCCCAACTATAGCTGCCTTTATGTGCTAACGACCACGTGCTGCGGTTATTGTTCGTTTCGCTAGAGCTATTTCGACTAGGTAACGATAGCCCCGAGGTAGAAATACGTTTTTGATCGTGTTCGCTGTATTCAAGCGATATCACATCGTGCTGGGTGGCTGTTAAATGCAGTGTACCACTGTAACTTGTCAGCTCTTTTTCACCGTAACCGCGCTCAATTTCATCTTCTTCACGCTCTTGGTAAAGAGCCGAAAGGTTAACGCTTAATAAATCTTTTATTAATGGCCCCGCTGCATATATTTGCCCTTGGTATTCATCACCCGAATTACTGTTTTCTTGCTGTGTGGTTTCTAGGCGAACATTAGCATGCCAATTGTCGTAATTTTTACGGGTTATAACATTAATAACGCCGCCAATTGCATCCGACCCATACAACGTAGACATAGGCCCACGCACAACTTCAATACGTTCAATAGCATCTAGTGGTGGCAGCCAATCTTGCTCAAAGCCACCGCTGCCGCTTGGTTGTGATTCACGCCCTGACTGCTTTTTACCGTCTACCAAAATAGCAGTGTACTGCGCTGGCATGCCACGCACGCTTATATCTTGTCGCGAGCCACCACCGGTAACCGTAACCCCTGCAACATCGTTAAGTGCATCGGTTAAGTCTTTATAAGCGCGGTTTTCTAGCTGCTTTTTGCTAATTAAAGTAATAGAAGCTGGCGCTTGCGCTAAGGTTTGTTCAAAGCCAGAGGCGGTCACTACTATTGTTTCTATATCATTGTTAGCGTTAGCCAAAGTGTAAAATGGCGCGACAGCAATTAGAGGCAGAGCTAAAGTGTTTTTCAGAGTCATTACGTGGTATTTAATTAGTTATTTTACGTAATGATAACAATTATCAATAACCTCAGCAATTAACATTTCATTAATTTACAATAAAACTTAATCAATTAAGCTGCAGTTACTCCAGTGCCATTATTAACAATAAGCCAATTTTATTGCGTTTATTGTACAAAAAAGGCTGCATTAACTAGCAGCCTTTTTGTATTCTGTATCGCTTAAGGTTTTAAAAATGCCATTTAACCATTAGGTTTGGGTTGTGCTCTGTTTGACCATCTACACCAAACTTATTTTTCCAATATACGTATTCTATGCCTACATCAAGGCGACCTGTGTCTAGGCCAAGCATAGGAGCAATGTTGTATTTAAGTTGTGAGGTAAAGTTAAAACCGCCTTCGCTTTTACCAAACATAGTGTCGGTACTGTCAACAATATCTAAAAAGCCATCGTATCTAAAGTTACCCTTGTTATAGCCCCACGTTACGGTTATTTGGTTGTTATCTTCACGCTCTATGCCAATATCGTCCTGAAAACGACGGTAATAAGCCACATTAAAATATTGAAAACCAGGTACATCTAACGATACGCCGCCACCTAATAAGTAGTTATTTTGATCGGTATCGCCCGAGCCATATTCTGTTTGTAGGCCTAAAAACACCTCTTTAACAAAGCTGTTTTGTGGCTTGTAAAGCGTTGGGTTTATGTTTAGCTCTCCGTATACTTCATCGGGATTACTTAATCTATCCATAAAAAAGAAGGTACCGCCCCATGTATGCCCCGATGCATGCTCAATGGTTACTACGCTTCTGTCATCTTCCTCCCCCGAGAACGGCTCGAGGTAATCGGCGCCGGTCATGGCGGTTATACTAAAATCTGACCACAGCTCTTTTGCCGACACGCTACTTGAACACACCGCGATAGCACTGACTAAGGCTAATTTTTTAATTGTTGTAATTTTCATTGTTAATCCCTTTGTTATAATTTTATTAGTCTAGTTAAGATGATCTGTACTTGCTGAATAATTTTCTGGTAAAACAAGCGTCATAACGATGGCGGTTAAACCCGATACCGTTACAGCGCTGCCAAAAATAGCGGTTACCAGCTTAGGCGCATTTATAAACATTTCGGGCACAAAGCTAACCCCTAGCCCCATACCTAAGCTCACCGCAATAATAAGTAAGCTACGACGATTTATTTTTTCGCTTGCAAGAATTTTTACTCCTGCGGCTGCTACTGTGCCAAACATCACGAGCGTTGCACCGCCTAGCACTGGTTTAGGAATATTTTGTAGCACGGCACCAATCACCGGAAATAACCCTAAAATAATCAAAATTACACCAATCCACAGGCCAATGTATCTACTTGCTACACCGGTTAACTGAATAACGCCGTTATTTTGGCTAAAAGTAGTATTAGGAAACGTATTAAATGCGGCAGCAATCATTGAGTTAACCCCATCACCTAAAATACCTCCGCGTATACGCGCTAAATAGCTTGCGCCTTTTACCGGTAATTTAGACACCGCGCAGTTAGCAGTTATATCGCCTGTGGATTCAATGGCGGTAATTAGGTATAAAAAGCTAAAGGCAATCATGGCGCCAAAATCAATGTTAAAGCCATATTTAAAGGGTAATGGCATGGCGATTAAATCAAATTCGCCCATTTTAAATTTGGCTATACCTAAAATAAGAGCAAGTAACCACCCTACTAACATGGCAACGACTACAGCGGTAAGCCTTACCCACTGATTTTTGCTAGCATTTAGTAATACCACCAGCGCCACCACCGAAAAACCCACAATTAAGTTGCTTGGCGAGGCAAACTTTTCAGGCATATTAGTTAATAACCATTGCCCGCCGCCTATGTCGGTCATACCTACTTTAATGAGGTAAACCCCAATGGTGGTGATCACCACACCGGTCACTACAGGCTTAATTACTTTGCCAAGCTTTTCTATAAAAAAGCTAATGAATATCTCTACAAAGGCTGCTAAAAAACACACAGCAAAAATGGTGGCAAGTACTTCATCGTTTCCGCCTCCAGTGGCTTTTACGGTAAAACCGGTTGCCAAAATAGTGCCTAAAAACGCAAAGCTGGTGCCTTGTACGCAAATAAGTCCTGAGCCAATTGGCCCCACACGGCGAGCCTGAATAAATGTACCAACCCCCGATACAAACAACGCCATACTAATTAAATACGGTATTTCGCTACCAAGCCCCAACACGCCACCAATAATAAGCGTGGGCGTAATAATACCTACAAAACTTGCCAGTACATGTTGCAGGGCAGCGAAAAAGGATTCGGTCAGCCCTGGTTTATCATCTACTGCGTAAATTATGTCTTCTGAGATTGCTTCTTGGTTTGGCATAGTCAACATCCTTTTAGCGCTTTAATATGGGCAAGGTATAAATGCCTTGCCCAGGTTTTAATTTAAATACAGTGGCGCTTATTTAAGCTGCCCTTCAACACCCTCTACATAAAAGTCCATACTCAGTAAGGTTTTATCATCAATTGTTTGCCCCGCTTTAGTTACCAGCTCACCTTGCTGATTGTTAATTGGGCCACTAAATGGATGAAACTCACCGTTGGCAATTTTGGTTTTAATCGCCTCTACCTCGGCAACAACATTGGCAGGAATGTCTTTACTCAACGGCGCTAAGCGGGTCATACCGGCATCTATGCCTTTCCATACATTTTGCGATTCCCATTTATCGTCAAGTACTTGCTGCACGCGCTCGGCGTAAAACTCATCCCAATGATGCACTGGCGCCGTAAGGTGCGCTTTTTTACCATAGCCGCTCATATCTGAGTGGTAACCAATGGCGTATATTCCAGCGGCTTCTGCGGCTTGAAGTGGGGCAGGTGAGTCGGTGTGTTGGGTAATAATATCAACACCTTGGTCGATTAAACTGTCGGCAGCTTCGCGCTCTTTACCAGGGTCAAACCAGCTATTAACCCACACTACTTTTACTTTTGCGTTAGGTTTTACTGAGCGCAGGCCTAAAGTAAACGCGTTAATACCGCGTATTACCTCAGGAATAGGAAACGCGGCAATATAGCCAATACTGTCAGACTTACTCATGTGCCCAGCAATAACACCGGTTAGGTAGCGCCCTTCGTAAATACGGTCAAAATAAGTGCCCACATTTTTAGCGCGTTTATAACCTGTTGCATGCTCAAACTTTACGTTAGGAAAACGTTTAGCCACTTTAATGGTCGGGTTCATGTAGCCAAACGAAGTGGTAAATATTAAATCGTGCCCGCTTTTGGCTAATTGTGTAATAACTCGCTCTGCATCGGCGCCCTCTGGCACGCTTTCTACAAAGGTGGTTTTTATTTTTTCGCCAAATTTATCCTCTAGGTATCGGCGGCTTACATCGTGGGTGTAAGTCCAACCAGCTTCGCCAATCGGGCTTACATATACAAACCCTACTTTTACGCTGTCTTTTGCCATTGCACTCGCGCTTAACCCTAAGCTAAGTGCTACGCCAAGCGCTGTTATTAGTTTTTTCATTGTTATTCTCCGTGTTGTATTTTTAATATCCTGTTGAAGGCTTATTGTTACTCTTTGTATAAAATTTTTAATGGCCCTTATGCCAAGGCTTACCTAGCCACATGGGTTCGTACATTTTTAGTTTTTGTTTATTTTTACTTAGCATAATCAGTACTATAAGCGTTGCACCATAAGGCAGCATGGCCAGTAAGTTAGAATCCACCGCTAAGCCAAGCGCCTGTGCCACTAAGTGCATAATGCTGGCAAAACCAAATAAATAAGCGCCTAGCATTACCCGCTCAATTCGCCAACTTGCAAATACCACTAAAGCCAGTGCTATCCAGCCTCGCCCCGAGGTCATGTTTTGTGTCCAAAGGGGCGTGTAAGCAAGCGATAGGTACGCCCCTGCAATACCCGCCATTGCGCCGCCAAACATCACCGCTAAATAGCGAGTACGCATTACAGGCAAGCCTAAGTTATTACCAACGCCTGGGTTTTCACCAATAGCGCGTACCGCAAGCCCTGCCCTGTGGTATTTAAAAAATAAATAAGCGCCAAGTACTAATGCCCAACTTAAATACACAATGGCATCTTGCGAAAACAATGCTTTGCCCAGTAGCGGAATATGCTCAAACCCTGCAATTGCTAAAGTGGGTAAGGCATTAATGGTTTTACCCTCGTAATCAACGCCTAAAAATGCCGACAAGCCCGTGCCAAAAATAGTTAGCGCTAACCCCGCAGCCACTTGGCTAGCATTTAAATTAAGTGCTACAAACGCAAATACTAACGACGCCATCACCCCCACAAGCGCAGCCACGCTAAAGCCTATAAAGAGGTTGTCGCATTGGTACATGGTTATAAACCCTGCCACCGCGCCTAATAACATCATGCCCTCTTGCCCAAGGTTAAGTGTGCCGCTTTTTTCGCATACCATTTCACCTAGAGCCACCAGCAATAAAGGCGTGCCGGTGCGAATAGTGGCGTATAAAATATTTGTGAATACCTCTAAATCCATGTTTAAGATTCCTGTGCGATGGGTGTTAGCTGCGTTTTTTGTTGTTTAAATGGCAGTAACAATTTAATGCGATAACCAATAAGCACATCGCACGAGAGTAAATAAAACAGCATTAAGCCCTGAAAAATGCCGGTAATGGCGTTGGGTAGGCCAATTTCTATTTGCGCCATTTCGCCGCCCATATAAATAAGCCCCATTAACAGCCCAGCCAAGGTGATCCCAAGCGGATGTAAGCGCCCTAAAAAGGCCACAATAATTGCGGCATAACCATAACCGGGGGATATTTGCGGCACTAATTGCCCAATAGGCCCAGCTACTTCGCCAGCCCCTGCAAGCCCAGCTAACCCGCCACTTATTACCAATACACCGGCAATTAAAAGCGCGCGTTTATAGCCCGCCATTTTGGCAGCCGATGCATCAAGCCCAAGTACTTGTATTTGAAAACCCACAAAGGTTTTACTAATAAACACCCATGTGGCACACAGCGCTAATAGCGCAAATGCAAGCCCTAAATGAAGGCGAGTGCCATCAAAGATCACCGGCAGTAAAGTGCTATCGCCAAATAAGGCGCTTTCAGGAAAGTTATAGCCGTATGGGTCTTTTAATGGCCCGTGTACTGACCACAGCAACACATTAACGGCAATGTAATTGAGCATAATGGTGACTAAAATTTCGTTGGTGTTTAAACGTAATTTCATAAAGGCAGCTAAGCCTGCCCACAGCATGCCACCGGCAATACCTGCAAGTAATGTAAGCCCTAATGCAAAGGAACTTGTAGAGTCAACAAAGTTAACAGCTACGGCACTGGCGCATACGCCGCCAATCAGTAGCTGCCCTTCAGCACCTATATTCCACACCGACGCCCTGTAACACAGCGCTAAACCATAGGCACATAATAAAATTGGAATGGTCATTACTAATAGCTCGGTAACGCCGTACCAATCAGAAATAGGCGCTATGAGTAAGGTATATAAGGCATTAAGCGGGTCGTGCCCTAATAAAGCAAACACCACATAACCTGTTATTAAAGTGAGTAAAATGGCTAAAACAGGAGAGAGATAACTCCATGTGTTTGAGCGCTCTACGCGGGGTTCAAGCTTTATCATGCCAGCGCTCCTTGCGGTATTATTTTTGCTGTGTTGCTTTTAGTGTCGTGATTAAAATCGCCCGCCATCCACTGCCCTAATTGCACTAGTGGTACACAGTCGGTATTTAAAATAGGTGAGAGCTTACCATCGCAAATTGCACCAATACGGTCACAAATTTTATAGAGCTCGTCTAAATCTTCTGAAATAACCAGTACTGCACAGCCTTCGTCGCGCAGCGTTAAAATTGCCTCGTGAATGGCAACTTGCGCGCCAATATCTACACCCCAAGTAGGGTGCGACATAACCAGCAATTGTGGGTTTTGCTCAACCTCTCGGCCAATAATAAACTTTTGCAAATTACCGCCCGAAAGGCTTGCTGCGTGAGTACGGTTGCTGGGGGTTTTTACGTTGTATTTTTTAATGATTTTGTCGGCGAGTTGGCTAATTTTTTGTTTTACTAAAAAGCCTTTTTTAACTAAACCACTATCAAAACTGGTAAGGAGTGCATTGTGCGCTAAATCCATATCAGGGACTGCGCCGCGCCCTAGCCTGTCTTCTGGTACGCATGCAAGCCCGAGCCTGCGCCTTTTTAGAGGGCATAACGCATCAACAGCGGTATTTTTAAATTTTATTGCGTTGCTATTTTTTTGCGGCTCCTCTCCCGAAAGCGCTTTTAATAGCTCCTCTTGCCCATTACCGGCAACCCCTGCAATACCGACTATTTCGCCTTGTTGTACGGCAAAGTTAATGTTTTTAAGCGCAATATCAAATAACGCCTGCGCACTGGTTGATAAGTTATCGACTGTTAAAAAATCACCTGTGCCAGTCGCTCTGCGTGTTTGGTTACTTATCGGGGTGCTGTCGCCTACCATTAAGCGAGCTATTGATTCGCTGGTTTCGTTTTTAGGAATGCAATGCCCACTTACCTTGCCAGCGCGCAAAATAGTGGCGCTGTCGCAAAGCTCAATAACTTCATGCAACTTATGACTAATAAACAGCACCGAGCAGCCTTCTTTTTTAAGCGAATGCAGGGTTTTAAACAGTGCGTCTACTTCTTGCGGAGTGAGTACCGAGGTGGGTTCATCTAAAATAAGCAGTTGAATATCTAATAATAAACACCTGACTATTTCTACCCGTTGGCGCTCGCCCGTTGAAAGCGTAGACACCAACCTATGCGGGTCCAGCGGCATGCCGTACCTAGCCGATGTTTTACTAATTCTGCTGGCAAGTGTGCTGCTATGCCCTGCTAAATCGCCCAGCGCTAACGCGATATTTTGCGCAACTGTTAGGGTTTCAAATAACGAAAAATGCTGAAACACCATACCTATGCCTAATTCGCGGGCATCGGCGGGTTCTTTTATGTCCATTTTACGACCATTAAAAAACATGTCCCCTTGGTCAGGTTTAACTACACCGTAAAGCATTTTCATTAACGTGCTTTTACCCGCGCCGTTTTCACCAAGCAGGGCATGTACCTCACCATGTTTTATTTTTATTGTTACGCCGTCGTTGGCTATACATCCGGGGTACTGCTTTGTCATTCCCTGCATAGTAAGGCGGTATTTATTGTCCATTATTTAAACCTTTCTTTGTGCTTGTTGGTTAAATAAGCTAGCCTAGAAACTTAGCTGACCAAGCGGTCAACAATGGCATGGTATCTGCAATTAACTTACCAAGATGAAAAAGTTTTTTTCTTACCTGCTTAAAAACAACAAGAAAAAATATACGCCAAGCCTTTACATATCAGGGCTTTATAAAAGTTAAGGGGGTCTGTGTGATTACGTTTTTATTAAATGACACGCCAATAGAAGTAGAAGAATGCGCGCCGAATCTCACCATTTTGGACTGGCTTCGCACCAAAAAAGGGAAAATGGGCACCAAAGAAGGGTGTGCAACAGGCGATTGTGGCGCATGCACAATTTTAGTTGGCGAAGAAAAACTAAACTCAAACGGTGAGCCAGTTTGGCACTATAAAACCATGAATAGCTGCTTGCTTTTATTAGGTAATGCACACGCAAAACACATAGTAACCGTAGAGGCTGTAACAACTGGGCTTTACCCTACACTTAACGATTTACACCCAGTGCAACGCGCATTGGTTGAGTGCCATGGTTCGCAATGTGGTTTTTGTACCCCTGGCATAATAATGAGCATGTTGGCGCTTTATATTAATAACCCGAGTTACCCAGGTAAAAAAGCCGCTATTCATGCGCTAGGGGGTAATTTATGTCGTTGTACGGGTTACAGCCCTATTTTACTTGCAGTTGAAAAAGCTTATAGCTATGAGCGTAAAAATGAGCCTTACTCAGCCATGGCGGCACAATTTAAGGCATCACTAAATATAGGTGATGACATTCCTTGTTTAAAAAATGGCTCTCGTACGTTTTATTTACCGCAAAGTGCAGCGCAACTTGTTGAGCTTAAAGCGCGTTACCCACAGGCACACTTGGTTGCTGGTGGCACCGACTTTGCCATTGAGCTTAGCCAAAACATGCTATTGCCCGATATTATTATATCGCTTAGCCAAACCAGTGAACTGTGCACTTTAAAAGATAACAGCGGCGAGCTACATATTGGTGCAGCACTCCCTTACAGCCAATTTATTGAAGCGTTTTACACTTACTACCCTGAGTCTAAAGAGCTGTTTGAACGCCTTGGCTCTAACCAAGTACGTAACAGTGGCACCTTAGGTGGCAGCATAGGAAACGCCTCTCCTATTGGCGATCCAGCCCCTTTACTCATTGCACTTAATGCCACCTTAGATTTATTAAGCACTGCAGGCACACGCACAATAAACGTGGCCGACTACTTTGTTGATTACAAAAAAACAGTCATTAAAAGCGATGAAGTCATTAGCAAAATTACCGTACCTAAACGCCCAGACTCGTTAAAGCTTGCGTGTCATAAAATTTCAAAACGCTTTGAAGATGATATATCTACTGTGTGTTTAGTGCTGGCTATAGAGCAAACGCAAGGCGTAATTAGCAATGCCCGCTGCGCCATGGGCGGTATGGCTGCCATACCAAAACGCGCCGTGCACATAGAGCAAAAGCTTAATGCTCAGCCCTTGCAAGTAAGCACCTTTATAGATGCCGCTAGTGCTATAAATGATGACTTTGCTCCCATGAGCGATGTACGTAGCAGCGCGCATTACCGCACTACGGTAAGCAAAAATTTGCTACAGCGTATTGGTATTGAGTTTTGCGGTGCACAGCCAAGCAGTAAAAATAATAACAACATTGCCATTACGAGGATTTCACATGCGTCACTTTGAAATGGATAAACTAAAAGCCCAAGGCGGAAGTGTTGGCCAATCTAAGTATCACGAAAGCGCAATAAAACAAGTATGTGGCAATGCAAACTACGCCGACGATAACCCTGAGCCCCATGGCTGCTTGCACGCCTACCCTGTGCTTGCGCCTATTACCAGCGGCTTTATTAAATCAATTGATACAAGTAAAGCGCTTGAAGTGGCAGGCGTTAAACGTATTTTATCGGCCGATGATGTACCCGGTAAGCTTGATATTGGCCCAATATTCCCTGGGGACGTGCTATTAACCAATCACGAAATTCAATACCACGGGCAACCTGTGCTGGTAGTCGTTGCCGACAGCTACGAAATGGCGCGCCGCGCTGCTCGCTTAGTGGTTATAGAATGCGAGCAAACCACCCCCATACTTAATATTAAAGAAGCGATTAAAAAAGAGCACTGGGTAAGGCCGCCGCATTCACTTAACCGCGGTAATAGCGAGCAAGCCATTAATAATGCAGCCCACCAACTTAAAGGCGAAATACACATAGGCGGGCAAGAACATTTTTACCTTGAGGGGCAAATAGCACTTGCTCAGCCCGATAACGATGGCGGGATTCATGTGCAATGTTCTACGCAGCACCCAACAGAGGTGCAGCACTTAGTTGCTAAAATTTTAAAAAAGCCATTTAGCTTTGTAAACGTAGAAACCCGCCGTATGGGCGGAGCCTTTGGCGGTAAAGAAACTCAAGGCGCGCCGTGGGCTTGCCTTGCAGCGCTTGCGGTTTATCACCTTGGCTGCGCCGTTAAAATGCGGCTAGCCCGCAGCGACGACTTTAAACTTACCGGTAAACGCCACCCATTTTATAATCAATACCATGTAGGGTTTGACCAAAATGGCCTAATTGAAGGCGCTGATGTAACCGTAAATGGGTTTTGTGGTTATTCGCCTGACTTATCCGATGCCATTGTAGACCGCGCCATGTTTCATGCCGATAACGCGTATTACTACCCAGCCGCCACAATTAAAGGGAATCGCTGTAAAGTTAATACTGTAAGCCACACCGCCTTTAGAGGATTTGGTGGCCCGCAAGGCATGATCATGGGCGAGCTAATAATGGACGATATAGCCGCTAAATTGGGTAAAGATCCGCTTGAGATCCGAAAACTTAATTTATACAAAAAAGGCCGCGACACCACGCCGTACCATCAAACCGTAGAGCAACATATTTTAAAAGATATGATAAGCCAGCTTGAGGAGTCGGGTGATTACTGGGCGCGAAAAAAGGCAATTAAAACCTTTAATGCATCATCGCCCATTATCAAAAAAGGCCTTGCGATGACGCCGGTTAAATACGGTATATCGTTTACCGTACAGCACTTAAACCAGGCGGGTGCACTCGTGCATGTTTATAGCGATGGATCAATTCATTTAAACCATGGCGGGACCGAAATGGGTCAAGGGCTTAATACAAAAATAGCGCAAATTGTAGCCCATGGCTTTGGCGTTAATTTTGACGCAGTAAGCATAAGCGCGACCCGTACCGACAAAGTACCAAACACCTCGCCAACCGCGGCTTCAAGCGGTACCGACTTAAACGGTATGGCGGCACTAAATGCAGTAAACACAATAAAAGAGCGCTTAATAAACTTTATAAGCGAGCACTTTGAAGTAGACAGCCAAAGTATTGTATTTAAAGATAACCTTATTACCTTTAGTAAAGGCGAAATTAGCTTTAGCGAACTTGCAAACCTTGCTTACATGAATCGTATATCGCTTTCATCAACCGGTTATTACGCCACCCCTAAAATTCATTACGATAGAGCGAAAGGCGAAGGCCGACCATTTTTTTACTACGCGCATGGCGTAGCACTCAGTGAAGTAGAAGTAGATACGCTCACAGGCGAAAACACCGTAACCCGCGTGGATATACTGCACGATGTGGGCAGTTCAATAAACCCTGCACTTGATATAGGCCAAATTGAAGGGGCTTTTGTGCAAGGTATGGGCTGGCTTACCACCGAAGACTTACAATGGAATGATAAAGGCCAGCTTGCAAGCTTTGGCCCTGCTAACTATAAAATTCCTGCAATTGGCGATACCCCTGCCGAATTTAATGTAAATTTATATAACTCGGCCAACCCAGAAACCACGGTATTTAGATCAAAAGCGGTTGGCGAGCCGCCGTTTATGTTGGCCTTTAGTGTGTGGAGTGCTATTCGTAATGCCATAAGCAGTGTGGCCGATTACAAATACACCGCCCCACTTGATACACCTGCTACACCTGAGCGTGTATTAAATGCAATTGAGCAAACCGCTAGCTGGTTTAAGGAGCAGCAACATGGCTAATTTAAATGAGTCGTTTCAGGGTTTTCATACGCAAAATTGGGCACAAGCTATAAACGAGCACGAACAAAGCGGCACTAATTATGTTATTGCCACTGTGCTTGGCACCAATGGCTCAACCCCACGTGGCACGGGCTCTAAAATGGTAATAAGCGGCGAGCATATTTACGACACCCTTGGCGGTGGACACCTTGAATACGCAGTAATAGAAAAAGCCCGCGAGCTACTTGCCAAAGGCGAGGCCGCCCAAGTGATAGAGCAATTTAACCTAGGCGCAAATTTAGGCCAATGCTGCGGGGGAGCTGCCACCGTTATGCTTGAGTGCATGCAATGCGAACGCTTTACCCTCGACATATACGGCGCAGGCCATGTAGCACAAGCGCTTATTGGTATATTGGCACAGCTGCCTATGCGCATACGCTGGATAGATAGCCGCGCCGATGTATTCCCGCAGGTTATTCCTAATAACGTAATAAAAGTGGTTGATGAAGAGCCAACAGAGCAAGTTAAACGCGCGCCAAAGGCTAATAATTACTTAATATTAACCCATAACCACCAGCTCGACTTTGCACTTACACAAGCCATTATTAAACGCGCTGATGCCAATTGGCTTGGTGTTATTGGCTCAGATACCAAAGCAAAACGCTTTAAACAGCGCTTAGCCCATCGCGATTTTACCACCGAGCAAATAAAGCAAATGACCTGCCCTGTTGGGCTTGAAAATGTAACGGGCAAGCTCCCTATGGAAGTGGCAATATCAATTAGCGGGCAGTTAATTGGGCTTTATCAGGCTATGCAAACCCATGCGCCTAAACGCCAAGGTGTGCAATGGCGTGCACTTAAAAATGCCTTAATTAGCACCACGCACGAGGAAGAAAACGCATGAGTAGCTTAAAAATTAATAACCTAAATGAAGCGCAAGCGCATCAAGCATTAGAGCATTGCTGCGCCGCCCCTAACTGGGTAAGCAGTATGCTAAATATCATGCCATTTGAAAATAAAGAGCACTTATTTAACAGCGCACAAAGCGTATGGGATAGCCTAGGCGAAAGCGATTATTTAGCCGCTTTTGAAGGCCACCCGCAAATAGGCGATTTATCAACATTAAGTAAAAAGTACGCCGCTACAGCGCAAAAAGCGGGGCACGAACAATCAGGAATGAGCAAAGCAAACGAGCAAACCCTTAAAAAAATGATTGCGCTAAATAAAGAATACCTCAATAAATTTGGCTTTATATTTATTGTGTGTGCCAGTGGTAAAAGTGCTGAGCAAATGCTTGAACTTATTGAGCAGCGCATACACAACACCCGCAGCACGGAGCTTAATATAGCCGCGGGCGAACAAGCCAAAATAACAAAAATAAGATTGGAGTCATTGCTATGAATAAAAGCCCTATTACTACCCATATTTTAGATACCAGCACGGGCAAACCGGCTGAAAATGTAGCTGTACAATTATTTTCACTCACTAATAACGAGTGGCAATTAATTGCTCAAGGAAAAACAAATAGCGACGGGCGAATTACCGACTGGCTCAACACAGACGTAGAATTTGCAACCTATAAACTGGTTTTTGACTTAGACAGCTATTATGAAAGCCAAGAAACACCTGCGTTTTACCCTGAGGCGCAAATTACCTTTAGATTACAAGATAAAAAGCATCATCATATTCCGTTATTGCTTAGCCCATTTGGCTACTCAACGTACAGAGGCAGCTAATTATGAGCACCTACAACAATAATAAAATGACCGTAATT
>Ga0208334_100194_pt1 | contig 27668 bp, 32 predicted proteins | sample DeeseametaMP0900_FD_184201 | JGI IMG/M metagenome (GOLD analysis project Ga0208334, IMG submission 184201) | Marine microbial communities from the Deep Indian Ocean - MP0900 (SPAdes) | ecosystem: Environmental > Aquatic > Marine > Oceanic | place: East of Durban, South Africa, South Indian Ocean...
GCGGGCAGTTCGAGATGCGGATGATCGAGGGCTGCATGACCTGCGCGTCTTGCGGGCATAGCAAGTGTAGTGGTTAAAAGGCTTAGTCCAGTTGCTTTGTGTGCCGCCAAGCAAAGTTTCCACTTTTTGGGCAGTTTCGCGCACATTTTACAAGAAATCCGCGCCCATTGACGAGCAGGCCGGGGACCGACCGCGTCGAGGCCGCGTCACTGCTTCACAGACGTAGGCCGGGCTGAATACCAGAGCAAGTTATCGACTCCCAGCCAGAGAACAGAAAAAAGGCCGCGGGTTCTCCGCGGCCTTTTCAGGTTCTGATCTCAGCCTTCTTTCAGACGCTCAGCTCATCCTAAGCGAATGGCGTCCGTAGCTCAAAAGTTAGACAATGTCGGTGCCAGCGCTCCGGCCTCGGCGACTACGGTCGAAATTTTCGAGCGCTGTCCGTGCACTGAGCAGATCGGTAGCGCGCCAAGTTCGGCGAAGAAATTCGTCGAGGCAATCGAGCAGGGTTTGGGCCCGTCGTCCGGGCTCGGTTCCGCCAACCGTGTAGGGATCACCTTCGTCTGTATGGCAGAGCGTCGGAGCCCCTCCCAACTCTCGGATCAAAAACCGAAGACGGCTCGACACCTCGCTGCCCTCCTCCAATCCCGAAGGCGTCAGGAGCTTCTCTGGCGGCGCTTTGCATGCGCGATCCAATGCAAAGCGAATTGAAAGGGGAAGGTCATCGCGGACATCGAGAACCGCGTCTCGAAGGCGGCGCTGCCATCCAATCAGGTCTGCAACCTGCTGTTCGATTCCGTCGCATTCTTAGTGGACTTGAGCGGCATTTTCTTCTCCTCATCGGGTGCCGACAGTGTGCCAACACGTCAAGCTGGCGCACGAATGCGCCAGAAAGGCTCACGCGGGGATGTCCGCCGTTTGCGCTCGGGCGTGCCGCAACCCATCGAGAAGCAGACAGATATCCTCAACGACAGGATCAGAAGGATCGATGAGTGCAAAGCGCTCCGCTTCCACGCTGTCGAAATCCTGGACTTTCTCCAAGCTTAGTAGTTCTTCCAAAGCGCCGAGCTCCCGTTTCAGCCGGGAGGTGAGCGGTGGGGCAAGGCTCATATCGTCGATGAGACGATGGACGCGCGCTTTCGCGACCGGTCCGCCGAGAAGCGAAGCCGACGAGCAGATCGCCGCCGCGTTGGCGAGAACAAAGGCCGTGTGGGGAGGCGTGAAATAGAAGTCACGGGGCATAGGAAATCTCCTGGCGGGTGCCGACCCCAGATGGTCGGCGTCAAGGTTCCCACGCCTCGCCTCGGCGCTGTAATCGAGATATTGGCTTTTCTGCCAAAGACGAAAATCTCCGACAGACTTTTTTTTATTTTATCGGTCTGGGGGTGTATCTTCTACCGAGGTAGGTGAACGCACGGAGGTGGCTCATGCGGGGTCGCAGAGGCCCCTTGTGAGCCCGCTCTCCACAACGAACCTGTTGCTTCCGTGGAACGCGGCCGGCCCAGCCCAGATGTTCGCCACGTCAACAACCAAAGACCGCTGGATTGCTCCTTCGCGTCATTGGTTTACCGCGTGCTTGGAGACGCCACACACTGGAAACACACGTCACCGGTTAGACATCCTGTAGCCGAAGCTATCTAAAGAGTGGGCCATAGCGCTTCGGAAAAATTTAGGAGCCAACGATGCACCGACGCGATTTCCTGCAATCTTCCGCTGCCGCTATCGCAGCGCCCGCCTTGGTAGGACGCGCGCATGCGCGGCCGATAGCCGGTGCCATATTGCCGATCCCGCCGCTGATGGATGTCGGAGAGGGCGCTGGCAACCTGCTGGAAGCCGTAAAGGGGAGGCACCGCTTCGCCGAAGGGGTCGAGACGCGGACGCTGGGTTGGTCTCAAGATCACTTGGGGCCGACCTTACGGATGCAACGCGGCCGAACGGCGCGGCTGACCGTCCAGAACCCGTCTGGACAAGGCTGTCACGGCGCATTGGCATGGCCTGCACGTTCCGGGCTGGCAGGACGGCGGCCCCCATTCCCTGATAGGCCCGGAGAAGAAGCTCGAGCAGGCGCTGGACATCGATCAGCCGGCGGGCGCCTTCTGGTATCACTCGCACCCCCATGGCCTTACCGGCGACCAGGTCTATCGTGGGCTCGCCGGCATGCTCCTGATCGAGGACAGCGAAGCGGCCTCCGGCATCCTGCCCTCGGACTACGGTATCGATGACTTCCCCCTCATCATTCAGGACAAAGCTTTCACCCGCAGAGGCGCACTGGACTACGACGACGACGGCATGGCCGCGATGCAGGGCTTCAGAGGTGACCGGATCAGCGTGAACGGTGCGCTGGAACCAGTTGCCCGGGTCCCGCAGGGGTTGGTTCGCTTCCGCCTACTGAACGCGTCGAACTCCAGGGTTTACATCTTCAGCTTTGACGACGGCCGGCGGTTCCACCAGATTGCGAGTGATGCCGGTCTCCTGCCGGCGCCCGTGCAACGCGGGCAGCTTCAGCTTGCTCCGGCCGAACGAGCGGAGATCCTTGTCGAATTCTCGGACGGAGTCGGCGCGCGCCTCGTGTCACAGGACGTCCAGGTTCAGATAATGGGCGGCATGATGGGGGGTGGCATGATGGGCTCCATGATGGGCGGAAACTCCGGAGCAGATACTCGAAACGGCGTCTTTCGCATCCTCGATATCGAGGTCGACCACAACCAACCGGCCGCCCTCAACGCACTGCCGCAGGAACTGCGTGGCGCACACCTTCCGGCATTCGGTGAGCCAGTCCGCCGGCGGCGGTTTCAGCTCAACATGATGATGGGCATGGGGATGATGCGGGGCGTGTTCGGCGGCCGTCCGAAACTCGGCATCAACGGACAGACATATGATATGGACCGCATCGACCAGGACCTGCGCTTGGGCGAAACCGAGGTATGGGAAATTACTGCGGACATGATGTCCCACCCCTTCCACGTCCACGGGGCCTCGTTCCAGGTGCTAAGCCAGAACGGCCGACCCATTGATTTCGGCGAAACGGGTATGAAGGATGTGGTATGGGTGGAGAACAGCGCTGAGATCCTCGTGCGGTTCGACAAACCGGCGACCGCAGAGGCGCCGTTCATGTATCACTGCCATATCCTGGAGCATGAGGATTCCGGCATGATGGGCCAATTCACTGTCAGCTGACGGCCGATAGCCACCACCCATGGCATGGCCTGTTGCTGCCTTGCAGCTTCCCCGAACCGGTCATCCATGGCGTCGTGCAGCTTGTTCTGCCAAGCCAAGGTGAGCATCGCGGACGAAGTCGACGATCGCTCTTCCACCCGAAACTGGCCTGCAACGCTCTGCAAGTTGGGCAGTGACCTGTCGTTCGCTGTGCGGAAAAGCGCTCAAAATCTCAAGATTTGCTTTGAAATCCCCGCTGGGCTAACAATGCCCAAAAAGCCTGCCTCAGCTTTGGTTACGCTTAGCTTTGAGTATGGTTTAGAGGTGAGCAGTGCTTATGACAAAAGCCCGGTTTGAGATAGCCTTTGAAGGCGATCCATTTGATGACGGTGAGATCGATGTTCGCGATCTGGCGCCTACTCTCCTCGCATTCGGCAACGTTGTTCAGGCGGCCAACAAGGTGCTAAACGGCGATCGCGCCGATGCTCGCCTCAAGGTCGCGGCAACAGATCAGGGTTCCTTTGTGGCTGCGCTCACGATGGATGTTGGATGGCTCACAGACATGCTGGACGCCGTGAACGCCCATCCCCAGCGCGTCGTCGCCGCCGACCAGCTGATGGACCTGCTGATCAAGGCGGGAACTATTTTAGGCGCTCCATTAGGCCTTTTTGCCGCTGTAAAGGCACTGAAAGGCAAGCGCCCCGAGAAGGTTGAGTCTCGAGGGGATGGAACCACCGAAATAACGATCAACCAGACGACCTTTGTTGTCGACGATCGCACTGTCGCTCTGTTGCAGGACCTACCCACGCGGGAGGCCGTTGAAGACCTGGGCGCTAAGGCAGCACGTGTAGATGGCCTTGACTACCTTCGCATCGGTGCTGACAGTGAAGAAGAGAAAGCTGTTCGCCTTGCTCGCACGGACCTTCCGTCGTTGAAGGTGCCGCCGGAGCCGGATGAGCCGGATACCGAAATCACCCACCGTGACGCCTGGCTCAAAATTGTCTCCGTCCATTTCCGCGATGGATACAAGTGGCGTTTCTCGGACGGTGGCGAGCGTCCATTTACTGCCGAAATGGAAGACGCCGAATTCCAAACCAAAGTGCAAGAGGGCCTTGTGGCCCTCAATGCCAATGACGCAATTCGCTGCCGTTTGAGAGAAGAGCAGTCTCTGTCTGCGTCCAGCTTGCTCAAGATCATTTATGTCGAAGAAGTTTTAGAGCACCGCCCCGGCGCGCGCCAGATGAATTTGCTCTGAGACCGCTCTGCGTTCATATGGTATGGTGCCAAATGACAGTGGTCTGCGCGTGGCTACAAATATAGATCAGTGCATAATTCATTTATAAGGGCTCGGAGTGAGCCTACGGCGTGGTAGCTGGGGGGGGAGTCCGTGGTAAACTTCTGGTGCCCGTCGCTGTCGGCCCCTTAACCGACATTGTTGGATCGCGCAGCTAAGGGCCGCTGGTCTCTCAGAACATCGACCCGATATCAGATGCCCCTGTCGGGTAGGCTGCCGGCATGGCCTTCACCTGCGCTGCCGTCAGCTCCAGCTTGATTGCCAGGGAAAAGACGTTGATCAGCTCGGCGTAGTCAGGACCGAACATGTGGGCGCCGAGGATCTTGCCGTCCTTGGCCGTGATGATCTTCGCACCGGCATGTGTTTCACCGATGCGCTTCTGCGAGAACCAGCCCGAGGTGTCGGTGAAGCTCACCTCCACATCACCCATCTCTCGCGCCTCTTCCTCGAGCAGGCCGACCCGCGCCAGCTCGGGAATGGTGAACACTACACTTGGCACCCCAGCGTAGTCTGGCTCGGTCCTTTTGTTCTTGAGCATATTCGAAGCAGCGATCTTGCCTTCGAAGACGGCGACCGGGGTCAGCGGCTTTCCTGGCGAGGCGGCAGCGTCTCCGGCGGCGTAGATGCGTGGGTTCGACGGAGATTGCAGCCAGGCCGCAACCTTCACGCCACCGTGCTCTGTTTCGATACCGGCAGCCTCAAGGTCAAGATGGTCGATGGCGGGCACCCTACCTGCACCGTGAACGACGAGATCGGCTTCAATGGAATGGCTCTGCCCGGCCTTGCGGTAGAGCACGCGGTGCGCCCCAACCGTATCCTCAACCCGCTCCATTTCGGCCTCGGCCGCGATCTCAATCCCGGCTTCGCGGCTCCGTTCGAGCAACATCTCTACGAGGTCGGGGTCGAACATTTTCAGTTGGCGCGCGCCGCGGTCGAGGATTGTCACCTCAGCTCCCGCCCGCGCAGCGATATGGGCGAATTCGAAGGAGATGTAGCCGCCACCGACGAAGACGATCCGGCGCGGCAGCTCGGCGAGGTTCAGGAAGTCGGTGCTGTCGATCAGTCGCTCTTTTCCAGGAAAATCCAGCGGCCTCGGCTTTGCGCCCGTAGCAATCAGCGCGTGGCGGAAAGCGATCTCGCCGTGACCGTCGATCTCAATCCGGTCCTCGGCGGTGAAGCGCGCGCGGCCATGTAGCGTTTTCACCCCGGCTTCTGTCAGCCCACTTTCCATGCTCTCGGGCACCGGGTCGGTGAAGCTCTCCTTGTGCTTCATCAGGGCTGGCCAGTCGATCCGGGTGCCTCCAGCGACGCCCTTGCCTTCGAGCAGCCGCACGGCCTCCACCGCCTCGGCGCCGGCGCGCAGCATCTTCTTCGGGTCGCAGCCCCGGAGTGCGCAGGTGCCGCCATAGGGCAGCTCGTCGACGATGGCGACGGACCAACCCGCCTGGCTACATTTTTTCGCGGCGTTGATCCCGGCCATGCCGGCGCCGATGACGATCAGGTCGAGTGTCTCGGTCATATGTGCTCCTCGTTCATGCTTATCAGTCTGGGGCCGCTTACGCGTTCAACGATAGCGACCCATCAATCGTTCACTCAGCCCCCAGATCGCCATAGTGCCTCCACCCGTCGCAATGCCGAGCCAACGCCAGCCGTCCTCTCCGAGCGGCACCAGCCCCGTGCCATAGCCCAGCACAGGGAGCGTCATCGCCAGCAGGAAGGGCCCGGTGTAGCGGCAATGGACCCGGCCACAGCGCCGGGCATTGAACAGGCAGGCACTTCCCATCCACGCCAATGCCAGCAACCAGATCCCCATCTTGGGTCCATCGGGCAGTGGAATCGCCAGCACCATGGCACCTATCGGCAGCCACCAGGCGAGTGCGGCGCCGAGGGCCGAACCGAGGAGGTCGCGTTTCGATCTGCCGCTCATGCCTTCATCCTGCGCAGCAGCTGAGCGCTGCCACGTCCTTCTCGAAGGTCTGGGCCGCAAGCTTCAGCCCTTCCACTGTCGTGAGATAGGGCATGATGGTATCGCCCAGCTCCTCGTAGGTGAGCCCGGCTTTCAGCGCCATCGCTGCGGTCTGGATGCTGTCTGCGCCCTCAGGAGCAAGGATCTGCGCCCCCAGCAGGCGTTTGCTGCCTGCCTCGGCCACCAGCTTGATCAGCCCGCGCGTGTCGCGGGCGGCAAGCGCGCGCGGAACGGCGTCGAGCGGCAGGACCGAGGTGAGGATCTCGTGTCCAGCGGCGCGGGCCTGTGCCTCGCTCAGTCCCACGCCCGCCACCTGCGGATCGGAGAACACGACCCAGGGCATCGTGCTGTTATCGTAGCTGCGTGCCTCTCCCGCCACCGCGTTCCGGGCGGCGAGCTTGGCGCCGTAGGCCGCCATGTAGACGAACTGGTCACGGCCGATGACGTCGCCTGCGGCCCAGACACAGGGGTTGGAAGTGCGCATCTGCGCGTCCACCACGATGCCGCCGCGCGCGTCGGTCTCGATCCCGGCCGCGCCGAGGTTCAAGCCATCACTGTTCGGCACCCGCCCGGTGGCAAGCAGCAGCCGCTCGGCGCCGAAGTTCTCACCCCCGTTAACAGTCAGACGTAGGCCGTGGCCGTCGCGCATCACGCTCTCGTAGCCGGCGACCCGCTCCAGTCGAATGCCCTCGGAAGCGAGGTAGCCCTCCAGTGCTTCGGAGATCTCGGGCTCAGCCTCCGGCAGCACGCCGCGGCGGCTGACCAGGGTCACCGCGACACCGGCACGGGCGAAGAGCTGCGCAAGCTCCACGCCGATATAGCCCGCACCGAGGACCAACATTGAGGCGGGCAGAACGGTGAGTTCCAGCGCCGAGGTGCTGTCGAGGGCGCCGATATCCTCAATGCCGGGGATCGCGGGCGCGTGGGGACGCGATCCGGTGGCGATGACGATCTTCGCTGTCGGGAACGCCGCGCCGTCTACGGTAAGACTGCCTTTGTCGTCGAACCGGGCGCGACCTTCAATGTAGTCCACGTTCTCGTGCCGAGGCAGCACGTCGGCGTATTTTGCCGCGCGCAACTCCTCCACGAGCGCCTGCTTTTGCGCGACCGTCGCAGTCCAATCAGTCACGCTGGCTTCGGCACTGATGCCGTCAAACCGATTGGCGGCGCGGGCGTGGTGAGGGCCCTCCACGGCGCGGATCAGGGCCTTGGAGGGCACGCAGCCCACGTTCACGCAGGTCCCACCAATCGTCCCATCGCCAATCAGCGCGACTCGTGCCCCGGTTTCGGCGGCGGTAATGGCGGCGGAAAATCCAGCCGACCCGGCGCCGATCACAGCGAGATCGTAACCGCCCTTGCGCGTGCAGCAATCTTTCATATCATCCTCTCTTCAGGTCCTGCGTTGGCGGCGCCAGAGCGCGTAAAGGGTGATGCCGACGAACACCGCCAGCGCCGGCAGAAGCACGAAATCGAGCCAGCCCAGCATGCCCGAAAGCCCGACCGCGCCCAGCAGGACCAAAAGGACCGGGGTGAAGCAGCACAGCGCCACCAGGACGGTGCCGATCAGCCCGTATTTCAGCAAGCGGTCGTCCTTGGGGTGTGTCTCGCGCTCGCTCACGAGCCGTCTTCCGGGGCCAGTGTTGCGCCATAACCCACGCCGGTGACGGCGGCGATAAGCCGGGCCGGGCCGGTGACGGCGTCATCATAGTGCAGGACGTAAACGCCATCCTCGGCCTCGCCCTCGAGGAATTCCGCGATCTCCACAGTCTCCACGCGCTTGAGCGCAGTGGCGACGATATAGCTGCACGAGGGGCAGGTCAGACCAGTGACGTGCAGGCGGGTCTCGGCTTCGGCTGCAACGATCGCGGTCGGCGAGATCCAGAGGATGGCAGCGAGTAACACTTGTCTCATGATGGGCTCCGATATCAGAAGGTCAGGATGCGCGGCGCGACATAGGGAAAGACCAAGGCCAGCAGCACCACGGCCAGCGCGCCCCAAAGCAGTCCGCGCATCAGGCCGCGATCCACCGGGCGCGCGCAGGCCCCGGTGCCACAGTCCTCGGCAGACACAGGTCGGTAAGCCTTCCAGAATCCATAGCCGAGCGCCGCCAAGGCGAAGGAGAGGGTTACCCACTTGTAGGCGTAGAGCGCTGTGAGTTGGCCGATGAAGACCCCGGTGACGCCAAGGCTAACCAGGACCAGCGGCAGGATGCAGCAAGAGGTCATCGCCAGCGCCCCGAGCACCCCGGCGCCAGTGGCTGTCCATCCGGTCCTGTCAGGCCTATCCTCCGTCTGAGGTTCTGCCCCGTTCGTCTCCACCATCATCTTGTCGCCCTGTTGTCGTTCGATAACTGACAAGATAGGGTCTGTAGTAGCTACAGGATCAACGAGAAATCATATGCCCGACGATCACGCCCTCGCGAGCGACCTCAAGCGCTCCGATCTCGCCAGGCTGACGGGCTGCAACCTCGAGACGATCCGCTACTACGAAAATGTCGGCCTGATGCCCGATCCGCCGCGCACCGCGTCAGGTCATCGACGCTACGGACCGGCGCATGTGGAGCGGCTGCACTTCGTGATGCGCGCACGGGATCTTGGCTTTACCATGGAAGAGATCCGCGGGCTGCTGTCTCTGGTCGATCGCGGCAGTCACACCTGCGCCGAGGTCGAGCGGATGGGGCGCCACCATCTCGAGGTAGTGCGCGACAAAATCCGCGACCTCCAAGCGATCGAGATCGTGCTCGCTCAGACAATCGCACGCTGCACCGGCTCGGACACACCAGATTGCCCCCTGCTCGACGTCCTTAGTGCGTGACAGACCAAATCGGAGTAATCAGAAAGCTCGGTGGAATAGCTGTCATACACGCGAATTGCAGCGAACGGCCGTTGTCCGCGCACCTCGCGCCTTGATGCCGAGGGCAGCAAACGGTCGCACTCCGCCGTTTTGCTCAGGACTCAAGGTTCGAGCGATCGTCCAATGCCAAAGTCCTCAAGTTGCGTGTAGTCGGGCGGATTATTTCCGCGGGTGAGCATAGTATCTATGAAGGGCCCGCTGGACCCGGGGATTCTTGGGTGACCAAGGTATGTTGTGCCTTTGTTAAGTTCAGTTCGGTGAAACTCCCACAGGAGGAGGGTGTAGTCGAACAACCAGGTGATCGCCATGAACAACCACTCCGACTCTTCAGGAGTGATATCCTTCAATGAGTCGATCGGTAGCACACCTTGCATTAGTTCAATGAATTCTTCCTCACTTACGCTACCACCGTCCTTCACCACACGAGCAAGTTCGAGCAGGTCAATATTTCCTCCATGCATTTTCACCTCCTGAGTTTGGCTTCGTAGAGCGATGTTCCCTATTTCAAGAGAGCCCATAGGCCACGATGTTTTGTGACCGAAACCCGTAAGTGCTTCTGGCGCTGGCTACACCAAGGATGGCCGTCGCAGACGATGCCGATGACATCCTCATGATCCTTCAGGGTTTCACTTAACATGGCCGTCCTCCTTTCTCTTCGTTCCGTCGTGGCCGAAGAGTTCGGCATCTTGATGGGCGTGTTCGACGTTCTCGAATTCGAGACTCGAGTGCGTGATACCGAAATCAGCTTCCAGCCGGTGCTTGATCGCGGCCTTGATGGCCTCGATGCGGGTCCAGCCGTCTTCGGTTAGAACAACGTGGCAATCGAGTGCCGCATCGTGCTCTTGCATCTGCCACAGGTGCACATGGTGAACGTCTTCGACCCCCTCGATGCGGCGAACTGCATCGACGACTGCCCTGCCGTCGATGCCGGGTGGGCTGCCGAGCATGAGTGTGCGGATCGGCTCGCCGATCTCGGTCAGAGCAAGGTAGAGGATGTAAAGCGCGATTAGGATGGTGATCGCCGGGTCCACCCAGCGTAGATCGTAAAGGATGATGAGCGTTCCGCCGATGATCACCGCGACCGAGGCGAGCGCGTCCGACAGGTTGTGGAGGAAAAGCGCGCGGATGTTCACGCTGCCCTTCTGCATCGAGTAAGTCAGCAGGGCCGTCAGCGTGTCCACGGCCAGCGCCACGCCGCCCAGGATCACGACGGTCCAGCCTGCGACTTCCGTCGGTTCGATCATCCGCATCACGCCCTCATAGATCAGGTAGACGCCGACGAGGATCAGGGTCGTGTAGTTGATTAGCGCCGCCACGATCTCGATCCGGCCGTAGCCGAAGGTCATGCGCTCATCTGCGGGCCTGCGCGCGATCTTTCGCGCAACGAATGCGATGATCAGGGAGGCCATGTCTGAGAAATTGTGGAGCGCGTCCGCGACAAGAGCGAGGCTGCCTGAGAGGATGCCCCCGACGATTTGCGCCACGGTCAAAAGGGCGTTCGCCCAGATGGCTATTGAGACCCTGCGGTCACCGGATTCCGGGTCCATGTGCGCGTGGCTGTGGTCATGCGGCATCTGTCAACTCCACTGGAACCCTCTGGACTGCGCTATCTTGCTTCCGGGAACTCTCGGCGCTCAGGATCGTCCCCAGTCCGGCGGAGACGAGCGCAAAAAGGGCGAAGCCGCCGACGAACGAGAGCATGGACCCTGCCGTGTCGTCCGCCGCATCGTGGGCCTCCTCGATCATGTCCTCGACCGCCGCCACCGTAAGCAGCCCGGCCACGAAAACGAGGGCAACGTGTTTCGCGGCGTCCGGCGCGTTGCGGAGAAGGAACCAGGCGAGCAGGGCCGCGGCGAGGCAAAAGATCGGGAATGAGAGGGAGACGACGATGCGCCTGCCGCGCGGCACCTCCTTCTCTCGCATGTTCGCGACGACGGAATAGCCCTCGGGGAAATCGGCAAGCACCTGACCGGCTGGGAGGACGACGGCAAGCGAGGTGGCGACGGCGGACCCAGACCCAATCATCAGGCCGTCACCGGTCAGATCGACGGCCACGGCGACGTAGATCATCCACATCCCGCTGCCGCCTTTTCCTCTGCCCGTCGGCTTCATGCGCTTGATGAGGCTGTCGGCCCCCACGTAGGCCGTGCCACCCGCGGCGAAAGCTGTGGCGATCCACCATCCAGCGAGGTTGCTCAATGCTTCGGGCATCAACTCGATCGCCACGACACCGATCACGATGCCGGAGGCTGCATGCAGCGCGAGGTTGAGAAGCCGGGGCGAGGTCGGGAGATATTCGGCCACCATGCCTCCAGCAAGGTTGCCAAGTCCGGGAAGAAGGGCCAGTCCGATGACTATCCAAAGATTCTCCATGCATCCTCCTCAGGCTTTTGGGGGAGTGAACCCGCCTGCACGAGGTATTAACTGGCAAGGAGCGGTCTGGGTTTCCAACAGTCCCGGGATCGACGGAACCTTCCCGGCGCGAATCCGTCTGACCCTGGCGTTCAACCAGTGTCGGACAACGCGGGAATACAGCCAGTCGCGCAGCGGACCGAAGGCCTGGCGGTGCACCCGATAAAATGCGTCGGGGCTGTCGTAGAGACCAAGGTCGCGAGCGATTCCGGTCTTCTGGATGTAGGTGTCGCTGCCACGCCAGTCGACGGGCGGTGCACCGAGGACGTCGGTTCCTACGCCATATCCGCAGAGGCCCTGTCGTTCCGGGAATGCGTTTTGGAGCCTTGAGAGATAGGCAGCGTCGAGGATGAAGCCCTCGAGATTGATCCACGAGCCGTCCAGTGGGACTTCGACCCATGAGTGCAGAATTTCCGCAGGGGCGAGGGCATACACTGCCTCCGGCACGATACCGCGTTGGAGCGCCTTGTGAATCGTGAAGCCGTGCAGACGGCAGGGGACGCCGAGGCCCCGCAAGAGCGCCATCAGCAGCGTGGCCTTGGTATTGCACTGGCCATAGCCGTCCTTCAGCACCTCGGACGCGGCGATATCGTCCCGGCGATTGTAGCCGAAGCGGATCTCGTTCCGGACGAAATCGTAGGCGGCCCCGATGCGGCGGTGCTCGTCGAGATCACGCCAATCACGCCTTGAGATCAGGTCCTCGATCGAGCCGGCGGTGAAGTCGAGCAGCCGCGAGGGCTGGAGACGTGGTGTGGTTGTTTGCATGGCTGGTCTCCTTCGAATCGTCCGGAGACCGATGTAATCGCTACAGTGACTGTAGGTTCAAGGCATTTCTACACGACGCGCGGAGCGACGCATATCTCGGCAGCTCCACCGAGACACATTCCCGCGCCGGCAATCTCCGCGAGGGCGGCCATGGGATAAGCCAACGCCGCCGGCATCAGCGTTCAGCTCTCACATGATCGGTCAGACATTGGCCGTGATCCCGCAGCACCTCGAGAATGCGGCAGTCCGCAACGCGATTGCTTCCACATTCGGCAATCATCCGACGCAGTTCCGTTCGTAAAGTTTCAAGCCGTTCGATGCGGATTTCGACCTCACGCAATTGCCGTTGGGCGATGGCATCGACTTCCGCACATGACCGGCCGGGGCTGTCGGAGAGATCCAGCAACTCGCGGATGGCGTCGAGCGAAAAGCCGAGTTGGCGGGAGTGACGGATGAAAGCCAGCCGGTCCAGCTCGGCATTGCCATAACGGCGTTGGCCGCCTTCCGTCCGGCCCGGCTCCGGCATCAGACCGATCTGTTCATAGTAGCGGATCGTTTGCACCTTCGTGCCTGTCCGCTTCGCAAGGGTGCCAATAGCGAGCATGAGATTTTTTCCCTGTGTCTACAGTTGCTATAGATTACTTGGCCGGGGTCCAACAAGTCCTCCGCAATCGGGAGGTCTTGAACCTACAGTGGGTAGAGGTCCTATCTGTGTGGCTCAGCGAGTCGCACGCGGGAGAAAAACGGACATGGCAGACGGCGGGAACCAGATCGAGTGGCGCGTGACTGGCATGGATTGCGGCGCCTGCGCGGGCAAGGTCCGCGGTGCGGTTGAGCGGTTGCCCGGTGTCTCGGATGTCGATGTTGCCCCGATGACGGAACGGCTGCGCCTGACACTGGATGAAGCCCGATCGACGCCAGACCAGGTCGAGAAAGCGGTGCGGGCCATCGGCTACGGGATCTCGCCGCGGGGGAGCGCGCCAGAGAAGCCGAAAGGTGGGTTTGTTTTGCCCGAGGGGGCCTTCACCGGGTCCGACGCCGCCACATTCGGGAATGACGATGAGCACAAGCGCCCACGGCTGTCAGAAGAGGCGCAACCTACCTGGCACGCCACGTCCAAGGGGTGGCTCGTGCTCAGCACAGGTGCGCTGCTGGCGGCGGCTTGGGCGGTGCATCTGCTGACCTCTGAAGACGTTGCGAAATGGGCGTTCGTCCTGGCCACCCTGATCGGGCTCGTTCCTGTGGCTCGCCGTGCTTTCGCCATGGCGCGGATTGGCATGCCCTTTACCATCGAGATGCTGATGACCATCGCAGCAAGCGGCGCACTGGTGATCGGCGCGGCGGAGGAGGCCGCACTGGTCGTCTTTCTTTTCGCCGTTGGCGAGATGCTGGAAGGCGTTGCCGCCAGCCGGGCGCGCAATGGCATCCGGGCTCTGGCGGCACTGGTGCCGAAGACGGCCCTCCTGGAGACGGACGGGCAGACCCGAGAGGTCCCGGCGGAGAGCCTGGCTATCGGTCAGACAGTGATGGTTCGCCCGGGCGACCGTATTCCCGCCGATGGAGAAGTGATCGACGGCACGTCCGGTGTCGATGAAAGCCCGGTGACGGGGGAAAGCGTTCCGGATCTCAAGGAGCCGGGCAGTCTGGTCTTCGCCGGCTCTATCAACACCGAGGCGGCACTGCGAGTGCGAGTCGAGAAAACGGCCGAGGACAACACCATCGCGCGCATCGTCCGCCTGGTCGAGGAAGCGGAGAGCGCCCGCGCCCCGACAGAGCGCTTCATCGACAGGTTCAGTCGCGTCTACATGCCCGTAATCGTCGGCACGGCTATGCTCGTGGCCACCGTTCCTCCGCTCGCCTTTGGACTGGCTTGGGGGGAATGGATCTACAGGGCGCTGGCGCTGTTACTCATCGGCTGCCCCTGCGCGCTGGTAATCTCGGTCCCGGCATCGATCGCCTCGGCCCTCTCTGCTGGCGCCCGAAGCGGCCTGCTGATGAAGGGCGGAGCGGTCATTGAGGCCGTGGCCCTGGTTACCCATGTCGCATTCGACAAGACAGGAACTTTGACAGCCGGTCGACCGCGCGTGACCGACATCGTGCCGATAGATGGAACGCCGGCCGAAGTGCTCTCGCTGGCCGCGGCGGTCGAGAGTGGCGCAAGTCATCCGCTCGGATTGGCTATCTTGGCCCGCGCCGAAGCGGACGATGTGGATATTCCCGCATCAAGCGCGGCCCGTGCTATCGCGGGTAAGGGCGCCGAGGCCATGATTCGCGGCGCGACCGTGACGGTCGGCTCGCCGCGGCTCGCAGAAGAGTCCCGCGTAATGAGCGAGCAAACTCGGGCGCAGGCTGCCGTGCTCGAGCGGGAGGGAAAGACGGTCGTGATCGTTTGGCGCGACGACACCGCCTGCGGCTTGATTGCTCTGCGCGACGAGCCCCGCCCCGACGCGGCCGAAGCCATCCGCCAGCTACGTGCGATGAGCATCGCGCCGGTGATGCTGACCGGCGACAACGCGCGCACGGCCGCAGCTATCTCCAGCAGTCTTGGAATCGAACACCGCGCGGGCCTTCTGCCAGAGGACAAGGTGCGCGAGCTCCGCGATCTCGGGCGCGACGCGCAAGTCATGATGGTCGGCGACGGGATCAATGACGCCCCGGCGCTTGCCGCCGCGCAGGTCGGTGTGGCCATGGGCTCGGGCACCGACGTGGCGCTTGAGACCGCGCACGCGGCGGTCCTGCGCAACCGTGTAGGTGACATTCCCGGACTGGTCCGGCTTGCGCGCGCGGCCATGAGCAACATCCGTCAGAACGTCGCCATCGCCTTGGGTCTGAAGGTTGTATTTTTGGTGACGACTCTTCTGGGCATCACTGGCCTCTGGATTGCGATCCTCGCCGATACCGGTGCAACCGTGCTCGTGACGCTCAACGCACTCCGGCTGCTGACCTTCCGGCCGGAGCGGGAAAGCCGGACCGGCCGGACCGGAGCTACAAAAGTGGCGCGCGGTCGCCTTGACGCGACTGCCGCCAGCGAACAGAAGTAGTAGAACTACGAGGAGTGCCTCCATGATCCATATGACCCGTCGCCGCCTACTCGCATCCGCCGCAAGCCTCGCCGCTGCGGCTCCCTTCGCTGCCGCTGCCCAAGCCAGCGCGCCCACCATTCACGTGGTGAAGGACTCCAATTGTGGATGCTGCTCTGCCTGGGTGGAGATCCTGCGCAACGCGGGCTTCACGGTGACCACCGAAGCGAGCATGGGCACGCTCCTGATCCGTCACAAGCTGGAGAATGGCATCCCGCAGGAGATGCACTCCTGTCACACGGGCGAAGTAGAAGGCTACATGATCGAAGGCCACGTGCCGCCTGCCGACATCCTCCGTCTGCTCGCCGAGCAGCCTGATGCAATCGGTCTCGCCGTGCCCGGCATGCCCTACGGGTCTCCAGGGATGGGGCCCGAGGACGACAGGGAGTCCTACGAAGTTTACCTCGTTCGCAAAGACGGTGGAGCAGAGGTTTTCACCAGCTACCCGGCTGCGTGACCGGACCTCCATTGATCGCCGGCAGAAGCCGCAACTGGTAGATCAAGGCTGTTCATTGAAGCGCGTCACCACCCTCTCGAAGGCGTCCAGAGTTGTCTCGCTTACGTGGTGCTCGATCCCCTCGGCGTCCCGTTCCGCCGTTTCCTCATCGATCCCAAGGCTCAGGAGAAACGCCACCACGATACGGTGACGCCTTCGGCAGGCCTCCGCCAGTTTCTGTCCCTCAGGGGTGAGAAAAATGGCCCTATACCTCTCGCGGGAAACGAGGCCTGCCTCCTTTAGTCTTGAGATGTTCTTGGTGACCGTGGGCGGTTTCACACCCAGGCGCTCAGCGATGTCCACCGGTCTCGCTTCGCCCTGCAACTCGATCAGCTCGGCGATCAGTTCGACATAGTCTTCGGCCATTTCGCTCTCATGCGCCTGGCGCACGGTCGCGAAGCCTTCCGCTTGCGCCTTGGCATCCCTGTCGCTCGCGTCGGACGCCTCACGTCCATGTATCTGTAACTTCGTCATGTCAGGACATTGCCGCGATCTGGCGGGAATGACAACTTGTTAGCATTGTCTATATATGTTAGCATCGTCTAACTTTTGAGACTGGAGAACGCTGTGACCTTGAGATTTCCTGCATTGTTGCTTGCCGCTTTTGCAGGGGCGCTTGCCCTCTCTGGCTCTGCTTTGGCGACTCCTGCCAAGGAGGCGCCCTGGCTTCCCGAAGCGGCCGCCTATCGGCTGACACTCTTCCTCGGAAATCTCGAGCCGTTGCCCTGGGACGACGTAGAGGCCGCTTGGTCTGAACCTCACCGCAACTCGCATTTCTCGTTCGGCGCGCTGGCGCGTCTGGATGAAGATAGCGACGTGAAGCCTGACAAGCTCATGGATGCTATCACGAGCGAGGACCGGCATGCGGTCTTCACCGAGGCGACGCGATTGATCGCGCTTAGGCTCGAAGAAGAGCTGGATCGGGCCATTGCGGCCGAAGGCCCGGCGACCGCGCAGCGGGCCGTTCGCGAAGCCCGTGAACTTTATCGCGCCTTCGCAGACGGCATCGCCGCCGCCGATTCCGAAGCTTCGAAGCGTATCGGTCGCGCATGGCTGGAACTTGCCAGCAGCGCGGGTTCTCCGGGTCTCCTTGGCGCAGGCACGACACCTACCTCCACCGAGGCAATGGCAACCGCGCGCGCAGTCATCTCTGACTATCTCGCCGACAACTATCTCCCCGACACTTTCACGACGCGGCGGACGCTGAGCGCTCTACCGGAAACAGCGGTGCTGAGTGGCCGATCCGTCGAAGTGCCGCCAAGCCTGCCGCCCGGCTCGGATATTTTCGATCAGGACCCGCTGCCGCTGCTTGTGCTCAACTTCGAGGAGCAGGGCATAGATGAAACGGACCTCCCACTCGTCGCCTATGGCGACATGCTGTTCGACAGCGCGCAGATCTTCGGCAGTCCTGCGCGTGATATCGGAATCGCCTGTTCGACCTGTCACAACCGCTCGGACGTGAACCAGCGGCTCTTCATCCCCGGCGCCAGCCACCAGCCCGGTGCGATCGACGTGGATGGCGCATTCTTCAATCCCATCTTCAACGACCGGCGCGACGACCCGATTGATATTCCGAGCCTGCGCGGACTGCGCTTCACCGGACCCTATGGCCGCGATGGCCGCTTCGCTTCCCTGCGCGATTTCAGCCGCAACGTGATCGTCAACGAGTTCGCCGGCGAGGAGCCGACGCCCTTCATGCTGGACGCGCTGGTCGCCTACATGCTCGAGTTCGACTTTTTGCCCAACGCCATGCTGACAGTCGATGGTAGGCTTACCAGTGCCGCGCCAGAGGGCGCCCGACGCGGCGAGGCGATCTTCAACCGCCCCTTCGCAGGCCTCAGCGACCGTTCCTGCGCCAGTTGTCATGTCCCGGACGCGAACTTCTTGGATCGTCAGGCACACGACATCGGCTCAGTCGCGCAGGTCTATGAAGGCGCTCGTGCCGGTGCACTGGATACCCCAACACTGCTCGGCACCGTCTATACAGCACCCTATTTCCACGACGGATCGCTGCCGACACTGGCGGCTGTCGTGGTCTGGTTCGACGAGGCGAAATCGCTTGGGCTGACCGAGGCGGATCGTGACGACCTCACGGCCTATCTGGAAGCTGTGGGCGCGGCGGATGAGCCTTATGAGGCCTTCGGCAGCGAAAACACAGCCTTCCGGCTGGCATTTTCCGAGCTCACGACGTTTGCCTCGACACTCGACACGCTGATCCCACAGCGGGATGCGGAGCATATCCTGCTGCTGGTCGACACTGTCGCGGCGGATCTCGCGGCCGACGCCAGCACCATGTCAAATCTTGCCGCCCGCCCCGATGTCTACGCGCTGGCCAAGGGGCTGGAAGAAGTCGGCGCTGCGGTGCGCGACGAGGACTGGGTGGCCGCGGAAGCAAGCTGGAGCGCGTTCAAGTCCGACGCCAACGCGATTGACGAAAGGGCCTTCTGATGGCGACGAAACTGAACCGCAGAGTCGTTCTGGCCATGGCTGGAGCAAGCACAGTGCTTCTGGCGGCGCCCCTTGCCGCGCAAGACGATACGTTACGCCTTGCCTTTATCCCGCAGGAAAATCCCGACAAGCTGCTGGGGGATATCGAGGCCATCACAGGCTGGCTGTCCGAGCAAATCGGCGCGCCTGTCGGGGGCTTCGTCACCATTGACCATGCCGCCGCGGTCGAGGCGTTGAGGAACGGTAACGCGGACATCTCCTTCATGGGGGCGCTGCCCTTTGTTCTCGCCGAGGCCGAGATCGACGCGATCCCGCTCCTGTCCGAGGTCTACCGCGGTGATCCGAGCTACACCGGCCGCGTTTTCGTTCGCCGCGACGCCGGGATTCAGTCGCTCGCCGACCTGCGCGGTAGGGACATCGCCTTCGCCGATCCGATATCGGAGTCGGGCTATCTTTACCCGCTCGCCGAGTTCGAGCGCGCGGGGCTGATCGACCGCCCGGAGGCCGCCGACGCGTTCTTCGGACGGGTCTTCTTCGCGGGTGGCTATCAACAGGCAATGCAGGCGATGGCTGAGGGGCTGGTCGCGGCGGCAGGCGCCAGTCAGTATGCCGATCTCTTGCTCACGCCGGAGCAGCAGTCGCAGGTGACCTGGATCGCGGAGAGCGATGCCATTCCCAGCCACGTGGTGATCGCTCGGCCAGAGCTGGACGTTGGCCTGCGCACGCGGTTCGTCGATGCCATGATGATGCTGAACGAGCCAGAGCACCGCGACAAACTGCGCTTTCTTTATGGGCCAGATGGATACGTCAGAGCCGATCCCGCCGCCTACGAAGGTGTGCGCGACTTGGCGAGGCGATACGGACTATTGAAATGAGTCCGGCCGTGCAGATCGACGACCTGAGCTTTGCTCATCCGGGTTCGGATCTTCCGGCTCTGGAAAGGATTTCTCTCCTCGTTCCCACGGGGGAAAGCGTCGCTTTGCTCGGTCCCTCTGGTGCGGGTAAGACGACGCTCCTGGCACTGCTCGACGGTAGGCTCCGGGGCTGGCAAGGGCGAACTTCGGTCTTGGGAGCGTCGCTCGATCCCGATCGACCGCCTCTGCGCGCGCGACGCCCCGACACAGGCTTCGTGTTCCAGGAATTCGCCCTTGTTGAACGGTCCACGGTCCTACGCAACGTTCTCAATGGCCGCTTGGGACGCATGTCGCCCTTGCGCGCCTTGATGGGATCGTCGACTTCGCATGATCTGGAAACTGCGCTGGCCGCGCTCGCCGACTGCGGCATCGCCGATCTCGCCGAGCGCAGAGTCGACAGTCTCAGCGGCGGACAGCGGCAGCGCGTTGCCATCGCACGCTGTCTGGCGCAGGAGCCGCGACTGATCCTTGCAGACGAGCCGGTAAGCAGTCTCGACCCCGCCCGGGCAGCCGAGGTTCTGACGCTGCTGACAGGGGCGGCACGAGCGCGCGGCGCAACGGCGTTGTTCTCGTCGCATCAGCCCGATCTGGCGCGGCGTTTCGCGCAACGCATCGTAGGTATAAGCGGTGGGCGCATCGTCTTCGATGTCCCGACCTTCGACCTGAGCGAGGAGGCGACTGCGAACCTATACCGGGACACAGCGCGGATGCCCGGTGTCGGTCTGCGAGCGGTGTCCTGATGCGGTTTCGCGGGATCGGCGGTTTCGCGGCCAGCACATTGGTCGCCGGTGCAATTCTGTGGTCTTTCATGACGACCGACGTCGAGTTCTCGCGTCTCCTGTCGGCCGGGCCCCGGATCGCAGAATTTCTCGGCCGGATGTTTCCCCCTGATCCGACCGTGATGAGGGAGATCATGAAGGGCGGCGCCGAAACGCTCAGGATTGCGATCCTCGGCTCTCTGGGAGCGGTGGTCCTGTCGGCTCCGCTCGGTATTCTTGCGTCCGAAACGATGGTGTCTCCGCCGCTCTATCGAACGGTTCGAACGCTTCTCGCCTTCATCAGGGCGATACCTCTGATTCTTGTGGCGATGCTCATGGTTGGCGCCGTCGGCCTCGGCCCGCTGCCCGGCATCATCGCCGTTGCCTTTCATGCGACCGGAATGCTCGCCAAGTTCTATGCCGAAGCGATTGACGGTGTTTCCCGGGCGCCCATCGCGGCGCTCGAAAGCGCGGGCGCTGGACCGCTGGCGCGTCTTCGGCACGCGATCTGGCCCCAAATGGCGCCGGTTATTGCTCGTGACACGATTTTCCGGTTCGAGCTCAACCTCCGCGAGTCGCTGATCCTCGGCATCGTCGGTGCAGGCGGGATCGGCTTCTACATCCAGACCTACGTGCGCTCTTTTCAATACGACAAGGCTGCCAGTGTGACGCTCGCAGTCATCATCATGGTCGTTGCCATCGAGGCCATCAACGTCGCACTGCGCCGTCGCTTTGCCTGATCGTTAGGCGTAGATATCGATGGGCGTCCCCTTCCGCACCATGGCGTAGAATTCTTCGATCTGACGGTCCGACACCGAGATACAGCCTGCCGTCCAATCGCGGACATCCATGGGGTCGGCCCCGGGTCTCGGGTCGCCATGGATGAAAATGTCGTTTCCGGGAGGTCGACCAAGCGCTTCCGCAAACGCGATGTCGGCGGAAATGCCGATGGAGAAGTGGAAGAGACTTTTCGGATTCCGCCGACCAATCAGATACGAACCCTCCGGCGTCCGTCCATCCCCCTCGAACTGCTTGTGGCCCTCGGGTGCGAAGCCCAAACCGATGGGGTAGGTCTTCAAGACACCATCCGCACCGTCAAGCACCAACAACCGCTGCGCTTTGTAAATTCGCAACCGGGTTACAGCGGGTCCGTTATAAGACCGAAACTTTCGGGCACAGCCAGATAAAAAGGCGGCCTAAGAATGGGCGCGCGCCCTGTCTACCGCCGTAACGGGAGATTCACTCCCGAAGCAGTCACCTTGCGGATTTCGGCGGAGACACGAGTAGATTGGGAACATGGTCCCTGGGGTGTTGGTTACCACACCACACCCAATAAAGGAGGGAAACATGCAAGTTCAGGACATTATGACAAGCAACCCCGTATGCTGTGGCGAGAACACCACCATCAAAGAGGCCGCCAAGCTGATGGCAGAGGCCTCCATCGGAGCGCTACCGGTCCTTAACGATGCGGGTGAGCCGATGGGTGTCGTGACGGATCGCGACATCTGCTGCGGTGCGGTCGCCGAAGGCAAATCCGGCGAAACGGCAGTGTCCGAGGTGATGTCGTCCGACGTGCTGACCTCCTCGCCCGAGGAAGACGTCTCTTCTTGCTGCAACAAGATGGAAGAGCGCCAGGTGCGCCGCGCCGTGGTGACCGACGACGAAGGCAAATGCTGCGGAATGGTCGCGCAGGCCGACGTGGCCCGCGATGCGAAAGGCGCGGAAACCGCTGATCTCGTCCAAAAAGTCTCGCAGCCGGAAGGTCGTTCCGGCTGCTGCTAAGGAGGCGGCAGAGCGCCGGAGGCGCTCTGCCATCCTCCGGTCGCGCCCACGACCGTGGTCCATGTCGGGCGTAAAAACGGGCGAAGGCGCCTCTGCGAGCCCGACGCAGCCTCAGGATAACTTCAGGAGACAAAGATGATGAACGACGGAATGATGGACGGAGGAATGATGTTCGGCATGGGGATCTGGTGGCTCTTGATTCTCGTGATACTGGTGCTCGTGATCGCGGCGCTGGTGAAGTATCTGCGCAAGTAGGAGCGATGCCATGTTGGCGGAGAAACCCGTTGTCCTCGTCACGGGCTCCAGCGGCTATCTTGGCGCCGCGGTCGTCCGCCGGCTGCACGAGAGATACCGCGTCGTGGGGCTCGACCGCCATTCTCCTCCGCATCCGCCGCACCAGGCGGAATGCGTCTGTTTCGACATCACCGACCAGGACAGCGTCGACAAGGCCCTGGCCCGGGTGCGGTTGGCTTACGGGGACCGGATCGCCGCGTGCATCCACCTCGCGGCCTTTTTTGACCTGAGCGGGGAGGACAGCCCAGCCTATGATGCGGTGACGGTGGAGGGGGCCCGGCGACTGCTGAAGGGCTTGCAGGACTTCGAGCTGGAGCAGTTCGTCTTCGCCTCCACCATGCTCGCCCACGCGCCGACCTCACCGGGGGAGCCGATCGACGAGGACGCGCCTTTCGATGCAAAGCTGCCCTACCGGGCCTCTAAGATCCGCACCGAGGCGATGCTGTGCGAGGAGAAAGGCGACGAGAAGCTCGTCCTGATGCGCCCAGCCGGCATTTATGACGACGAGGGGCATTCCACCTTCCTCGCCCACCAGATCGCCCGCATTCACGAGAAGCGTTTCAGCGGCAAGGTCTATCCGGGCGATCTGTCACGCGGCCAGGCGTTCCTGCACCTGGACGATCTGCTGGATGCGGTGGACCGGATCGTGGACCGCCGCGCCGATCTGCCCGAGGTCTTTCCGGTGCTGCTGGGCGAGACGGACCCGATCCCCTTCGGCGAATTGCAGCGCCTCATCGGGCGCGAGCTCCATGGCGAGGACTGGGTTACGTGGAACATCCCGCCGAAGCTCGCCAAGATTGGCGCCTGGACCGAGAACCGCATCTTCGGCGAAGATGCCTTCATCCGCTCGTGGATGGTGGATATCTCCAGCGATCATTACGAGCTCGACCTGACGCAGGCGAAAAGCCACCTCGACTGGCAGCCCAAGCACAGTTTGCGCGCGGACATCCCGCGCATCGCGCAGAAGCTGAAGAGCGATCCCTATGGTTGGTATGCAGAAAATGGGTTGAACGCGGCCCGCGTCTCGGCGGCAAAGGTGGAACAGGCCGAGGCCGCGCAGGACAGCGAGGCGGAAACCGCCGCCGAGGAGGACGCCGCCGAACGCGAGGATGGCCAGCACATGCGGATGATGCATTTTCAGATGCTCTGGGTGCATTGGCTGGTGGCTGGGCTGGGGCTGTGGCTGGCAACGGCGCCCTCGGTCTTCGGCACCTTCGACCAGACCATATTCAGCGACGCCGTGATGCGGATCACCGAAGACCGCGGTCTGCGGGCCGCCGCCGATCGAAGCTGGCTGACGGCCTGGAACGATGTCTTTACCGGGCTGGCAATCACGGCCCTGGCCTTCATCTCTATGCGGCCGGGCAACGGCTGGGCGCCATGGGCCAATGCCGCACTCGGCGTCTGGCTGCTGGCGGCCCCCCTGGTCTTCTGGACACCCGATCCGGCGGTCTATGCCAATGACACGCTGATCGGGGCCCTGGTGATCGCGCTAACTATTCTGATCCCCATGATGCCCGGCATGGCGCCCGAGGGGATGAAGGACGAGGGCGACATCCCGCCCGGCTGGACCTACTGCCCGTCCACCTATGTCCAGCGTCTGCCGATCATCGTGCTGGGCGTGGTCGGCTTCCTGTTGTCGCGCGTTCTGTCGGCTTATCAACTGGGCCATGTCGACGGCATCTGGGAGCCGTTCTTTTCCTCACCCACCGCGCTCAATGGCAGCGAATACATCGTGACGTCCGACGTCTCGAAGGCGTGGCCTGTCGCCGACGGCGGCCTCGGCGCAATGAGCTACATGTTCGAGATCCTGATGGGCGTGATGGGCAGCCGCAAGCGCTGGCGCACGATGCCCTGGATGGTCGCACTGTTCGGTATCGTAGTTGGGCCGCTCGGGGTGGTGAGCATCTATTTCATCATCATTCAGCCGATCACCATCGGCACCTACTGCACGATCTGCCTGATTGCGGCGGCCGCGATGCTGATCATGATCCCCTTCTCTTTGGACGAGATCGTGGCGATGATCCAGTTCATGGTCTGGAACACCCGCCGCGGCCGCCCATTCTGGCGCGCCTTCTTCCGCGGCGATGCCCTTCCGGGGTCGGAGACAGGCGGCACGATGCCGTTCGATGCGCCGGTGACCAAACTGCTTCGACAGAGCGCCCGGGGCGTCACCGTGCCTTGGACCCTCGGCGTCAGCGCCGGTATCGGGGTGATGCTGATGCTGATGCTGTCGCGGGGGATCTTCGGCAACGCGATGCCGCTTGCGGGGAGCGATCATCTCGTAGGCGCGCTGGTTCTGACGACCGCCGTGATCGCATGGGCAGAGGTCGCCCGACCCCTGCGCTTTCTGAACATCGGGTTTGGTCTGTGGCTGATCCTGGCCCCTTGGCTACTGGATGGCGGCACCGTGGCCGGGAGCCTTCTGGGGGTGGTTTCGGGCCTGAGCCTTATCGTTCTAAGCCTGCCTCGGGGCCGTCGCAGTTCGGAGCATTACGGCAGTTGGGATCGCTACATCGTCTGAATAAGCGCAAGACCAATGCTGCCGCGGCCGTTATGAGCTCGGCGTGGGATCGGCCTTTGCAATCCTGGTCGAACTCTCTTTGCAAGTCCAGTTTCTCGGTTTCTGTAGCGGGGTCGTGAAACGCTTGAAGAATAGGTTCTACCTGTGTGCGCTTTCGGACCGGCGATAATACTTGGTGCGTTGGCCTGCTCCCAATTCTCTCATGTGCCGTTCGATGAGAATTCGAAGAGCATTCATGCGGAAATCGGATGTTGGCGGTTCCCGCGCCACCAAAATTGGCTCGCCGTCATACGTTACATCGAATCGGCCATCTAAACGCTTAATGTAACTGATCAACTGGTCGTCGATGTGCATGTTAGATCCTCTCGTTTCTGCGGTGACTGAGCGGGCGGCTCGTGCCCTCAAGAATGAGATATCGTCCATCTTCATCATTGCGGCTCTTCGAGGCAAGTGAAACGCGACCACCTGCGCCAGTTGCCAGAGCATCGCCGTGGCATTGAAGAAGCCCAGAAGAAAATTCAGAATTTCGCTTCGGCCCTGCGAAACCAGCCAATCTTGTTTTCGAAACAACGATAGAAACCCGTTGGAAGGAGGAAATGGGGCCTTGAAGCTGTCGCAATGGAGCAGCGCAAATCAGAGAGCAAAGCTGATGTTCGATTATCTCCCGACGGAAGATCGAGACCCATCTCTCGACCTCGCCCGGTGTTTCTTCTCCGACCACGGTCAGGATCTGGCCGACGCCGCGGCGCGACTGGGCGGTGCTTGCGGCAACGCGCGGGTAGTTTCATGCGCCCTCCAAATTAAGACCGCATGCCGGATGAATCACCGCATTCGACGAGATCTTGTGGCACTCCACCGGTTGTTGTCCCTCGAAGATGTGGGCGATCCGGCATGCCTCGAAACTGAGCTCTTTGGAGCGCTGCACCCTGCCAATCCCCAGGTCGAGACGATCTGCGTGCTGACCGACATGCTCTCGAACCTGCTGACCCAGATCGATTCCTCTCTGGCGTCTCGCGCTTACAGCGAAGGCGAAGGGAATTCGGCCGCAGCCTGAAAGCATTCTCGGTTCCCAGGTAGGGAGCCGAGCCTTGACGCACCGCCACCGCCGGCCGTGCAGCCAATGAGGTTTCGATGAAGAGGACGAAGACTATGGAACTCTCTCTTGATGAACTTGCCGCCGAGGCCATTCGCTTGGGGCGTGAACTCGAGCGGGCGGCGCACGCTGCATCTCTCGGCCGTAGCAGTCGCGAGGTCGGCTATGCGAGCCGGACGCTACGACGTCTGGCCGAGCGAGATCCCTTCGATCCGCACGACGATGTATCACTTACCTCTCTCGAGGCCATCATGCAGGCGGACCTGAAATCAGAGGTCAGGGGCTGCGAACGTCGCTTCGTCGAAACGCGCTACGATAACCTTGGACAGCACGGCGAGGTTCGCGACTGCCCGATATACTCCGAGCGGGGCGAGGAGCTTCTCGCCATCCAGAGGATTTTTGCCCGCTTCATGGATGTGCGGGCCGCAACGCTCGACCGGATTGCTGCCGAGCGCGCGGTGACCCGGCTGCTTGCGAAGTAGCGGTTCGCGCCCCCCGGAGGACGAACCGCTGTCGGGCATTCGCAAGGTGAAATCAGATTGCCCCCTCGACAACAGGGCTCGCCATTGATGGAGCGGTCTGTCCGACGACCAGTCTGCACGAAGATCTATGAGCCCTTGAGCCTCAAGCTGAGTGAGGCGCGATATAGTTCGGCGGCATGTTTGAAAGAGGTTTGAGATCAATGAAGTGTAAAAATATCTTCCGGATTTTTGGAAACAGCCAAGCTTCTGACCAGAGGGCCGCAAGAGCGGCCCGAAGAAACCAGAAGCCCGACGGGTTTGGCATGCCAAGATGCCTTTCATCCCTGACGGCGACGATCAGGAGTATGGGAATGAACATCAAAAATTCAATCACCCTACCGAACGCACCGACCACCGCCAGGACCATCCCTTTGAAGTCCGACAGCCATTTTTCCGGGCACCTCGTCGTTCAGACAGGAGGAAGTAACGGCACTGGGTGGGAGCGTGAACAGGTCATGGAGGTCGAAAGCCATCTCGAGATGAACCTGGCGCTCATCCTCACGATGAGACCCCAGGTTGCGGAATTGGAGAACCAGGTTCTCTTCAAGTGGTGGTGCCCGCACAAGAAGGCATTGAAGTGCCATTTCTTCGACTTCCGCGTGAACCTTGCAGATGGCTCTCGGGTCGCCGTGATGGTCAAGGATAGCCGGAAGCTCTCGTGCCCGAAGTTCTGTGCGGAGGCGCGGTCCATCGCGACCAAGGTGACCCCCGCGTTTGCTGATGACGTTGTCGTCATGACTGAGGCCGATGTCGATCCTGTCGAGATCCACAACGCCACCTTTCTGGATAGCTTGAAAGAGACCGACCCTGAGGCGGACGCGGCTGCAAGGCGCGCCATGCGCGGGCGGCTGGGCGCGCGGTCGATATCGGACATCGTCACCGATGTTGGCCTGCCAGGCCGTGGCTTCCGCGCGGTCGGGCGTCTCCTACGTCGAGGCGAGCTTGCTCTTACGAAGATCGAACGGATCACGCCCGAGGCGCTCGTCTGTCGGGCTTGCGCATAAGATTGAGACCCAGCGCGGTTAATCGCAGCTCCTGCCGAGTTCCTGATGTCCACAGGAACAGTTGTCATGAGCCGTCCGCCGCCCGGTTCTCAGAAAAATTCAGTTTTGCGGAAATCCCGGAGGAGACAGCCCGCCCCTTGACGTCGTAATAGGCGCCCCGACGAAGCATTTCGTTCGGCACGTAAAACAAACGACAAGGAAAACTCATGTTGCGTAACCGCCCGATTTGACTTGCAGTTACCCATAAGTGTCCGTCGGGGGCTTTGCGAGACGGGCACCTTCAACGAGGTCGGCGAGGCGGGAGAAGCCTC
>Ga0208334_100196_pt1 | contig 27437 bp, 27 predicted proteins | sample DeeseametaMP0900_FD_184201 | JGI IMG/M metagenome (GOLD analysis project Ga0208334, IMG submission 184201) | Marine microbial communities from the Deep Indian Ocean - MP0900 (SPAdes) | ecosystem: Environmental > Aquatic > Marine > Oceanic | place: East of Durban, South Africa, South Indian Ocean...
AAGCTGATTTTAAGTGATTTATTTATGCATCAACATATTGAAAAACTGTATTTAAGCGCAAAAAAAGAAAGAAAATTAATAATTGGTCTAATGAGTGGTACCTCGTTAGATGGCCTTGATATCGCGCTATGCGAAGTATCAGGGCAGGGCATGAACACTCATGTAGAAGTATTAAAGTTTACTACCGTTGATTACGACGATGATTATAAAACACGTGTAAAACGAGTGTTCGCCAAACGCGAATGTGACCTTGAAGAAGTCACTTTGCTTAACCCTTGGATTGGCCAATTACATGGTGAAATGGTCACCAATACGTTAGCAAGCTGGGGAGTAGCAAAAGAGCTTGTTGATCTGATTGCTAGCCACGGGCAAACCATTTATCACTGCCCAAAAAACCAACACAAGCGTGCAGAATATGGCAATGCAACACTACAAATTGGTGATAGCGATCATCTAGCCGTGACTTCTGGCATTACTACCATAGCTGATTTTAGACAAAAGCATATAGCAGCGGGTGGCGAAGGCGCACCGCTTGCGGTATATGGTGACTACTTGTATTTCACAAGCACCAGCGAAAACCGCATTTTGCTAAATATGGGCGGCATTGCAAACTTAACCTACTTACCTAAATCTGCAGATGCACGAGCGGTTTTCAGCTCAGACATTGGCCCAGGTAATACCATTATGGATGCCTATGTGCAGCGTTATTTTGCACCACTTCATTATGATAAAGATGCCGCTATTGCAGCAAAAGGCACGGTAAGTGAAGATTTACTCGCAGCGCTGTGTGATGATGCGTTTTTTGCTTTAGGGTTTCCAAAAACCACAGGGCCAGAAGTGTTTAATCTAGACTATTTAGCTGCAGCACAAGCACGCTCGAATACGCAGAACTTATCGCACTTTGATGTAATGGCAACCTTAGTGCAGTTTTCAGGGTTAATGATTGCTAAAGCAATTAACCAATGCAGCGAAGGTTTGACCGATGTGGCTGTATACGCCAGTGGTGGTGGGGTCCATAACCCATTATTAATGGACATTATTTTGGCTAATTGCCCAGCGCTTTCTGAGATAAAAAATACCGATTCGTTGGGGATTAATCCAGATGCAAAAGAAGCTGTGTTATTTGCTATTTTAGCGAACGAATGTCTGTCGGGTGGGCAACAACGCTTTGGTAATACCGAGCAAGGGATCCCCGATATTACCATGGGTAAAATTAGCTTTGCTGACTAGGCCCTAGAAAAAGGCTAAAAAGCTTGCGCCAATATTACTAATGTAATGGCGTAAGCCCTGGTTTTTAGCTTGCTCAGAAGTTAATAGCTCTGGTGATGTGCTAGCTGCAATACTGACATCAAACTGGGCGCTGTCTTTAAGTGTTGCATGCAAGCCGTGTAGCATTAACTGCAATACAAATTCACCACTGTGAGTAACGTTTTCTAAGGTAAGCATAATAATGTGCTGCTCTAGATCGTGTTGCGTTAAAGTGTGTGCAGTAAAATACGCCGATTCGCGCGCATCAGGGCGGGTTGCACTGATAGAGATCACATCGCCTTCATGGGCATCATCTGGTAGCACACAACAAAACACAACACGCTTTTGCTCATTAGCCGCAAAATGCAATTGTTCGTATTCCATAGTATGCGCAAGTGCAGCACATAAAGGGTCTTCACTAGAGGGGAGTGCAAACGAAAGTTGCACCAAGGCACTGTCCATTACTTCTTCATTACGTTAGGTGATTAAATTAGCGTCAATTATTGATCAGTTAAATGACAGAATTATGACTATTGTCATATTGCGGATTATATATTTTAGAAACAGAGAAAAGTTGTTCTTTCTGTTCCAAAACTGGAATGGTTTCTGACAAGATTGGAATAGAAAGTCTTGTCTGGTAAGGGTTTTAGGGTGGAGGGAAATATCGATATTTGGGGTTTTCTGATAAGGCGTGATACCTGTATATTTACCTCAAAGCTACAGATGAGTCATAATTAAAATATCAAGTACTGGAGGTAATACAAAGCTCAGTTTGGATTAATCAAAAACCTGCCTTTTTTGTGCTGTCTCTTAACTCAAAAATGTCCCAAAATGAGTTACATGATCAAAATTCGCTTTTAAAAATATTTTCAATTTAATGTATGGGTTAAGTTATAAAAATATTTAAAAACAATTAGTTGAAATTATATATTCTATGATTGCGCACAGCTAATAAAAAACAACAAGTCTACGATTTTTTTATTATTCAGTTATTATCTCTGCTCTCAATCCCTTTGATGATTTATTAGGCATAATTATGAATAATTGGATAATCTTATTTGTTGCTGTATTAGGTGAAGTTATCGCTACAACAAGTCTTAAACTTAGTGAAGGCTTTACTAAGTTAACACCTTCCGTAGCTGTTTTCGTAGGCTACGCTGTAGCCTTCTATTTTTTATCTCTAACATTAAAATCAATACCATTAGGAATTGCTTACGCCGTTTGGTCTGGTTTGGGGGTAGTAATTGTATCTATTATCGGCTGGGTATTGTTTGGACAAAAGCTAGACATATGGGCGTTTGTAGGTATAGCTTTAATAATCAGCGGAGTTGTTGTTATCAATTTGCTCTCAAAAACAGCAGCTCATTAGTGATGAAATATGGGGAAATTAAGTTGATAGAAGCAAAAACTATCGGGTTGTTCTTTATTACAGCTGTAGCAGAAATATTGGGATGTTATCTACCTTACCTTTGGTTGAAAGACGGGAAATCTGTCTGGATTTTACTCCCAGCAGCTCTATCCCTAGCACTTTTTGCGTGGTTGCTTTCTCTTCACCCAACTGCGGCTGGTAGGGTTTATGCTGCTTATGGTGGTGTTTATATTTTTGTAGCAATACTATGGTTGTGGATAGTTGATGGTATTCGACCAACCGTATGGGACATTGTAGGTGTAACGGTAGCGTTGATCGGCATGACTATCATAATGTTCGCACCACGGCACGTATAGCGACATTGATTTCTTGAGCTTGGAACTTTTCAATGTTGGGGTATTTGCAAGCCCTGCTTCAATTCTGCCCTATTGTGTGTTTCAGAACAAACCTTACGCTGTAGCTAATAACTCAGTATGCTATAACTTATCTAATCTCATTTTGAATGGAAATACGAGTTGTTAGCAAAAAACGGTTATCTGAAAAAGAACTGGTCGAGGGGATGACACCCCATACTGCGCATAGTGATGAACTAGCTGAGGTAACATTGGGTGAGTTGGGCCTTGAAGTTTCTGAAAGTGATTACAAGGCCGCGTTGAAACGAATTGAATCACTGTTTGATGCAGCCGAACCCGAAACTCCTGAAGGTGTCGAGCTTGAAAGGCTCGCTGCATTGGTTGAAGAATATGAGGAAAAACACTTCCCCATTTAATAACTACAACGCATTTTTGTCCCTTTATGAGTTAACGTAAATACTCTATAGGTCGACTTTGAGCGAAGCAGTCAATCAAAAGTTTTGATGTCTGAAGTCAAGATTTGATCCTCGTTGGCTTTTTCAAAACGAATGGGCACGAGCTTTTATAATAGTGGCAACACAAGCAAAGGCTTAGAGCGATTATCAATACAAACAACGGCATTTGCACTACTCAGCGCTCTCACCAATACGATAACAGGGGCTATATCGTCCAAAGGCTCAATAAAACAATTGTCTTTCTCAAACTTACTAATATCGTCGAAATACGCATCAGGCGAAAAAACAATATAACTCAAGCGGCTTAACTACCGCGTTATTGTTGTTTGATAGTTTTTTCCCTAACACGATGAGTGGATGAGCTTTTTATCCAATCCGAGCTTAAGCAAAAGCATATTTATTAAATCCATGTACTTCACTGAATACCAAATTAAAATAGCGTCATATTTTTATCGTGCATTATTAGGTACATTAAAACAATAGCTATTTTGATGAATTACCAGCGATTACGCTATGCACTATGAGTAAGTAATTTAATCCATTCATCTGCGTTTGACACAATGAATTGATATTTATTACCATCTTTTAAAACGATTTCAATTGCATCACGTGTATAAGGCAAAATACCTGCAACTTTACCAGTACACTTACTCACTTTGACAATTTCACGCTGTGCAAACATATAAGGTCCTAACCCAAATTGCGCATTAAACGGTGCAAAATGAATATCGGTGTTGGTTAGCCAAAATCTACCGTCGGCTTTGATTGTCCCTTGTTGAATCGTGGCGATTGACGATTTGATTGTTATTGCATGCATAATAGTATCTCTTGATGTAGCTCTTAATGTGTCAGTTTTGCTGCTTTTAAGTCATTAACAAGTGACGACATTTAAGCTGACTGTATTAGTTTTCTCTTGGTTTGCCTACCGTTAAGTAGTGCGCCCAACCACGTATTTTTAACTAATAATAAATAACTTATTTGACCTATAAGTAATGTAACAACCACGCTAACTATAAACTTTACTAAAACTGGCAAATTAGTATTAATTAATGGCATCTGAATATAAATCAGCACTGGCACATGTATCAAATAAATCCAATATGATGCATTTGATATGCTGCGACTGAGCTTACTTTTGTGATTTAAAAAACTATGTCCAAGTAAAAACGTTATGGCGGTTAAAAAAATAACACTCAGTCCTTGTGATAAAACATGCAATACATGTAGCTCTCCCGCTGCGGCAAAATACCCCATAGTTGCGGCAGCAATCACTTCATCTAAGCTTGGCGCGGCTGGTAATAAAGAAAAATAGCCAGTCAGTGATATTGCAACACCCAAAATAAGAGGCCATAAGTACTTATGATATGACGAAATGAGCTGTTGTTTTTTATAAAGCCCCACTCCTAAACAATAAAAACTGCCGTAAAAACCATACGACCACAACTGTGGCGTGAGTTTATCAGGAGCAGGAAATGGAATAGATTGCCCCATTAATGAAAACGTTAACACGATGGGAAGTACAACCCACATAAATAAAGGGTGGACGCTAAGCGCATCGAATTTATTGCCTAATAAGTTAGTTGTTTTCAACAACCAGTGAATTAAGCAAAACTGGAATAAGTTCCACAAAAACCATAAGTGCATAGTGCTAACAACAGGCTCTTTAATAACTTTAAACACAGCAAAAATCGGCGGTATTGGATTAGCTATACCGGCTCCAAAACTCAAGGCATGGTAGTAAACGGCAAAGCTTAACGGTAAAAATACAATAAAAGGCAGTAGAATATGTTTACTGCGATGATGTAAAAAGCGCGCGTTGCTCGATTTATCTATTAAAAGTGCACTGCAAAACCCTGCAATAATAAAAAATAACGGCATCCGAAATAAGTGCAGCGTATGCGTAATATAATCAAACAGACCATGTGTGCTTGGGTCTGCCGTAAACCAAATATTGCTAAAGAACGGACTGTAGGCTAAAGCGGCATGAAATACTATGCCAAGCAATAGCGCGAGGCTGCGTAAATTATCAATATAATGTAATCGACTGTCTTTATTCATTAAAGTGCCCAACTAATTTTTATTAATAAAGCATAAATGATTGAGGCATAATGGCACTAGTCACAAAGCTCATAGCCCGAGCTATGACAGATGTCACTGTTTTTAAATCGCGAGTTCTGCAATAATTGCTAAAAAAATATGGCCATAGTAATGGAATCAACTATACGACATACAACCGATTGGCATTTCTCAACATTGGCATCGTGGCTTGGGGTGACATCGGCGTGTGCCTATTATGCCAACTCAGAATTAGCGCTATATTTGCAAATCATAGTAAGTGGTTCCATTTTAGCTATTTTGCTGTATGTGTTAAAACAGCCTAACAAATTTGTTCACGGCGTAGCACTTGGCTATTTCCTGCTTATTTTGGCAATGATACAACTGAGTTCAACATCCTTAGTTTTTATCCACCTAGTGATGTTTACCGCGGTTTTTAGTCCTCATTTTTCGCTTCCTAAAATACTGACTTGCGTTGTTGCCGCCATGCTGGTGTATGGTTTAACGCATTATGCGCGCTGGGAAAATGGCATTCCTTGGATCACGTTTACAATTTGGTTTTTCTTTTGCTTGATGAATTGGTTTGTCAGTCGCCGGATTGTCGAAAGTTTAAATACACATTACCAATCCCGCCAAAATTACAAAGAGTTAAAAGCCACCCAACACATGATGGGGGTGATGCATGCAGCGCAAGAGCGACAAAAGATATCACGCGAGCTCCATGACTCACTCGGCCATAAGCTTACCGCGCTCAGCATAAATTTAGATTTTGCTAAAAGAGCAGCAAATGAAGCCACCGTTGAAACCCTCTCTCTTTGTCACCAACTTAGCCAAGAAGTATTGGCTGAGGTGCGCGAAATCGTTTCCACTCAACGCAATGACAAAACGATACTTAAGCAAGCTCTTGAGGCCATTTGCGAACTAACACCTAATTTACTCTGTGATCTCCAACTAAGTAAGGAGACAGAGCAGCTCCCTCAAGACTACGCCCTTTGTGTATTGCGGTTTACCCAAGAGATGATCAGCAACACCCTTAAACATACCCAAGCAAACCATTTTACTTTGCATGTAAATGTCACCCACGTTGGCGAACAGCTGCTGTTAGTTGCAAAAGCGTATCACAATCAACCAGAGACCCATTTACCAAAACAAGGGAACGGATTAGCAGGATTAAATGAGCGAATGGCACAATTTAGCGGTGAATTTTCACAACACCTTGAGCAAGAAACACTGATAAATACCATGACACTACCACTAAATTTAGAAGAAAAAAGCCATGATAAAGTGCCTACTAGTTGAAGATCAGACATTAGTTCGTTTAGGCCTCGCTAACTTACTTAACCTTGATAGCGCCATTAATATCGAAGCCCAAGCTGAAGATGGCTTGCAAGCGCTTACACTATTAACTGAGCATAGTTTTGACATTGTTTTACTCGATATGAGAATGCCGAATTTAGATGGGCTCGGCGTGCTGCAAAAAATGCGTGAAAAGGGTGATAAAACCCCTGTGCTGATCATCACCACATTTGAAGATTGTGATGTATTAGTCAAAGCCCTTAATCTAGGTGCTCGTGGGTATGTGCTTAAAAACATTGAACTTGAAGAACTCATTAGCGCTATCAAGCAGGTCGTTGCAGGTGAGCGAGTATTGCAAAGTGCGGTGACTGATTTTTTACTCAAAAAGCAACTAAGCCCTCAGCTCAGCTTAACGGACAAAGAACAAACCGTATTGCAGTGTTTGTCTTTAGGTATGCCAAACAAAGTGATTGCCAAAAAATTAGATAACTCTGAGGGGACTATTCGTAATCATGTGTCACAAATTCTTGCCAAATTAGACGTAAAAGACCGCACACAGGCCGTTATAAAAGCCATTAATCAAAACCTAATTTAACACGCGAACAAGACCAAATTACTATTTTTGATTAGGCTTAAGTGGTGCAATCAACATAAATAAGAGTAAATAAAACTAACTAATAAACAAACAGGCGACTATCCATGCGAGCCTTTCTTGGCGTTCCACTTTTTGTGACCTAGCAATGAGTATGATTGGCATCACCCAAATCTTGATTTCAGACATTAAAGATCTTCAGTTTGCTCATGGCTCCGAACCGCCCGTCGACTCTAACTCATAACTGCCCATAGACGGGTTATAAATATAACCAGCTTTGCACATTAACCGTTTTGTTTGGGTTTAATCTGCAATTTAATTATGGATAAATAGAAAGAGTGGTTGATATTTTGTAGTTGGACGTTCTCTTACTCTAGAAAACGTCCCTGAGAGAATACTTATTAAGTTAAGATAAATCTTCGTCTTGTTCTAAGTCTTCCCTAGTAAGTCGTGCTTGGTAAACTTGATTCTGCAATTCTTTAAATAGATCTTCTGGGTGCTCAGAATATATTTCGCTATCGATCTCATCTTTCAAGACTGCTGCAATTACTTTTCTAATCTCAAATTCGTTACTTGCATAATTGAGAATTGGGTTATCATCATAAATTATGTGATCAATTTCATAGTGATCGGTTGGTAACTCATATATATCTGAACTTAAAGGACTATTAAATTCTGTTCGCATAGTCGTGTTTTCTTCACTATCAATCGAAATGTGCAGATCTTCAATACAGTCAGATTTTTGCATTTCATCAACTATTTCTTTCTTAAGTTTTTCCCAACTTGCCTTAGAAATACAATCGCCAATCAAAAGAAAATCAGGTTCAGGAAAAAAATCAGGCTTATGAACTTCTATCGGCCCAAAAACCGTTTTATTTTCAAAGTCAATTTTTAGGGCTAAGATAAACCCTCGCTTTGATATGTACGGAAGCGGGGACACCGAAGAAACTGCATCTCTGAATTCTGTATGTAACTTATAGCTGTTTGAACTTGAAAGTTCAGCCAATCTAGAGTTAAACCGTTTGTTAGCCTCATCAGAAGTATTTAATAAGTATTTAATACCATCTAATTTGATTTTGAGATGCGCGTCAGTATTGAATGACTGAGAATAAGCTATGGCTTCATAGATATGTTGATTTTAAAATCTGATGGGAGTAAAAGTTTTATTGCTTTAGCAATTTCTTTAATATTGTTTCTATCGTTAATAATCATTGATTTACCTTATTAATTAGGTATTACATAATGTCATCATTTTAAAGTCGTAATACCAAATTAGATAAATTTGTATTATTACAATAGACAATTAAGAAGGTTTCTAGACGATGACGAACTAAGGCACCTGAGCCATCATTAATAATACATAGTAAGGCAAGTTATGCAATAACTATTTTTTAGTGTGAGGTAAGGCTAATATGTCCATAGACGGGTTATAAATATAACTCGCCTTTGACCCAAAATAGAACAGGGTAAATTCTTCAATGATTGCTTTGAGTGATCATGTGACAGTCCAAGTCGTTAATACTATTGACCCTATTCTACAAAACGAATGCTCCGATAACGTATTTACTTTTTTAATTATTCTAAGTTCCAATAAAATATTATAGTTGGCAATGCATTACGTTATTTGTTAAAAATAGATTCATTAATACATGCGCGTAACATCGGCACAGAGATGCTCGACGAGCGCACTATAAAATTGTTAGGGCAATCGAATACTTGAGCATGTAACTATGCAATTGGCATTAGTAAATAACGAAAAAGTAGAGGCATTTTCAGGAGGCAGAGGAAACTGTCCTAAATGTGGTGCTGAGGCTATTGCTAAATGTGGGCCGCGAATAATGCATCACTGGGCTCACCACAGAATTAGAGATTGTGATCCGTGGTGGGAGAATGAAACTGCATGGCACCGGGAATGGAAGAACAAGTTTCCATTAGAATGTCGAGAGGTTTCACATGTGGCACAAGATGGAGAGATACACAGAGCAGATATTAAAACCCCAACAGGTATAGTGATCGAAATTCAACATTCTACTATGACGGATGCAGAGAGGATTTCGCGCGAAGAATTTTACCAAAACTTAGCTTGGGTAATTGATGGAACTGTATTTAAAGATAACTTTGACATCTATCATTTGTTGCCAGATCCAAAATCAGAATTAGCCAAGGACTTAGTTTGGAGTAAAGCCAAAAGACATATGAATGGGGCTAATGCAGGGCTGTTTTTTCGACTATCTGAAGCACTGGAATATGACCCATCTTTTACAAAAGCCACATTACGTGGCGGCTGGATTCATGACATATGTGATATTGAGGAGGAAGTAAAAAGCTCCTATAACGGCTACCACCAATACGATTGGGTCAGACCAAGAAAGACTTGGTTAGATTCAAAATGTCCAGTATATATTGATTTTGGTGATGAATACCTTGTGAAGTTGGATACATATGATGAATCTGGTCTTAAGTGTGTAAGGTTGGTTTCCAAGCGAAAATTTGTACACGATGTCATGGTCGAAGATAAGGCGGAAAATATTGCTACACGTTTTTACCCAATTAATTCAGCCGGGCCCTAACAAAGTGCGGCTAGGGACAAACCTTCGTTGCGCTTCGGTTTGACCCAGAGCACGGCGTTATATGCCGAGGAAAGTATTGTGACTACTGATAAACATGTTGAGTGCTGCGAACATTGAAAGCAAAAATCTACCTTTGTCTGCAATCACGTTGTTGAGTCACTTCACGATGAAACCCCTCGAGGCTTTTGGTGGGCAAATGATCCTGATAACCCTCGACCTGATGCATGGTGTTCTGAATGTGAAGAGCGATTGAAAGCAAATGATGGTGATTGGAATGAAGAAATCGAAAATATTGCCAATATTCGTTTACTTTGTGGCGTTTGCTACGACAACGCAAAGAGTTTAAATTTTCCATCACAAAAAAAATGGTGGAAGTTTTGGTAGTTGGCATATAACAAGCCAATCAAGGCGGGACTGCTAAAAGTTTGCCCGGTTCCACTTTGCTTCACATTTTAGCAAACTATTATTAGCCCCTTATTGGGGCGTTAGGTTTTTAGCAGGTAAAGCATCGAGTATCGAATGAAACATTGGACTGAGCCAAACGGTATACTACTAATACAAATTCCTATTGATTGGCAATATCTCAATCCAGCCTTTAAAGGTGAGGAAGAAATCTCTCCCTATAGCTTTCAACCTTACGACGAATCAATTGGTTGTTTTCAATTAAGTTGTTACCCGCTTGAGGAATTGGCTCCTAAAGTTGCAAATGCCAATCCTGAAGGTATAAAAAAATTAGAGTGGAGAGAATCTAATCTTGAGGATTCTGAGTTCTGCACTCGCTTATACCACGGTGCTTTAGGTGATCAAGCTCTAATCGGAAAATATATTCATGACACAAAATTAAAAAATGATCCTCGTATAGAAGAACAACTTAAAATTGTAAGGACAATTTTAAATACTGTCGTAATTGTCCCGCAAACGGATCGTAAACTTGCTGCCGATTTAGATAAATCCGATCGGTTTCACGCTTCATTAGCTGCATCTCATGACCTACTGTTTTCTGCCATTGAGTCTGAGTCTTATATCGAAATAATTGCTATTGCAGCTAATCAAATAGATGCTTACCTTAGATTGAGTATTGTGATCGCAAAACAAATAAAGGCCCAAACTAACGATATCGATGTTAAATACTTTTTCCAAGCAGATGGCGAATGGGGAATAATGGAGCGAAAAATATACGAGCATGCTAAAGAATTTGGTATTATTGACGATGAAAAATTCGATGAATTAAATGCTCTATATCAACTAAGGAATCGTGTAATACATCGGTACGTTATATCTAACATTAAGACGCGTGATCTGGTAGAGATTGCTACACGCTATTTGAAATCACTTGAATCAACAAGGCTAATTTTAGCCTCGTTTGAAAATAAACAGGCTAATGAAGATTATGGTGTTTATGGGAAGGTGCTTGGTAACAATCAAAATGATACAAGCGCCATTCAAAGGCTCCATGCTGGTGCCAATGACAAACATCTTCTTCAGAGGTTTAAACGAAAAATCAGCCATAAAAAAACCTAACAAGGGTTTTCAAGTCGGACAAAAAACAATTGGCCTTTTGCTCGTGCCTCGCTTATTTTAGCCAACAATTTTTTGCCCCATTTCTTCTCAGGATTCTTCTAATTGATTTCTAAGCAGTCAAACATTTTGATACTTCAAGTAATGCGTTCAACCCACATGCAATAGATTTGAAACGCATTACCTGTGTTTTCAAATTTATTTGCGTTTGACTAAGCAAAAATGCTTCTTACCTCGCTGAATTAACCAGTATTCATCAAATAGTGGAAACCCAAGCTGGGAGTTGTCAGATGTTATTTTCTCACCGTTTACACTAAGCGCATTGCTTTCGATTAGCTCTCTGGCAATTCGTTTTGATTTGGCTAACCCTGATTCGACCAACAATTCTTCCATGCCTTGCTGGGAGCTTTCGATGCTTGGAATACCATCTAACTCTAGTTGTTTGAGTTCATTATGACTCAGCTTCTCGACACTACCTGTGAACAATGCTTGCGTAATACGCTCTGCGCTGAGTAGCCCTGATTCACCATGAACAAAACGCGTCATATTCTGCGCCAGAATCTTTTGTGCTTCGGGTTTGCCGTTTCGGGTCTTATCCTGCGATTCTATCTTTTCGATCTCATCACAGGACAAGAATGTGTAGTATCGCAGAAGGTTATAAACATCGGTGTCCTCTGTGGATAGCCAGAACTGGTAAAACATATATGGTGATGTTTTTTCCGGATCAAGCCAAACGGCTCCGCCTTCTGTTTTACCAAATTTAGTACCGTCAGATTTAGTTATCAAAGGTAGGGTTAAACCAAATACTTGCTTCCCATTTTGACGACGAGTTAGATCAATTCCACTGACAATATTTCCCCATTGGTCATTACCACCAATTTGTAAACTGCAACCATAGTTTCGATTAAGCACAGTAAAGTCATAGGACTGGAGTAAACTGTAACTAAATTCTGTAAATGAAATGCCTTGTTCAGGCCTTTGCAACCGTTGCTTTACAGACTCACGGCTGATCATATTGTTGACTGAAAAATGCTTACCGATATCACGAAAAAAATCGATGACATTAATATCTCTCATCCAGTCTGAGTTATTGACGATGGTCATGGGCTTGCTTAAATGAGGAGCTAACAACTGCTCAATCTGAGTAGTAAGATCTTTGACCCAACCAGATACAGTTTCTTCAGTATTCAAACTGCGCTCTACAGCTTTGAAAGATGGGTCGCCAATCATCCCCGTCGCACCACCAATAAGCGCTAATGCTTGATGTCCAGCATCTTGAAAACGTTTGAGCATAATGAGTGGGACTAAATGTCCAATATGAAGGCTACCTGCGGTGGGATCGAAACCGCAGTAAACTGTTTGTGGCTGGCTAAGTTGTTGCTGTATCTGGCCTAAATCACTGGCTTGAGCAATTAACCCGCGCGTCTGTAGTTCCTGAATAAATGTCATCTATAACGTCTCATCTAATAAAAAATGTGATGTACAGAGTACGAATAGAAACTAATTCGAGATATATCCCTAAAGGGATAATAGGTTAATTTAGTGGGTAATAATATGGTTGAGAAATACTTGGAAAAGTTCACCGAGGGATGCAACTTTCAATTGAGCATAAATACGTTTTCGGTGATTTTTTACTGTGCCCTCTGTAATGTCTAACTGTTTTGCTATCTCTTTAGTATCAAGCCCTTGAACTATTAAACAGGCGATTTGTTTCTCTCTGGTTGAAAGCAAATCATTGCCAAAAGTATGCAGGGCATTCTCGATAAACTCACGTCTTTTTACTGAGTAGGACTTTGGAGAAAAAACTGGTTCTGCTAGAAGGAATTCAGTTTGTTTCCAGTGTTGCCGACATAATGATTGAATAATTACGAAGTATGATTTTAATGTTTCAACATTTAATGACGTAAATGAATTTCCTGACTTAGTGCACCCTAAATAAATAATAACCCAGCGGGTTGCTTCAACTTTAATGAGAATACTTAACTCATCTTTCCAGCCTGTTTGCAGGTAAAATTGATTACAGTATGTTTGATAGTCCATACCCCATTGGACTACGTCTTTTAATGAAAAAACACCTTGCTGCTCATCAATGGTGAGCATTTTGTAGAATGGGTCATCTTGAAATGCAAAGGTGAGGTAACGGTCGAATAGTAATTCTCGGTTATTTTCAATAGAATCGTAAAGATAAATAGGGTGTTTACCTTTACGCAGACCGAGGATAACTGCACAGTCATACGTCAGTATCGAATCGATTAGAGCCATTAATTTAGATGTAAAACTCGGTGATTTCAGAGAGGAAATAGCCTCAGCGAGTAGATTATTAAATTGTGATTCAGACATATCGTATTGGCCGAATAATAAAGACCTTAAGCATAACGTAATTACCTAAGTTGCTCAAAGCTAAGCTATTTTAATTTTGCACGTCAACTATCGTGATGAAAGGTGTGGTATCCGAAAAGCCGCTTCACATTTAGCCAGTATCAGTCTTCCGGTGAATTTATGAGTAAATATTTATGTAAATTATGACCATGCTAATAAGTAGTAGTCGTGGGTAGCTTTTTACTTAAAACACGTCGTAAATATGATTTGCCTTACTAGATGTAATACGTAGCTAGCTAATTTAGAAAAGTGACTGACACGTTTTTGTCCATAGGCGATTTATTAATATAACTCGCCATTGGCTAAGCCTTAGCTATAAGATTACTAATCTCTCAGTAACTCGTAATATAGAAGGTCACCATGAAATATCAATTGAACCAAAATGCGACGGGTATAAAGCAGTCATTTATGCTTAAAGAAATGTGGCGTATTCGTACTCGAACTTAAAATTGAAGATTACTATTCAGAAACCCAAAGAAACGGACTGTTGAGATCGTATAATCAGGCAGTATACTTTTACTGCCTTTCCCCCAAAATATGCTTGTTACATTTTTCTAATAGTTAAATACTAAGTTTTTTAATAAATGGGAGTAAAATATTAGAGCCCTTACTTTCCCCATTCGTCGGAATCAGATCTCAAAATTTCGATTAGCTCTTTCAACCCCGGCGGCATTTGTCTTCGCCCTGAGTAATAAATATAAAATGGTTCTTCTATGGGAGCCCAGTCAGGTAGGACTACTTGTAAACTTCCATTCTCTAAATAGGGTTTAATACGTTCTTCTAGACAATACATAATACCTCGTCCAGCCAGTGCGATGTCGATACCTATTGCTGTTTCATTGACGCATAATTGTCCCGGGACATCGATAGAGCATTGTTGACCATTTTTTTCAAAATCCCAATGATATATCACGCCGAATCCAGTTCTTAACTGAATACAATTATGTTGTTTGAGGTCTTCAGGCACTTCAATGTTGGGAGAGCTATTAAGGTATTTAGGTGATGCACAGGCTACCCACTTAAGGTGGTCGCTCACTCGTAGAGCAATTAGGTCTTCTGGTATAGTCCCACCATAGCGTATTCCGGCATCAAATCCTGCCTCAAGAATGTCGATGATGCGATCGTCTACCGCCACCTCAACAGCCATTTCTGGATAGGCTTGTAAGAATTTTGGCAAAAACTGAGCCATAAGTAATCTTGCACCATCACTTAGAACATTGATACGCAACCTGCCGGTTGGCTTATCACGATGCTGGTCCAGTTCGGCCAGTGCAGCGCCAATCTCTTCAAATCCAATTGTCAACCGCCTAACGAGTGTATGACCAGCGTCGGTGGGTGAAACAGTTCGAGTGGTGCGATTTAGTAAACGAACACCCAGCCGACTCTCTAAATTCCTAATGGAATGACTGAGTGCAGAAGTTGTAATACCTAATGCAATTGCAGCTTTGGAGAAGCTTTTATGAGTCGCCACACAAAGAAAGGCATTTAAATCGGCTAAATCTGCACGCGATAGGTTCCCTGTTGGAAGAGAAGGCATATTAAAACTCCATATTGTTGAGTTAAATTCAATAGGTGGTACATAAAGTCTAAATAATGGCGATAATTAATTAGTGTAAATTATAAATAGATGATTTTGAACTTACATGGGTATACGCTGAAAAATGTTTCATATCGCGATCACTGTTGGTTATTTATACTTGTTATGGCGCTTCGTCTGGCGATTACCGTTAAGTCGCGCTTTTAGAACCGGTATGGCTATCGCCTTGTTGTTTGTTTCTGAGTATCACCTGCTACTTACATGGGTCTTCGGTAACATGTTCTCTCCTGAGATGCCACACTGGGCAATTTTAATTACCTCGGGAGCATTCTGTTTTTTTGTATTGTTGCTGCTGCTAACTCTATTAGTGGACATTTTGTCTGTTACGTGGCGGTGTATCACAAAAAGATCTTGTATCCAGTATCTTGGCCGATGGCAAATAAGTTTATTTTTGACTTCTTTAGGGTTAACAGTCATAGGTGTACATCAGGCTGTACAGGTACCACAAGTTAAAACAGTCGAGCTCACCTTGCCCGGATTAGCTCAGCGGTATGACGGCACTCGTATAGTACAACTTTCAGATCTGCATATCAGCCGCCTATTTGACTCATCATGGGCGAACAAAGTCGTGGAAAAAACGAATTCCCTTAATGCTGATCTTATCGTCATTAGTGGTGATTTAATCGACGGTACAGTTTCGAATCGGGAGCAAGATGTAGCACCGTTGCAACGCCTTTCCGCACCATTAGGCGTCTATGCCAGTTTGGGTAATCACGAGTATTACTTTGATGCTTCTAGGTGGGCAGAAAAATTTACGCAGTTGGGTATTAAAGTGCTCATCAATGAAGGAACCCTAATAGGAGATGACCGTTTTTATTTAGCTGGTGTTACAGATGAAGTTGCTAGCAATTTTGAATTGCAGGGTCCTGATCTCGATGCAGCATTGAAACACGCACCGCAAGGCTTACCCAAAGTGCTACTCAAACACCAGCCTCAAAATGCACTTGCTGTATCGCAGCATGGCGTTGGCTTACAGCTATCAGGCCACACTCACGGTGGTATGATCAAAGGCTTTGATTACCTATTGGGATTTTTCAATCAAGGTTTGATGTCTGGACAATTTCTCATCGGGAAAATGACTCTTTATGTCAGCAATGGTACAGCTCTTTGGAATGGTTTTCCTATACGTCTAGGTGTACCAGCCGAAATAACTGAGATCGTTCTACGCTCATCAAAAATACCGAAATCAACAATTTAAAGGATACCTTAATGAATCATCTCGCAGTTGTACACGATAAAGTCGCCGTTATCACCGGCGCCGCAGTAGGAATTGGTTTTGCGCTGGCAAACAGTTTAGCTACTGAAGGTATGAAAGTAGTGTTGTTTGATATTGATGAAACAGCGCTCAAGCGTGCGCTTGAAAAAAATCAGCTCTAGTAATCCAAACGCACAGCTAAAGGGCATAGTTGGTAATGTCGCTTCAAAGAGCGCTCAACGTCAGCTTTTTAACACAGCAACAGATTGGGGAGATGTTTCTCTACTAATCAATAATGTTGCTATTAGCAACGCTGCGGGGCCTTGGGAGTCCAGTGATAACTGGAGCTCTGTCATGGAAGTCAACTTTTGGGCAACCTTAGCATTACAACAATACTTTGTGCCATATCTGCTCAAGCAAAATTACCACAGTGCCATTGTAAATCTCGGTTCAAAAGAAGGTATTACAACGCCACCGGGGAATAGCGCTTATTCAGTATCAAAAGCAGCCATTAAGGTGCTGACGGAACAGCTAGCACACGAATTGAGGGAAACGCCTGACAGCTTAGTGTCAGCTTATCTTCTTGTTCCCGGCTACACCTTCACACCAATGAACTATCCCGGCATGACCGAGTGCACGGAAAAGCCAGCCGCGATGTGGAGTGCAGAGCAAGTGGTCGAACGTATGTTAGCGGGTATGGCAAACGATGACTTTTATATCTTTTGCGAAGATAACGAAGTGAGCTGGCCACTGGATCAATTGCGGATGCAGTGGTCTGCAGACGATATGATTTTAAATCGCCCCGCGTTGTCACGCTGGCACCCAGAGTATCAGCAATCATTCAAACAGCTTGTTACTGAACGACTTAAAACCGATAAATAGGATACTCATTAATACATGACTACAAATACAACAGCACCGATTAAAGCACCGTTCGGTATAGTTTTCGCAATGATCACTTTGGGTATGGGGGGTCTATTCATTGGCACCGGAGAGTTTGTCTCGATGAGTTTGCTACCCAGTTTAGCAGCAGCAATGCAGGTCTCTGTGCCTGAAGCTGGCAGCTACATTAGTGCTTATGCGTTGGGCGTGGTTGTAGGCGCCCCCTTGATTGCTATCGCTGCTGCGAAATGGCCCAAGAAATTACTGCTGATATCGTTGATGGTTCTTTTTGCCGTAGGTTATGTCTTTAGTGCTATAGCTTGGGATCATTACTCACTACTAATTGCCCGATTTATCGGCGGTTTGCCTCATGGGGCTTACTACGGCATAGCATGCCTAGTGGCTGCAGCAATGGTGCCAGAAAACAAAAAGGCACAGGCTGCTGGATATGTGATGGTGGGCCTTGCAGCAGCGAATGTGATTGGAGTGCCAATAGCGACGTGGCTAGGACAGCTTTTTGGTTGGCGAATAACCTTTGGCTTTTTGGCTATCGGTGGGGCAATCACTATGGGATTGTTCTGGCTATTCTTACCGGCGGTTCCAAAAGACAAACACGCCAGTATTGCTAGTGAACTCAGCGGGTTGAAAAACCTTCAAGTATGGTTGACATTGCTGACAGCTGCGATTGGATTCGGCGGTATGTTCGCAATTTATAGCTACATTACGCCGACCTTGACGGAAGTTTCCGGATTCACCGAGCAGCAAGTTCCGATGATTTTATCGTTATGGGGTACCGGCATGGTCCTAGGCAATCTTGTCGGCGGCTGGCTAGCCGACAAAGGACTTATCCGTGCCATTTATCTAATTATGATATGGAATGTAGTCTTTCTTGCTTTATTTGCGCTTTTTGCCAACTCCAAGTTCGGTGCGCTGGTTACTTTATTCCTTATTGGTGGTGGGTTCGCGTTAGTTCCAGCATTACAGGTACGACTCATGGATGTAGCAGGCAAAGCGCAAACCTTAGCAGCCGCGCTTAACCACAGTGCATTTAATATTTCTAACGCTATTGGTGCCAGTTTAGGTGGAGTAGTGATTTCGGCTGGATATGGTTGGGCGTCGACAGGCTGGGTTGCCAGTTTGTTAGCGATTATCGGTATTTTACTGATGCTGTTTTCGATGGTCATGGATAGACGGAAAAAACGCTAGCTTTAATCACAATATACTGAAATACGAGGTAATTATGTCAATTCAACAATCGTTTATCACATTGTCAGATGGTAACGTTATTCCACAGTTAGGCCTTGGTGTATGGCAAGCAACTCAAGAACAAGCGGCAAATGCTGTTAGTGAAGCAATCAAATCAGGCTATCGCCACGTTGATACTGCCTCGGTTTATGAAAATGAGGACGGTGTTGGGATAGGAATTAAACAATCAGGTATTGCAAGAGAAGAAGTGTTTGTCACCACCAAGGTCTGGAATCCCGAACAAGGTTTTGATAAGGCTACTGCTGCATTAGATGCGAGTCTCGAACGCTTGCAGCTGTCTTATGTTGACTTGTTGCTAATCCACTGGCCAGCTCCCAAAATGGATCTGTACGTGGATACATGGAAAGCACTTATTGCAGCTAAAAAACAGGGAAAAGTGCGTTCTATTGGTGTTTCTAATTTCAATCAGGAACATTTGGTGCGATTGATTGATGAAACGGGTGTGAAACCAGCCTTAAACCAAATTGAGCTGCATCCATTTTTACAGCAAAACACATTACAGCAAGTCCACAAAAAACTAGTAATAGAAACTCAAGCGTGGAGTCCACTGGGTCAAGGTAAGGCACTAAGCCATCCAACAATTATTGCCATTGCCGAGAAACATGGTAAAAGTGCTGCACAAGTGATAATCCGTTGGCATCTACAACAAGGTCGAATTGTCATTCCTAAATCGGTGACGCCAAGCCGCATTCAAGAGAACTTTGACGTATTTGACTTTTCTCTAGACCTTAATGATTTAGAAGGTATTGCATTAATGGATGAATGTCATCGTTTTGGGCCTGATCCATTGCTTTTTCCTTGATAACAACAATTTTTGCTTCAAAACGAGCTAGAATTAATGTTTTAGAGGTCTGCTTTAAGCGAGTATAATGAAGTTATCCTAACTAATTTGACTAATGAGTTAGCACGAGATAAGTTATTGACTTGAGGCTATATGGAAGCCTGCTCACTCCAATAAGGCAAACTCTTTCGAGAACCATAATCCTAAATTGTATATTTTGTTCTTATTTGTTTCGGCGGGAAGAAGAAAATTAGGAGTGGATTTACTTAGCTTTTCGTCTAGGGATCTAAGAACATGAATATTACTAAATCTTGCATTTCAAATATCAAAAAACGAGCTAAAAAAATTCAAGTTGATTTAGATATTAAGCATACCCAAGCACTTGAATTAGCGGCAAAAGAAGCTGGTTTTCCAAATTACTATGCACTATTACAGCATTCTAAAAAAGCTAACAACCACAAAGCTAACATAGTTAATGCAAATAAAGGTATGGATGGTGTTAATAAAGAATTCGCGATGGCTCAAGGCAATAGAGGTACGCAACTTAATCCGAATCAGTACAGCTCGCTATTGGTGACATTTGATGATGATCTAATGGTCAATGAGTTAGAGTATGAAGGCACGACTCCCAAACTTATTAGACGTAACTTTAAGACCGAGTATCTCGATAAAGGTTTTGCAACTGCTATAGGTGCAAGGATACTAAGTTTCGCTGAAGTTAAGCACCGTAACTTGGATATAGGTTACGGTTCAAAATTACACGAGTGGGGTTACATCTGTGTTGAGTTCTTACGAAACAAAAACAACCCTTGGACTGTTGAAGTCGCTAATAAAATTGCAAAAGAACGCATAGGATCTAAATTTGGCTCTTGCTACCGTGAATTCTTTTTCATCGATGGAAAATATGTAAATAACCACATCGATGATGAAAGAAATTTAGCGTTAGACCTCGGAGATGATATACAGTATTGCCCAGCAATTGATGGTTATCATGACTACTTTAGCTAAATACTAACTAACTTAATTAGTCCAGCTTAGAGTCAGCTACTTCCTAGCTGGCTCATCTTTGCCCCATTCCTTGTTTCGACCGATTTAACACAGATATCGCCAAAGCCACATTTGACTTATTTTTTCTAATCTAACTGCGTGAACAAACTCAGTGTGCCATTACAGTTAGCTAAAGCCAAAAATTGACACCATATATGTATCACTCAAACTGACAGCTTTATATCCACCTACGTAAGACAAACCTCGAACACATCCAAAATGACAATAAAAACATGACCTTAAAAAGCTTGAAATGTATCGTTGTGACAAAAACCATGCTATTATATCAGCCCCATTCTATACCTATTTGGTTGCGTATAGTTATTGTGGCGAAGCATAAGGATGTTTATGGGTTTAGCTGAAGCGTTGATCAGTATTCCACAGTCTGAAAGAGGCGGTGAAATTGCACAACGAGGTTTTGATTATCAAACTTGTTGGGCATTGTCACAGATGTTGGAATACGAACTGGATGGAAAGGACTATGTGTTTATCTTTGAATATCATGATGACGTACTCATTTTGGATAGTGAAGATGCCCCTCAAGATCTGACCTTTGCTCAAGTTAAGACCAGAGAGTCAAATTGGACTGTGCATAATTTACAAAAGAGTACCGCGAAAAAGCCAATATCAATTATTGGTAAGCTTTTCTTACATCAGAAAAATTTCGCAAGTTATTCACCTAAGTTACTGTTTGTAACCAATGCTTCGTTCAACTTCTATGCTAAAGCTGGAGGAAAGACCTGTTTCGATGGAAGTAGCATTGAAAGTACAGACCAAGAGAAGTTTAAACAAGCAATCAAAGAACAAGTCGAATTAGAGGAAGAACATATTGATTTGTCCACTTTAGGGTTTATTCAGTCTTCCCTCAGCCTAGATGACCATATGACACACCTAAAAGGAAAACTATGTGATTTCCTTGGAAAGAAATATGGTGAAAGCACTACATTGAGTCCTAACGCATTGGCGACCTTACTTGAATCTGAGTGTAGGCAAAAATCTAAATTCAAATCGGCAGATATTGCTAATTTTACGGATTTAGTTTCTCGAAAGGGTTTTTCGTCAAAAGCATTCAATGATGTTATTGAATCCCTTAATACTAGTAACAGCTTGAAGCCTGACTGGGAGATGGCAGAGCCTATTTTTAAAGATTTGAACAAACGTGCACTACAACTTATACAGCTGAAAGCATCGTTCTCACAAGTCTGTATCGACTTGAGTAAGAACAAAAAAAATCCATCAAGTGTATATTTAGAGCATGCGATCAGCCTTTATGACCAAATCAAAATAAATAAAGACCTTAAACTGTATATCACTGAAACAATTATGAATATTGATGCACTCTGTCCGGATTATACAATGGCTCTAAAATCAGGGAAGAAAGAATGTATCGTTGTCTATTCAATAATCCAGAAGCTGTTAGAGGAAGGTGAGAAATGAAAAGTATCTACTTTAAAAGCGCTCACATATTATCTCTTCGCGATAAGAAAGGGTTCTTTTTTGAGTTCTCACCAAATGTGAATATTATATCCGGTGAAAATGATACAGGTAAATCTAGCTTCATCAAGAGCTTATATCATACGCTGGGAGCAGATGTTCGCCTTGATAAAAAATGGAAAAGCGACAACTTTATATCAAAAGTAATCATTCACGTTAAAAATCGAGATTATGCCTTTATTCGTCATAATAAGCGGATTTCTATCTTTGACCTCACAGAAGGGGAAAGGCACTTAGTTACATCTAACTCGCGTTCAGATATAGCTGAGATTGTACGTAATATTTTTGAATTCAACTTAGAATTAGTTGTAAAGAAAACCGCTATACAAGCACAAGCGCAACCAGCTAGCCTCTACTTGCCCTTCTATATTGATCAAGACAGCGGTTGGGGCAAAGTTTTAGACTCATTTAGCAACCTAGCTATGTATACCGATTGGCAGAAGAATATTCTTCACTTCCATGCAGGAGTTAAGCCTAAAGAATATTACAAATTACAAGGTGAAATGAATTTAATTGATCTTAATCTTGATGAAATATTCGCAACGCTAAAAGCTCTAGAGGCAGCGAAAAAACGATTTGAAGCATCATTTGGTAGAGTATTGTTTGATGTAGATGTTGAATACTATGAAGAGTTACTAGAGCGTTTTCTGAATAAATGTCAGGAACTTCATCAGGAAGAAACTGAATACAGAATAAAGCTGATAGAACTACTTTCTCATCGAGACGAGATTGTATCTGAGATTGAAGAATGCAAACGACAACTTGACGATAATGATGTTGACTCACTTTCTCCATCGGCAGGGTTAGATGCCAAATATGCCGTTCTTGCAAATAGAGAAAAGTTACTGCAAATTATACCTGAATTGTATGAACAGAAATCAGTTTATGATGAAAAGATAGTCAATATTAAAGAAGAGCTTAGAAGTGCTCAGAAATTAAGCTCTGAACTTAAGGCAATGCTGCAAGAAGTTAAAGAAAAATTAACGTTGCAAGACATCATTAAATCTCAGGCTAGCAAACAAGTTGAGTTTACATTTGATGAGCAGATAAAAGAACTGTATGAAAAAATAGGTCAGCTCAATGCAAATAAGAATACTCTTACCGAGAAGATATCTGAATTTACTGATACAAAGCGTACTCAAGAAATTAATGATAAGTTTAAAGAGTCTTTGAATTATGCTCAAACAGCGTTGGGGATACAAGAACCAGTATTGGGGACGATTCTTCAGTACGGAAATATTACAAAAAGTGAAACAGGAAGCCGTGGACCTAGAGCAATTCTAGCGTATCACTACGCTCTTCTAAAAACGATTGAAGAGAAATCGACAATACCTATGCTTCCTGTTGTAATTGATTCACCAAAGCAGCAAGATCCTGACAAGAACACAACTAAAAAGCTATTTGATTTATGCATTGATGGTTTATCAAAAAATAATCAGTTGATTATTGGCTCAGTATCCTTTGAGCGAGACACTGATGAGTTCCGAACATTGATAATGACCGACAAATACAGTTTGTTGAAGCCAAATTTGTATGATGAAGTTTATGAACAGATCATGCCGCTATATCAGCAGGTTGCATTTTCATGATAACTTGCACACCCACTACCATTGTTAGTGGGTGTGTTCTTTTAAATGGGTTTATTAATACTTTTCTCAGTTTGTCCTGCAACTAGATCGCAGTTGCGATATCTAAAGTAATCTGAAAACTCAGAGTACAGTGGATGTTTTAACTCGGAATTGTCTGCCTACGAGTTATAAATATAACTCACCTTTGCCTCTAACCTAATAGTATGGCTTTAATTCAGCTATAAAATTATGGATAAATATAAAGAGTGGTTGATATTTTGTAGTTGGACGTTCTCTTACTCTAGAAAACGCCGCTGTGTGAATAATTGTTAAGTTAAGATTAATCTTGGCCTTTATCTAAGTGTTCCCTAGCAAATTTTGCTTCGTAAACTTGACTGTGCAACTCCTCAAATAAATCTTCAGGGTGCTCCGAGCCTATTTCGCTATCTATCTCAACTTTCAAGGTTGTTGCAATTACCTTTCTAATCTCAAATTCGTTGCTTGCATAATTGAGGATCTGCTTATTATCATAAATAATGTGATCGATTTCATAGTGATCGGTTGGTAACTCATATATTCCGGAACTTAAGGGGTGATCGAATTCTGATCGCATAGTCATGTTTTCTTCACTATTAATCGAAATGTATAGATCTTCAATACAGTTAGATTTTTGCATTTCATCAACTATGCCTTTCTTAAGTTTTTCCCAATCGGCCTTTGAAATACAATCGCCGATCAAAAGGAAATCGGGTCTAGAACAAAAATTAGGCTTATAAACCTCTATTGGCCCAAAAACCGATTTATTTTCAAAATCAATTTCTAGGGCTAAAATAAACCCACGCTTTGAAATGTAAGGAAGTGGAGACACTGAAGAAACAGCATCTCTGAATTCTTTATGTAACTCATGGCCGTGTAAACCGGAAAGTTCAATCACTCTAGAGTTAAACCGCTGATTAGCCTCTCTAGAAGTATCTAATAAGTATTTAATACCATCTAATTTGGCTTTGAAATGCGCATCAGTATTGAATGACTGTGAATAAGCTATCGCTTCATAAATATGTTGATTTTTAAAACCTGATGGGAGTAAAAGTTTTATTGCTTTAGCGATTTTTTTAACATCGCTTCTATCATTAATAATCATTGATTTACCCTATTTATTAGGTATTACATAATGTCATCATTTTAAAGTTGTAATACCAAACTAGATAAATTTGTATTATTACAATAGAGAATTTAAAGGGTTTCTAGACGATGACGAACTATGGCACCTGAGCCGTCACCTATAATACATAGTAAGGCAAGTTATGCAACAACTATTTTTTAGTGTGAGTTAAGGCCAATATGTCTATAGACGGGTTATAAATATTTTCCATCATGAGATAACGAAAATAATCTAAAGCTCTGTTTTGAGTGATAACCAGTTATTGGAGGATGGCTTTAAATAAGTGCTTATTGAATTTAAAACAGTCGATTTTATGCCCATATTCAAGAGAATGAGCGACGAACGCATTTTTCTGAATATCTTTAGCGCCAATAAAAATATTATAGTTGGCAATGCATTAAGTTATTTGTTAAAAGTATATTTACCATATACATGATTGTGGCATTGGCAGAAAGGTGCGCAACACACGCACTATAAAGTTCTTATATGCCATCGTGGTTATCATAGCTTATTGTACAAATTATTTAGGAAGTAGAATGAATAAACCTTTCTGGTTTCATATTATTAAGCAATGGAAAGAAATGGGGAAAGGTGAGTACGGTGTGACTATTCCTTTTCTAGTCGGAGCACTTGCTAGCCATTTTGGTAAAGAGCCAACTAAAGAGTTTGTGGATGAAACTTTCGAAAACATAAAGAGCAACCCAGTCAATGGCTATTATTGTGAAGTTCGTTGGTGTGGAAATATCGATGAACCTGTAATTTCAGTAAAAGAGATAGATGAACTCGCTGATATTACTCTAGAAGCTGATTATAAATTTGGTGGCATAGTTTCCCTAGGGTTTACTATGGATCTTATGGGAATGTTTCACTTAAACTGCGAAACTGCTCACGATTGTTTGTTAAAACTAATAACCTACTCGCTGGAGCATGTTAGTCAGGGATGTTTTTCTAAAAACTCAGGGAAATTTACATCATTCACAGACGACGATTTAGTTTTTATAAACTTAGTTGAAGAGTTGTCCAGCACATAACAAGACTTAAACCAATGGGTTCAACACGGCAGACTTGCACTCATAGGTTGCTAAATTTAAACTATTTTTTCGTGCAAGTTAGACAAGCGTTAGTTTTCATCATATATCCAACGTATTTACCTTAAGGAATTATTTTAAATGGAAGTAAAAAAAATACTAATCTTAACCTTATTATTAACAGGTTGCTCTAGTATGCCTACCCCTGACGAACTATCCAAAACTGTACCAGATACGGTTAACTCTTCTTACAATGAACCTACGGTAGTTGCAAAGTGCATAGCAGAAAAGTGGGAAAACTATTCTAATCTATTTGGTAATGCCATCATTACTTCTAGAAAGTTAGGTGATGGTGTTAGAGTAGCCATGCATACTACAACCGCAGGCTTATATTTTATGGCTGATATTGATAAAACTGAGCAAGGTTCAAAAACTAAGACTTGGACAAGAGAAAGTTTAAGATCATATGTTCAGGATGAGTTTGATGCAGTAGTCAATTGTCAGTCTTAATCCGTTGAAAGCTGAAAATTACTAAATGACACAAACGCTTGGCTTGAGCCCCTTCGTCGCTAATTGTATGCGCCCATTATTAAGTCGTTTACCTATCAAAGTTTTATGCAGTTCACCTTATACAACATTAAGACTCAAAGTGTTTCTGTCTCGAAATGATCTAGAACAACCATCTGTTTCAGCTATAAAGTAGACCTTAATAGTGAGCGCATATTTTTAATAGTTTTGAGGCAGAAATCACGTATATTTAGGTTATACCTTTTTCTGGAAAGGGCGTTGTATTGGCCACTTCTTTGCAAAACAATTTTAAGCCACTCATCTCTGTAGGTTAACCAGAAACTTTTTGACATAGATTAAATGTATGCCGCCCGTTTCTTGACCAATCATAATGTTCTAGTTACATTGGTTAAAACTACTATTGCTACTCAAGCAAGAACAAAGGGTTACAATCTCTCATGGAAGAAGTTAATAAGCAAAACCAAGGCAATATTGAATTTGAAGTTGATGTGATTTCTACTTTTTCACTAGCTGCACAGCAAAATTCATATTTAGTTTTGCGTAATATCCAAATCATTGTACCGGAATGTTACGACAAACCAGTCCTACGTAATTTAAAGTTAAGATTGAATGCTATTGAAGGCTGGTTAGACTCCTCTGAGTGGCTTATTGATGAAGTGATTTCTGGACAGTCAGTTAAATTACCAGTCAAAGAACTTAAATTTCCTTTTGAAACACTTTTTGGCCTGACCGAAGAAGTTCTTCTAGGGCTTAAATTTGAGCTATTGGATGATGAAAACCTTCTCCTGTGTAGTAGTGAGCATAAAGTGAATCGCCCCGAGTTCATCGGAGACTAGTTTGTTTAAGTCAGGCCACCTTACCTGACTCGTTTAAATTATCATAGTAGTCTGTTTCATATTGAGCTGGTGAAATATACCCAATTGAAGATAATAGGCGTTGATTATTAAACCAATTAACCCACTCTAACGTTGCGTATTCAACAGCATCAACATTCTTCCACGGGCCATTTCTGCGAATAATCTCTGTTTTAAATAATCCATTTATTGTTTCAGCC
>Ga0208334_100197_pt1 | contig 27297 bp, 21 predicted proteins | sample DeeseametaMP0900_FD_184201 | JGI IMG/M metagenome (GOLD analysis project Ga0208334, IMG submission 184201) | Marine microbial communities from the Deep Indian Ocean - MP0900 (SPAdes) | ecosystem: Environmental > Aquatic > Marine > Oceanic | place: East of Durban, South Africa, South Indian Ocean...
AAATTATACTAAACGTTAAATTGATAAAGTCATACCTATTATATGTGGGTGATTAGCTCAGTTGGGAGAGCATCGCCCTTACAAGGCGAGGGTCACTGGTTCAAGTCCAGTATCACCCACCACATATAAACACTTCAAAATACCTAAGTTAAAAACTTCCAAAAATATCACTCTTAATTTGTCTTTTGCAAAACGATTAATCTATACGCTATAAAATTATATAAAGGTAATTAACTCAGTTATAAGAAAAAGAGAGCATCGCCGTCCTTTACAAATAAAGGCGAGTGCCACTGGTTCAAGTCCAATATCACCCGCCACGTACAAACACTCCACAAAAACCTAGATTATTTTAACTATTATTTAGAGCTGCTTTTTACCTATTAATTAAACATTGATTTTAAATCGCTAAGGCCAGGATAATATGAAGCCATCTAAACGTATGAAAATAACTTAATCTTCTAATAACCTCGGCTATTAATTAAATTCCCTTGTAAGCAGCTAAACTGTTGATTATAGTCTGTGATAAATCAAACAACATGTAAGCCAATGCCAACTAAGATCTACGCCAAAGCCAAAATACTGATAGTGGAAGAGCAGCCCCTCGCTCAAAGCTATATGAAACAGTCGCTAGAAAGGCTTGGCTTTCGGCAATTGCACTTTGCCGATCATGCAATTGCAGCAAAAGAGCAATGTTTGGTTGAGCAATTTGATTTAATTGTATGTTCATTTAATTTAAGCAAACACCAAGACGGCTACCAACTCTACGAAGAACTCCGTGTTAAGCAACTGATAAAAAACTCCACCGCGTTTATTTTTATTTCTGCAGAAACCAGTGGTGCGCTAGTGCATAGCGTTTTAGAGCTTCAACCCGACGACTTTTTGGTAAAGCCATTTACGGTACAAGAGTTAAAAACGCGGATTGAGCGTATTCTAAAACGTAAAAATGAGCTTCAGAGCATTTATACCTTAGTAGATGATGGCAACGACTCTAAAGCAATAAAAGTAATCGATGCCACTTTAAATAAAAAAAACAATATATACAGCCCTATCCTCCTTCGCTTAAAAGGAGATGCATTGCTTAGGCTAAACCGCAGTGAAGAAGCTAAAGACTTTTTTACCTCGGTGCTAGACATACAAAAATTTGCCTGGGCCAAAGTTGGTTTAGTAGAAGCCCTGATTGCTAATAATGAGCATATTCTTGCTCAACGCATGTTAAAAACCATGCTTGAGCGCCATGAAACACGTTTAGTTGCACTGGATTTACTCGGCCGATTAGAAATAAAACTAAACCAATTTGAATTGGCACAAGATTTTTTAAGCCAAGCAGTCGATATCGCACCACGTAACATCCAAAGACAAAAATCGTTAAGCAATGTTTCGTTAATAAACCACGATTACGAAAAGAGCTATTTAACCCAAAAAGACATAGCCAGCTATGCGCGTCATTCTATTCATGACAGCCCCGACATCTATCTCAATGCAGCCCGTGCCGGTATAGACTTTGCTTTAACCACAGATCAAACAGACCAAATACAACGTATTTCGCGTCAAACTAATAAATACATAAATGATTTAAAAAAGCAGTTTCCTAACAGCGCAAACCAATCTCAAATTGATGTACTTAATGCGCGTTTACACTATTTAAAAGACGAGCACCAAAAAGCCAAGCGCTTGATAGAGCAACTTGATGACGACGATACGTTAATACGCTCTGTAGATGGGGCGCTTGATAAAGCAAAAGCGTTTCACGAGCTGGGTTTTCATCAAAAAGCACAAACATTATTTAGCCAAATAATTAGCCATTGTGAGCGCCACCCCAATATGAGTGATACAACTTACCTGCGTTACATTCAACAGCAGCAAAGTGAGCGTCGTGACATTAAAATGGGTCCTAAAGAGCTTAACAACCATGCAGTAACTCAATTTAATAGAGGGCAATTAAATACGGCGTTAGAGGCGTTTACGCAAGCATTTAGAGTAATGCCGCGTAACCCAAGCATTGCGCTTAATTTATTACAGTGTTTGTTTGATTCGACAAAACAAAAAGGCGGCACTTTTAACTTGGTTATTGCTAAAAAGTGTTACGCCCTTTTGAGTAATTCTACACTGCAGCCAGATCAGTCGCAGCGATTAGATAAAATTTTGCATATGGCAAAAGAAATGAAACTCGATATTCAATCCCCCTAGCGCTAACTAGCGGCTAAAAATAGCTGTTTTATCTAGATTGAAGGCTAACTATATAATTAAAGCTTTTTCATTGCAGCGGCATTTACACAATAGCGCAAACCCGACGGTGCTGGCCCATCAGGAAAAATATGCCCTAAGTGTGCATCACACACATTACACACCACTTCAACGCGCTGCATACCATGGCTTAAATCGTTCACATAACCAATTGCATCGACAGTTGCAGGCTGCGTAAATGATGGCCAGCCTGTGCCGCTATCAAACTTTTCATCGGCATCAAAAAGTAAATTATCGCAGCATACACACGCGTATTTACCCGGTTCTAGTAATGTGCAACTTTGTGAGCTGTGTGGGCGTTCTGTGCCCTTTTTACGTGCCACATAGTATTGCTCATCACTTAGCATTGCCTGCCATTGCGCGTCTGTTTTTACAACCTTTTCGCGTGGCGTAGGATTGCCATTATTGGCAAAATTTATAACATCATTCCAAGTAAGCATAATAGCCTCCTTCGGTATTAATAAGTGATTAGGGTCTGTTGATCTTTTAAGGTTAAATTTGCCGCAGTCTGTTTGGTATTTAGCCAAGGCAGAGCCTATGCAGTGTGGTTATTCCCCATAATTGGGCGATAACGTAGCATTAATGCCAAACAGGCGCTGCCCAACGGGTTCTACCTAGGGGCTATTTACTCTTTGTTGCTCAGCTTTTACTTAGCCCACTAGGTTACAAACTTCGCGCCGCGATTAAATAGCCCCTAGTTTGAACAAACTTTAATCCGCAAAGTTCAACAGCCCCTAACTAAAGCGAATAGTTTGCTTTTCGTGATCTGAAAGTATGCGCTTCATGTAGGCGTCTATGTCATTTTTTTGTGCGGGTAAACTTACACTAAATTGTCGCTCGTTATTGCTATGAATAATAAGCTCATCGTTCTTACTTTCTATATGTTCAATGTTGCCAATAACAAGCCATTGCGGGCCAAATTTTTTATCAAAAAAACCTGCCAAGCTAAATAACATTAAGTGCTGTGCATCGCGCTGAATAAAATTATCAAGCGTATTGCGCTTTTTAAAGGCGGGTGTCAGCCTGTAACAACACGAACAAAACACAAATAACCATAATCCTATTACGGCAGAAAACCAAATATGATCAGTTAACGATGTAAACAACACCAAAGCGCCTAAAATAATGCCAATACCAAGCACTACAAGGGCAATTTTTTTATTAATGTTATCCATTTAGCTCCCTTTTATTTAGCGTTTTTATCATCTGCTTTTTCGGTAGGCTCTGGCCAATCGTTAAAAAACACCTGCAAATAACGACTCTTTGCCAAGTACCACATTACCCAAAACACAATCACCATTTGCACAGCTAAAAATAGTGAAAACCTGTAATGACTATGTGCAGCTTGTATTGTTAACCAGCTTAAGTCAGTTATTGCGCACACCAGTAACGGCCAGCGCATGTAGCGCCACACCATCGCTAAACGCGCACTTTGCTGATGAGAGTCGCGCGGTCGTCTTAAGCAAAATAAAAAAGTGGGCACTATCGCAATAGCGCCAATCGAAATTGCGATAAAAAAATCGTTTTTAGATTTAAAAAATAGCGACATTAAATCAAGCTCAGGGCGACGACTCAGCGCCGCTATAACCCAAATAAAATACGCACGTAGTAACACCAATAAACTCAGATGAAATGCAATTGGCGTACGGTAGCTTCCGTATTTATCCCAGTACTCGGGTCCATATCGGCTCATTTTACTACCCTAAGCATTGTACTTATCAAACAGTGCAATTAAGTCGTCTTCGCTAAGTATGTCTATGCCTAAATCTTGTGCTTTAGTTAATTTAGAGCCGGCTTTTTCGCCCGCCACCAATGCATCTGTTTTAGCCGACACACTACCGGCTACTTTTGCACCTAACTGTTGTAAGCGTGCTTTAGCATCGTTTCGGTTTAAAGTATTAAGAGTGCCAGTTAATACATAGGTTAGCCCAGCTAAGGGTTGCTCATCCTCTGAAGGCGGCGTTAGCGCTGGCCAATTAATACCTTGTTCAATTAAAGCATTAACCACATCTACATTATGTTGCTCATCAAAAAAGCCTCGAACATGAGTTGCTACAATAACGCCTACATCGCTCACTTGTGTAAGGCTTTCAATACTTGCTTGGGTTACCTTTTCAAGTGTTAAAAAATGATTTGCTAAGTTTTGCGCTGTGGCCTCGCCTACCTCACGAATACCCAGCGAATATAAAAACTTTGCAAGCGTAGTTGTTTTTGCAACTTCAAGCGCATCCACTAAGTTTTTAGCCGACTTAGGGCCCATACGCTCAAGTGACTCAAAGTGACCTTGTTTTAATATAAATAAATCTGCGGGGGTTTTTACCAGCTCTCTATCAACCAGCTGATCAACTATTTTGTCGCCTAAGCCATCTATATCAAGCGCTTTGCGTGATGCGAAATGCTTTATCGCTTGTTTACGCTGAGCTTGGCACACTAAGCCACCGGTACAACGAGCCACGGCCTCGCCTTCTACTTTTTCAACGTGTGAGTCACAAATGGGGCAACTGGCAGGAAATACAATGTCGCGTGCATCATCTGGGCGGCGCTCAAGTACTACTTGTGTAATTTGCGGAATAACATCGCCGGCGCGGCGTATAATTACTGTATCGCCTACCTTTACGCCTAAGCGGGCTATTTCATCGCCATTGTGCAGCGTTGCGTTTGATACCGTAACACCGCCTACAAATACAGGCTCTAAACGCGCTACCGGCGTTATAGCGCCTGTGCGGCCAACCTGAAATTCTACATCAAGTAACTGGGTTATTTCTTCTTGCGCAGGAAACTTATAAGCAATTGCCCAGCGCGGTGCACGTGCAACAAACCCTAAACGCTCTTGTAAGGCTTTTTGGTTTATTTTAATTACTACGCCATCAATTTCATATTTAAGCTCGCTTCTGCGCGTTAAAATATCAGTGTAGTAATCTAAAGCCGCTTGCGTACCTTCAACTAACTTTGTTTCTGGGCACAGCGGTAAACCCCAATCAGTTAATTTTGCCAATTGTTGGTAGTGATCCTCAGGGATTGTGCCATCGGCCACCAGCCCTGTGCTATACGCATAAAACATTAGCGGGCGCTTAGCGGTAATTTTTGAATCAAGCTGGCGTAGACTACCTGCGGCTGCATTTCGAGGATTTACAAATACTTTTTCGCCACGTTTTTCGGCTTCGCTGTTTAGTTTTTCGAACCCTGCGCTATCCATAAATACTTCGCCACGTACTTCAAGCTCTGCGGGGTAATCGCCACGCAGCTTAAGGGGCACATTGCGGATTGTTTTTACATTTTGTGTGATATTCTCGCCTGTAAAACCATCGCCACGAGTTGCGGCCTGCACAAGCACGCCGTCACGGTAAATAATCGACACAGCCAAGCCATCTAACTTAGGCTCACAACAAAAAGTGAGCTCATCTTGGCTCATTAAACGCTCTTTAATACGGCGGTTAAAGGCGCTAAATTCTTCTTCACTAAAGGCGTTATCAAGCGATAACATAGGCACTTGGTGAGCAACTTGTTCAAATTTACTCAGCGCAGCGCCTCCTACCTTTTGAGTGGGTGAGTCAGGCGTTAAAAATTCTGGGTTTTCTCTTTCAAGGGCGCTTAACTCGCGCAATAGTCTATCGTATTCTGCATCAGGAATACTGGGTGTATCAAGGACATAATAATTGTAGTTGTGTTGCTCTAACGTACTACGAAGATGATTAATTTGCTCACTAATGCTGCTAGACATTTAAACCTCAAAAAACATAAAAAAAGCCACTTTTAGGTAAGTGGCTTAATAACAATAATGTGTGCGTATAAATTACGCAGAAAATGCACGAACCTGCTCAACATACTGACGAACGCGCTCAACGGTCATTTCTTCACGCTCGGCATCTAAAATTTGTGCACCAAATTCATCGGCAATTTTCTTAGCTGCGCTATGTAACATATTAAAAGCAGCTAGCCCGTCGCCTTCACAAGGTAAAGTCATAAATAAGCTAACCCCTTCGGTGCTAAACTGTTCCATATTATCAATATCAAACGTACCTGGGTTATACATATTTACTAATCTAAATAACACTGGACCTTGCCCTGCAGGGTCTATGTGGCGATTAAAAAAGCCTTCTTCTGAATATTTAAATCCTAAAGTATTTACTGCAGGCAATAACTTACTGCCTTGCATGCTTAGCCCCTCAGGCATTTGAATATGCACAATAACAAAGTCAGACACATCTGCTGGCGCTTCTTTTTCGCTCTCTGGATCTGGTTCTAGCTCTGGCTCTTGAACTACTTGCAGGTCGTCTTCAATGGGTGTTTGCGCCACGCTAGTATCTATTTGCGGCTCGTTTGCATCAAAGTTTAGCTCACCAAATTGCGGCTCATCTCGCTGGGCAACAACCGGCTCTTTAGGTTCAACTGGTGTATGCGAAGGTGTATCTTGCATTGGTTCAACCCGCTCTGAAGGCGCTACCTCTGGGCTGTCTTTTTTTCTAACTGACCATAAACCATGTACTAATAAGCCACCTATGACAAGTACACTGATCACAATTAAAACCAATCTTAGTTCTTCGGCCATCCCCTCACCTTTTATTATTTGTTATGCCTAAACCCGTGTATTAATTAATACTAATACGCTTAAAATAAACTGTTATGTGTGTGCAAGTTGCACTGCTTGTTCTATATCTACTGCTACCATGCGTGATACGCCTGGCTCTGCCATAGTAACGCCAGTTAAACGCCCTGCCATTTCCATCGCAATTTTATTATGACTAATATAAATAAACTGCACCGATTGTGACATTTCTTCAACCAAACGGCAAAAGCGCACCACGTTAGCATCATCAAGCGGCGCATCTACTTCATCCAGCATACAGAATGGAGCTGGATTGAGCCTGAATATAGAAAACACCAATGATAATGCGCTCAGCGCTTTTTCTCCACCACTTAACAGATGAATTGTCGAATTTTTCTTGCCTGGCGGCTGTGCCATTATACTAACACCACTTTCGAGTAAATCGTCACTGGTTAATTCTAAATACGCGCTACCACCGCCAAATACTTTTGGAAATAGCTCGGCAAAGTCGTTGTTCACTTGATCGAAGGTAGCTTTAAAGCGTGTTTTGGTTTCGCTGTCAATTTTACGAATCGCCCCTTCAAGCGTATTTAGCGCTTTGGTTAAATCCTCAAGTTGATTATTCAGATAATCGCTGCGCTCTTTAGCTTGTTCAAACTCATCTATTGCGGCTAAATTAACTGGACCTAGCTTATCTAATTGATGCACAAGCCCACTGATCTGATTTTGCGCTGCATTTAAACTCAGTGAATCAGGCAGTGTATCTAAAACACTTTTTAAACTTTGCTTTAATTCTTCAAGCGGCTCAAGTGCTGCCTGCGCTTTTATAATTAGGCTTTGCTCTTCAATACTTAGCTTTTGATGTTGTTCTTGCAAACCTGTCAGCTCACCTTGAGAGTGCTTAAGGCTGGCTTGTTTACTTATAAGTGTTTGCTTTACCTCGTTAAGCTTTTTTTGTAACGCAAGCAAGCTAGCTTCGCCCTGCTGATGTTTTATTAAAAGCTGTGCTATTTGCTCAGTGAGCTCTTGCTCGGGTATAAGCAACGCTTCCATTTGCGCTTGCAGCTCTTTTGCTTCTTCTTGCGCACTCATGAGTTCTTGCTCAGCATGATTAAGCTTTGTTTGACTAAGCTGCCACTCACTGTGTGCTTTTTGCTCTTTTAACGTGGCCTGATGCGCTTGTGTTTTATATTGCTCAAGTGTAGCTGCAGCTTGGCTGTATGCAGTATTACTGCGTGTGCAAGCGGCGTCGGCGCTTGCCAGTTCGTCAGCTAAATTACGTTGCTGTTGATGTAACACTTCAAGCGCACTGTTGTGCTCATCGCGCGTTTTTAAAAATTGTGATTGCTCAGTGGTTAATGCACGCTTTTGTTGCTGGTACTTTTCTAGTTGCTGTAAAAATTGTGCTACTTGCTCTTTTAACATGTCGCTGCGCGTAGTGGCCACGGCAATGTTTTGTGCTAATTGATGAATTGCGTTTTTAAGTACCGCTAACTCATCACTCAGCTTTTGCTGCTGTGTTTTTAGCGCATTAAGATTCTCAAAATCCCTTGCGAGGGTATTTTCGGCCTCTACTAAGCTCGCTGTTTTTTGCTTTAACTGTGTGTGTTTTAAAAGTTGTGAGTTTTCGGCGTTTTTGTCTGCGCTACGGTGCCAGTTTCGAGCATGTAAAGCACCGCTTTTATCCATAACCGCAATATAAAACGTATCATTTAACACAGCGAGTGCGGCGTTTTCGCTGTACGCAATGCGGGTCAATAAATCTGGATAAACACCCTCAGTAATCAACGCCGCAACGCTATTGACTGGTATTTCACTTTTGTGAGGCCACACACTATTGTTGCTTTGCACATCAGCTACGTTTAGGTGCTCAAGCGTTTGCAGTGCCTGTTCAACTATATGTTCAAACCCTGGTTTTACCTGTAATTGATTAAATAAAGTGTGCTGCTTATTATCATCTTCAATCCCTAAACTGCTTTTAAGCCCAGCAATGCGAGCTTTTAGCTCATTAACGTGCTGTAAGCTTTGCTGATGTTGCTGCTCAGCGTCATTTACTAAATCGGTTTGCTCTTTAAGCGCTGCGGTGCAGTGTGTTTGTGCCGTTTGCTTACTGGCAAGCTCTTGAGTTAGGGTTTGTTTGTATTTTTGTTGCTCGGCTAGTTGCTGCTCTAATTGGCTACTTTTAATATCATCAATTTGGTTATTTAGTTGGCTTAGCTGTGTGTTTACATGGGTTAAGGCTTGCTCTGTTTGCTTAACACTACTTTGCTGCGCCTGTACTTTATTATTAAGCGCGTGTTGTTGTTGATTAAGGCTTTGCCACGCGTTTGTGTGCTTATTTTTTTCATCTGCTAAATCTGCAAGTGTAAGGGTAAGCTCTTCAACTTGTTCGCTGCACTCTAAACTGTACTCGCTTATCTCTTGGTGGCTCACTGCTAACTGCTCACACACATTTTGCTGCTGTGTTTTTAGCGCTTCACTTTGCAGCTTTCGCTGCTCAAGCTTAACCACACTTTGTTTAAGTGTTTGCGTTTGCTGTTTAATATTAATGTGTTGTTGTTCGGCGCGGGTCAGCTCTGTGTGGGTAACGTGTTGCTGATGCTGCGCATCGTTAAGCGCATCTTGCTCTGCATTTACTTGAGCCTCTAGGCTTGCAAGCACATCGTCGTGGCCTGAGTGAGCCGTTTTAAAAAAGGCGATTTGCTCATTAAGCTTTTTGATTTGCTCACTTTTTTCAAGCTGTTGTTGATGCAGCTTTTGCCATTTCAATACAGCCACTTGGCCTTTTAAGGTACGCTCTTGCGCTTTTAAATCGCGGTATTTTTTCGCATCAACCGACTGCACAGCCAGTTTATCTAGTTGCGCTTGTAATTCTTTGCGCACATCAAGTAAACGCTCAAGGTTTTCGCGGGTACTTTTAATTCGGGTTTGCGTTTCGCGGCGGCGTTCTTTGTATTTAGACACACCCGCGGCTTCTTCTAAAAATACGCGTAGCTCTTGAGGTTTGCTCTCGATTAAACGCGAGATCATCCCTTGCTCTATAATTGCGTAGCTACGCGGGCCAAGCCCGGTGCCTAAAAATATATCGGTAATATCGCGCTTACGACATTTGCTCCCATTTAAAAAGTACAGCGATTGGCCATCGCGTGTTACTAAACGCTTAATCGCTATTTGGTTTCTGTCGGCAAATGTATTAGGTAAATCACCTTGAGTGTTATCAAAAATAAGCTCTACTGAGGCTTGCGAGATAGGTTTACGATTAGTTGAGCCATTAAAAATAACATCGGTCATGGCATCGCCACGCAAGTTTTTAGCTGAGCTTTCACCAAGCACCCATCGCACAGCGTCAATCACGTTTGATTTGCCACAGCCGTTAGGCCCAACAACACACGTCATTTGATCAGGAAATGGAATTTTAGTGGGCTCTACAAACGATTTAAAGCCCGCTAATTTAATAGTGCTTAAGCGCATCTTATTGTTATTACCGATTATTATTGTTATTACTTACAAACAATTTAACTCATAAACAGTTAAAAAGTTAAGCTTGGCGTTTAAAGTTATCTAAAATAATACCTGTGGCCATTGCCACATTAAGTGACTCTGCCTCACCAAAAGCCGGTATGGTTATTTTGTCGCTTACTAATTTTGCACACTGCTCGCGTATGCCATGCGACTCACTGCCCATAAGCAATACACCCTTTGCGCTAAAATCCGTTGTATGTACGCTTTGCCCATCTAAAAATGCCCCATAAATAGGCATATTTAATGTTCGTAAGTATTCAGGTAGCTCTACTTGGCTTACCGACACTCTGACAAACGAACCCATGGTAGCGCTAATTGTTTTAGGGTTGTAAGCATCGGCGCTGTCGGTACTTGTTACTATATGTTTAATGCCATACCAATCGGCAACTCTGATAATAGTGCCTAAATTGCCCGGATCAGAAACCCCATCAAGCGCCAATATTAAGCCGGTATTATTAGGTAAATCAGCCTTTGGCATATCAACCACTGCAATGGCCGCGTTATTACTCACTAAGGTACTGACTTTAGTCAGCGACTCTTCTTCTGCTGGCGTAAAATCTACATGTGGAAACTGGTTTTGGTGAGTATTTATAAACGCCTGTGTTGCAAATATATCAACCGCCTTTAATGGGCTGTTTAACAACTCAAGTACGTTTTTTTCACCTTGTACAAGGTATTGATTATATTGCTTTCGGTACTTTTTTTGGCCAAGTTGGCGAATAAGCTTGAGTTGGTTTTTTGAAATCATAACAGCCCCATAAAATTATCGCCCTAGTATACCAGAGATGATTTAAAGTGCAGCACCACATATATTAAAAGCAGCGCCATTGTAGGCTGTAAGGCTATTAAAGATTGAGCTTTGCACCAAATTTAGGTAAATTAACAAAAAAACAACATGGATATAATTTTAATGGAATCAATACACCCTACTCCCCCAGAAACCACCCCTGCAGTAAGTGAACCTGCTGCCCCTATTTTTAGCGGCAAAGTACAGTTTAGCGGTAAAGGCGGTGAGTTTTTTGGTATTTGGATAGTCAATATTTTACTGAGCGTACTTACTTTAGGTATTTACTCGGCTTGGGCAAAAGTGCGCACAATGCGATACTTTTATGGCCACACCCGCATTGACGGACACAGCTTTGACTACTTAGCCACCCCGATGCAAATTTTAAAAGGCCGTATTTTAGCGGTTATTGTATTTTTAATTTACTCCTTTGGTAGCAGCTTTTTTCCTCTTGTAGGCTTACTATTTGCGGTTGCTTTTATCTTTTTAATGCCGTGGATTATTAACCAAGGCCTGCGCTTTAATATGCGTATGACCCGTCATCGAAATGTACGCTTTGCATTTAAAGGCGATTACGGCGAAGCCTTCATTAACTTTATTCTTTTACCTATTGCCAGTATTTTTACCCTTTATTTATTAATGCCGTATGTTTTAAAACGTATCGACACGTACATACATAGCAATATTAGCTACGGTGACACGCCATTAACCGTAAACCTTAAAGGTGAAACCTACTACTTAACCGCCCTTATTTGCTTTGTGGTGAGCTCTATCACTATGGTGATATTTATGGCTGTATTAGGCTTATTTGGGCTTGATTTAATGAATGTAGAAAATCAACAAGCTGCACAAGATCCAGCCAAAATGGGCGTTATGTTTGGTGGATTAATGATTGCTTACGTATTTATGATTGCGATAGTAACCGCTGTGTGGGCTGCGGCTATTCGTAACCATATTTTTGATAACAGTCAATTTGAAGATGTAGCATCATTTAAATCAGAGCTTAAGCCTATTCCTTTTGCCATATTACTATTAACCAATATGCTGGCCATTGTGTTTTCTTTAGGGCTTGCCTACCCGTGGACCAAAGTGCGTACATCGAGAATGCTTGCCGAGGTTACAACCGTTAATATTTACCCAAGTGCGCTAAATTTAGTGGATACCGCGCAGCAAGAGCAGTCATCGTTTGCTGAAGAAGCAGCCAATGTATTTGATATTGACCTATCGCTAACCTAAGAGCTTATTATGCACGTACAGGGACATTACTTCCCCAAGGCATCAAGCAATTACCAGCAAGGTGTCGCTAACATTCGCGACACCTGTGTTGAGATTAGCTACGATGACCAGCTTATTTCAAGCCATGCAATAAGCGATATAACACTCACCTCTGGCCTAGCTGGGCTTGCTGATGAACTAAATTTTAATGATGGCAGCCGCTTTATTCCTACTGATGTAAATTATCGCTGGCCTTTTAAAGCAAATAAGCATGACCTACTAGAGCGCCTTGAAAAAAGTAAATGGGCTATTATCGCGGCCGTTATTTTTACACCGCTTTTTATGTGGTTAATGCTTTATAAAGTTGTGCCCGCTATTGCTGTTTACAGCGTTGATACTCTGCCGCGCAGTGTAGTAGAGCAAATGGGTGAACAAAGCTTTACCATAATTGAAAAGCTCGCGCTTGATGACAGTGAGCTGCCTAATGAGCAACAAACTAAAGTACAACAACACTTTAATACCATGCTTAATGCGCTCTCGCTTGAGCCATCGGTTTATAGGTTATCGTTTTATAAATCAGAGGCCTTTGGAGCGAATGCGTTTGCAATGCCCCATGGACGTATTGTCGTAACCGATGAGTTAGCAAATTTATTAGCCGATAAACCCAACGCACTAAAAGCCGTATTACTTCACGAAATTGGCCACGTAGTCCACCAGCATAGCGTACGCATGACTGCGCAATCGGCAGCCAGTACCATTGTACTTGCGGTTATATTTGGTGATTTAGAAGGCATAGCAGAAGTGGTACTAGGTACGGGGGCATCTTTTGCACAGCAAGGGTTTTCTCGTGATATGGAGCGCGAGGCAGATAGCTATGCACTCATTCAACTTGAAAACTTAGGGTATTCAAGCAACGACTTTGCCGATGCCATTGAAGCATTACAAGGTGCGCACACCAGCGAAAACGAACACCTTGAAAAGGTAAATAATTTGCTCGAATATTTATCTAGCCACCCAAGTGCACAAGAGCGAATAGACAATGCGAGGAAATAACCCCGGTTATATACAAATTGCTCGCTATATTGTGGGGCTGAGTTGGATATACCACGGCTTTTTTCCAAAGCTTTATCATATTGCCCCGCTTGAAAAACTAATGACTGGTAGTGCGGGTTTTTCAGCAGAAGTGTCTGACTTAATTACACGTTCGGCGGGTATTGGCGAAATTATATTTGGATTATGCTTATTAGTGTTTTATAAAAATAAGCACATCGTTATTTTAAATGTTTTAGCCCTTGTAGGGCTTTTGTTAGCGGTTGTAGTAATGCAGCCACAATTACTCATTGAAGCCTTTAACCCGGTAACCACTAACCTGCCGCTGATTGGCTTAAGTTTTATTTGGTTAAAAGAAATTAAGCTGCAAAATAATCGACACCTCTAAAATAAAAAAGGTATGCCAGTGCATACCTTTTTGTAGTGCTTAACTTATAGCGTTAATACTTATTTTTATGTGTCCACAGGTGCAATAATTCACTGGCAATTGTTGCTGCAGCAATAGCGGTAAGCTCGCTTTGGTCGTACGAGGGTGATACCTCTACCACATCCATACCCACCATATTTATGCCTTTTAGTGCGCGCAGTATTTTAAGCACTTTATCAGATGTTAAACCACCGAATACAGGTGTGCCTGTACCTGGTGCAAATGCTGGGTCTAAACAATCTATATCAAACGTTAGGTAAACGGGTAAGTCGCCTACTCGCTCACATATTTGCGCTGCTATTTCATTAGCGTGCAAATCGTTAGCTTGCATTGCATCAATCACTGCAAACTCATGCTTTGATTGGTCAAAGTCGGTACGAATACCAATTTGGATACTGTGCTCTACATCAATCAGCCCTTCCATGGGTGCATGATAAAACATAGTGCCGTGATCAAAACGCGAGCCATTGCTGTATGTATCAGTGTGCGCATCAAAATGAACCAGTGCCATTTTGCCATGTATCTTTGCATGCGCGCGCAATAGCGGAAGCGTTACAAAGTGATCGCCACCAAGGCCTAACATCGTTGCCCCTTGGCGAAGTATTTGCTCTGCAGCCATTTCTAGCTGTGCCGTAAAATACTCAGGATCGCCTACCGGATAAGTAAAGTCCCCCGCATCAGCAACCGTTAAACGCTCAAACAAAGGAAATGTCCACGGGTATTTAGTGTCTTCCCAGGCTAAATGTACCGACGCTCTGCGAATGGCATCGGGCCCTAAGCGAGCACCGGGGCGACCCGATGTTGCTAAATCAAAGGGTAAGCCTAGTACAACGACATCTGCATCAATGGCATTAATGTTTTGCACCATAGGACGACGTAAAAACGTCATCCCGTTTGAATACAATGAGTGGTCAACATGACCAAACAAGCTAGACATTGCTTATAACTCTTCTAAATAAGTGTAGCCATTAAGGCCGCTTTGCAACTCGTCTAAAACGCTTTGCTGTTCATTTTTATCTATTTTTGCAGACACTAACTGCGCGTACGACTGCTGAAAGCTCTCAACATCTAAATGTACATAGCGCATCATATCGGCTACGGTATCGCCTTGGTTTATCTCACTAATACTGGCAACGCCTTGCTCATCCATATTTATAATAGCGCTGTGCGTATCGCCAAATAAATTGTGCATATCACCTAAAATTTCTTGGTACGCACCCACTAAGAAAAAGCCCATTAAGTAAGGTTTATCAGCACTGTACTCAGGTACGGGTAATGTGCTTTCAATACCTTGGCCATCAACATAGTGCTCAAGCGCGCCGTCTGAATCACAGGTAATATCAAGTAATACAGCACGTTTTTTTGGTGCTTCGGTTAAGCCACTTAATGGCAATACCGGAAACACTTGATCAATCCCCCACGCATCAGGAAGCGATTGAAAAAGCGAAAAGTTTACAAAAAACTTATCGGCTAAACGTGCGTTCAACTCGTCAATAATCGGGCGATGGAAACGGTTTTTGTTATCCATGTGTTTGTTAAGCTCATAACAAATACGTAAGTTAACTTGCTCTGCCCACGCCCGCTGCGTTAAATCTAAAAGTCCAAGTGCAAACTGGTTATGCGCCTCAGCTAAATCCCCTTGGCTGTCGTGGTAAATTTCAATCAGTGCACGGTCATCCGTTAAATCGGTTAACTGCACAAACGAGGCCCACATATTATTTAATAAAAGCGGTGCATCTGCTGCTGGCGCTACTAACTCTTCTGGCGTGTAACTTTCAGTACCAATAACATTAGAAATAAGCACCGCATGGTGCGCCGTTAGTGCACGCCCCGACTCAGAAATAATCGTCGGCATAGGCTGCGCGTATTGCTTACATGTATCACCTATGGTGTACACAATATTATTTGCATACTCAGCTAAGCTGTAGTTCATTGAGTTATGCGATTGGCTGCGGGTACCATCGTAATCAATAGCTAAACCGCCCCCTACATCTAAGCACTCAATGCTTGCACCTAATTTGCGTAGCTCACAGTAAAAACGCGCGGCTTCGCTCACACCTAAACGCACATCACGAATGTTTGCCATTTGCGAGCCTAAGTGAAAATGCACAAGTTGCATTAAATCAAGTTGGCCTGCATCTTTTAAACGATTAACTACATGCAAAACTTGTGACGCTGATAAACCAAATTTTGATTTTTCGCCGCCACTTGCTTGCCACTTACCTTTGCCTTGCGATGCTAAACGAACGCGAATACCAATACGTGGTTTAACATTTAGCGCTTTTGCTTGGCTAAGTACCATGTCTAGCTCAGAAAGCTTTTCAAGCACTATGTATACTTTGTGGCCTAGCTTTTCGCCAATCAGTGCTAAGCGCACATATTCTTTGTCTTTGTAGCCATTACATACAATCACTGCACTGGTTTTTTCTGCCATTGCCAAAACAGTTAATAGCTCTGGTTTGCTGCCCGCCTCAAGGCCTAATTGTTTTTTTTCTAATTCGGCTTGGCTTGCTACTATTTCTTCAACCACTTCGCGTTGTTGGTTTACTTTAATTGGGTAAACTAATAAGTAGTCTTTGGGGTAACCATAGTTTTCAATCGCGGTATTAAACGCGCCACATAAACTGTGCACACGATGATGTAAAATTTGTGGAAAGCGCACTAAAGCCGGTAAGCTTAAGCCTTTTTCTTCTAGCTGCTTTGCGATATCTGTTAATGCAATAGTTTGCTCTGGGGCGTGAGCCTTTGGCGCAACATACACATCACCTTGATCATTAATACCAAAAAAACCTTGGCTCCAATGACGAACATTGTAACTCGTGCGAGCTTGTTCTAGTGATGTTGTCTCTTTCATTTATCTTTCTCTTGTATTTAATGAATGCCGGTTCGGCCAAGTGCGCGCATTAAAAGAAAAATAGACTTTTAAGTCCAACAAGTATTTTTACTCGTAACGAGTGATTTTTAGTGTTGAGAGAAAAAACACCTACACCTTAGCTTTTACAGCTAACCGCCTTTAGTAAAGCAAGCTGGTTATGCGGCTAAAAAATAAGTACAGCTGTACTTTTTTAAGATAAAATAGAACAACTGTACTTATTTGGTATAAACATGAAACAAATTTATTTTAATCAAAACAAGCCACCTAAATTTTCTAAAATAACAAAGGCTGCCACTTTTGGTCTGACCAAAACATTTCCTAAACTCAGTGCCCGCCTTGCCATGAAGGTATTTTGTAATCCGCATAGCCGACGCCAATACGAATTTAGAACATGTATACAGCCAATTAATATTAAACTTACTACCGAGCTTGGCGCTGTAAACCTGTACTATTTTAGCCTAGCCGAAAACACTAAAACGGTATTTTTATCTCATGGCTGGGCCGATAGCACTAATCGGTTTACTGCTTTAATAGATGAACTACTTGAAAAAGGCTTTAATGTTTACTCAATTGATCACATAGGCCATGGCTATTCGCACGGCAATACCTCGCACTTATACGGGTACATGCAGGGGCTAACAGCGGCTTTTGAGTACTTTAATGGGCAAAATATTACAATTAATAGAGTCGTTACACACTCTATGGGCGGTGTTGCTTTGTTAAACTTAGCGCCTCATTATTTAGAGAATAAAAAAATTGTGATGATCTCTGCCCCTGCACAAATATTTGAAGCCATGTTTGCTAAGGTCAGGCAAGTGGGTATTTCTGAGCTCATGCTAGAAAATATGCTTAATAGGGTGTCGGACAAATATGGTATTAGCTGGCAAAACCTTCACCCTGATCATTCTAAAAATAAAATTAACGAAAACATGTTGTTTATTCATGATAAAAATGACTCAGTAGCAAGCTTTGAGGCAATAAAATTATTAACTGAGAACACACCCGCAACACTTGTGGCCACACAAGAGCTAGGACACGTGCGCATTTTAAAAAGCCAATACGTGTACGACCAAATAACACGCTTTATGGATTAACGATGAAAAAAAGTGAGAGCACAAAACGCAATATTTTGCACAAAGGAATGGCCTATGCGGCTGCACATGGTTTATATAGCTTGTCGATAGGAAAAATAGCGGCAGTGACTAACATGTCGCGTACTGGGGTGATCTCACACTTTGCCAATAAAGAAGATATGCAAGTGGCTATTTTGGCCTACACCGAAGAAGAGTTTAGAAAACAGGTTGTTGATATATCTGTTGATGAAGATGCGTTAATTCATTTAAATAATTTTCAGCAACGCTGGCTTGAGTGGCTCAATTTTTTAGATACGGTATCGCCTGGTAAGCAGGCAAGTTGCCCGCTCATTAAAGCATCGGTAGAGTTTAAAGCAAGCCCGAACTGTTTGGTAAGGCAGTTTATGCAAGACCAACACTTAAAAATGATTAACTACCTCACTAAACTTGCAGTTAACTGCCAAGCACAAGGCTACTTTAGCCAAGACAAAGAGCCGAGCATTTTTGCGTATGAGTTTTATGGCTTATATACCGGGCATGTTGTACAAACAAGCTTAATAGATAATCCAGCTTTATCGCTTACTTATAAAAAAGTAGTTGGCAATTTAATTGCGCGATATATGCGTTAACAGTGGCCTGTAAGGCGTTTTCCACCTTAATATGGCGTACTTTTTAAGCGCTTTTAGGTGCAAAAATAATAATAGCCATGCCCAGTAAGGCAACCGCCCCGCCCACTACATCCCACATTGTAAGCTTTACGTCATCAACAGCCCATAACCACAGCAAAGCCATACATATGTACACACCGCCATACGCGGCATACACCCGTCCAGCGGCTGTTGGGTGTAACGTAAGCAACCACGCGAATAGCGCTAAACTGACTGCTGCAGGTATTAAAAGGAATATGGATTTATCTTCTTTAAGCCAAAGATAAGGTAAGTAACAGCCAATAATTTCTGCTAGTGCGGTAATAATAAATAGCGCGATAGTTTTTACTTCAAACATAAAACCTCACGTGATTTAAATAACGAGAACATAATAAAGCTAAGTAACTGCAAACTAGTTACTTAGCTAAAATAGTGCGAATTCTGGGTAAAAAATTTTTACCCATATTTATGTAAAACAGGTTACTCAGCTAAGGCCACGTCGGCCAGCTTCATTGTACTTTCGAACGATTTAGTACCGGCTATAAATAAGCCATTGTGGCAAAATACAGCGTCGTCTAAGCCTGTTTCAGCTTGAAACTCTTCATCAGATAAACCAGCCCACGCTTTAGGCAGTGACTTTCTGTCTTCAAACGAACCAGACTCTACTGGTACAGTTTGAATAATCCATTGGCCGTTTTGCGAAGGGTAAACCATAAATAAAGCGTCGCTTGATAAATGGTGTACTGTTTTTTTCCATGGTGTGTATTTTTCTAAAATAATCACGCGGGGATCTTTTGCCTCTTCTATTGCTTTTGCAACAATATCTTTGGCGTTAATGCTTCCTTTTGCTGAGGCAATAAAACGGGTTAATAGACGCGCTGCAAACTCAACGGCTTCATCAAAGCATTCATCAAAGTTGCCTTCCTCTTCCCATGTTGGATTAAACATAGAAAGCGTTTGGCTAAGCGTTATGCCCTCAACCACACCCTTAACGTAACCACAATCTATGGCATCAATTGTAGAGACTAAACCAGCGTCAACTCTATCAGCCACCGCTTGGTTATTATCACACAGTGCTAAACCATACTTTTTCCAAATTAAGCCAAATGACGAGTATGGCGTGCCATTTTCGCGCTCGCCTGCACCGCCGCGTTGGTGGTGATCAAAGCGTCCTGTGTCAGGGTTGTATTCACCACCTACATCAACAACAATATCGGCACTTTCTATTACTGCTTTATCGCGGGTTCGTACCAAGTTAAAGGCAGGCAATACATGCTTAAGTACCGCAATACTAAACACGTCATCGGCATGGAAATTACCACTGTGGGTTACTACTGTTAAATCGCTCATTGGTTTTGGGCTACTTTTAAAAAAGATAAAATTCTCACTTATGAAGTGCTAAATAAAGGTTTATACCCGTTTGCTTAATCAAGTAATTTATTTTGAAGCAAAAAAGCTTGTTTATAGCCAGGTTTTGCCTCTTAAAATCATTAAGTATTACTGTGCACAGGTATTAAATATAGGTGGCGAATTTTATACGAAGATAGCAGTGAAAAACAGTGAAGTATTTTTTGCGCCTACAGAGTCAGCTATAGGCACACAGTAGTAAATAGCTTATTTATTCTGGCTCAGGGCTCAGGGCAAGCTCCATAAATACACTTTGTGGGTTATCTTGATACGAGCCAAAGCTTGCACAGCGCGCAAAACCTAAATCTTCATATAAACTAATTGATTCGGTTTGCTTTGGGCCTGTTTCTAATCGGATAAGTGGAATTTTTGTTTCGCCGGCGTAATGCAGTAAGTTTTGCATTATGCGTCTTGAAAAACCTCTACCACGGTAACTTGGTTTTACGTATAAACGCCTTATTTCGCCATATAGCGCGCCGTCATTTTGCTTAACAATAGCGCCACAGGCAATAATGCCATCTTCGTTTTTTAAACCAATTGCGTAAACGTTGTCTTTGCTTAATTCTTCTAATTTGAGAGATTGGGCTGTAGCCACGGGGTATAAGGAGTTTATCAGTCTATCTATATCTGCAAACACATTAACTACATCAGGATCCTTAGGGGTTAATTCGACTAACTGCATCTCTTGTCGTCCATTTTATTATTTTGAATCGTTATAGTGACTTCATAATATATACTTAATACGCGTGTTCCTAGTGTTGTTTAAACAAAATGTTTTAATAAGGTAAAAATAGCTTTATTAAAACGTTAGCTTAATTTACAAAAACTACGCACAGCCTGCTAAGCACTTAGGCTTTGCTTTTTTAATTGATGGGCATGCCACTTAATATAATTACTGGCATTCATAGGTTTTGCGACTAAATAGCCTTGTATACAATCTGCATTGAGCAAGTTTAGTAACTCAAATTGCGCCTCTTGCTCTACACCTTCAGCAACAACAGTAATGTCTAAACTTTTGCCCAGGCTTATAATCGTATTAACAATATTAAAGCCTTTGCCTTTATCTAAAATCTTATCGATAAAGCTTTTATCAATTTTTATTTCCTGTACGGGGAACGCATTTAAATGGGCTAAACAGGAATACCCCGTGCCAAAGTCGTCTATAGAAAACACAAAACCTTGTTCTTGTAGCTCCGTCATTTGCTTTATTGTGCTGTCAATATCGCCCGATAGCATGGTTTCGGTGATCTCAAGTTTAATATGCTGCGGTTTTATGTTGAACTCTTTAATTGTAGAGCAGAGCTCACGGGTAAGCTGCGCAGAATTAAACTGTATATGACTAATATTTATAGATACGCTAAAGTGCTCATCTATCATGTTTTTTTCATTAAGTTGATTAATAAGGCTGCATATATTGCGAAGCACTATGTTTTGCAGTTTTTGAATCAGACCATATTGCTCTGCAATAGGAATAAACTGATTAGGCGCAATAACCCCTTTATTAGGGTGTATCCACCTTATCAGAGCTTCTGCACCTACTATCTTCCCTTGCATACTAATTTGCGGCTGAAAATACGCACAAAATTCGTTATTTGCGATTGCTCTTACAATATCCGTTTCTAATTCGGCTTGGTTTTCGAGTAAAGTTTGCAGTTTAGGGTCATAAAAGCTGCAGCTATTGCCACCTTTTGCCTTAGAGCGGTACATGGCGGTATCTGCAAATTTTAATATGTTATCGGTGGCTGTGTGCTCTTCGTTAATTAAGCAAATACCTATACTGCAGCTAACTTGAAATGCCAGCTCTCCTATTGCAAACTTATCATTAAACACGCCTTGTACTTTTTTAGCGACTATTTCAGATTCAATACAGGCTTGGTGATTATGCTCGCCAATGTATTCGAGTAAAATAATAAATTCATCACCGCCCACTCTAGCTAAAGTATCAGATGATCGTATTACGCCACCTAAGCGTTTTGCTAATTCTATTAATACTTGATCTCCGGCGCCGTGGCCTAATGAATCATTTATTCTTTTAAAGTTATCAACATCTAAAAACAGTAATGCGCCCGTTTTTTTGGTGCGTTTAATACGCTCCACACACTTTGCTAGGCTGTCGCTGAGCATTCGTCTGTTGGGAAGCCCTGTTAGTGGATCAAAAAACGCAAGCCGTTGAACTTCTTGCTCGGCTTTTTTGCGAAGGGTTACATCTCTTGCCATCCACACTACGTGCTTAAGTTCTGGTTTTTCTGGCTGGTAGTTAGTAAGTGCAGCCGCTCTTCCTTCAAAGGTTATGTGGCCTTTGGGCACGGCTAAATCGTACTCAAATATTTGCATTTCATTGGTGCGAATGGTTTTTTTAATAATCCCCATGATCATGTCGGCATCTTTTTCTGGGAACAAGTCTTGCACATTTTGACCAATTAAGTCGGTAGGCGATTCAAGTAATAAGTCACTCGAGGTACCGTAAATATCGGTATAGACGCCCTCTTCGTTCAAAATCAAAATAAGATCGGGCATCACTTGCGTAAATGCTTTAAATTTTTCATTACTTTTTTGCAGGTCTGCCACTAGCTGCCTAGCTTTGAGCGACTCTGCGCTTTTTTCTAGTGCTATGCTAGAAAAGTGTACAAAATAGTCAATGAGTTCTAAATCTTGCTGTGTAGGTGCTTTAGGGGCGCCGTGGTAAATAGCAAAAGTGCCTAATATTTCACTGGTGGTTGAAATAATCGGGGTTGACCAACAAGAATATAAACCGTAGCTGTGCGCTAAATCTTTGTAACCTTCCCACAAGGGCGAAAAGTCAATATTTTGCACAATAACTTGCTCATTTTTATAAGCCGCGGTGCCACAAGACCCTACATTAGGGCCTATAAACACACCATTAATGGCCTTTAAATATTCATCGTCAATATTTGGGGCAGCACGATGAAATAACTGATTACCTGTTAAAGACAGTATTGAGCATCTTGCAGAGCTGTCTTCAATAACTTGCTCTATAGCTAAACAAATATCTTGTAAAACATCGTCTAAGGCAATGCCTAACGCGATTTTAGATAATATATCCTGCTGGTGAGATAACAATTGTTTTAGTTTTGCAGTATTCATACTTCACCATGCATCTAGGTACTTTTATATTGCTACGCACTTTAAAAAAGTGCAGTGCATCAACAAATTCCTGCACTTAGTTCATATATTTAAAATGAGTATAGTTAATAAACTTACAGCGCGAGTTTTATTATTACGATTATGGAAATTGTTTTTTAATAAAATAGCTAAAAAACAACTTTAGTATGCGTTAAGCCTACATTATTTTGCAACAAAAAATAAACATCCATAACAAAAACAATCCAGCCAACACACTCTAAAACTTTTGCAGGTTTAACACTTTGTTACTTAAAAAGGCTGTTCAAAATTATCAGTCTAATTATACTGCATGCAGATATGAGTCTTTTTTGAGGTTACTGTGCAGATCATACAAGGTATGGAATATTTTTTTTCAGGCTTTAAATTAATTAGCCAAAAAGGCCTTAAGCGCTTTGTGCTTATTCCACTTTTACTTAATATTTTATTGTTTGGTAGTTCATTATTCTTTTTATTTGGTTGGTTAAGCGACAGCTTTAATTATATAAACAACATGTTACCTGAGTGGCTAAGCTGGCTTGAATGGTTAATGTGGCCCATTGCCGTGCTTGTGGTGCTATTTAGCTACAGCATGCTATTTACGGTAATAACCAACTTTATTGCGGCCCCTTTTAACGGACTACTCAGCGAAAAAGTAGAGCTTTATTTAACGGGTCAAAAAATAAATGACGACGGTTTTGCTGATTTAGTAAAAGACATTCCACGCATGGTAGGCAGAGAGTGGACAAAGCTTTGCTATTACTTACCCCGCGCTATTGGCTTTTTTATTTTGTTGTGGATTTTACCCGTTATTGGACAAGTGTTATGGGTTTTATTTACATGTTGGATGTATGCTGTGCAATACAAAGATTTTGCCTTCGATAACCATAAAGTAGGCTTTAAACAAATGAAAGACGATTTAAAGTCTAAACAAGGTTTATCTTATGGCTTTGGCTTTGCTGTTATGCTGCTCACTGCAATCCCATTTATTAACCTAATTGTTATGCCCGTTGCTGTGTGTGGCGCTACTCGTTTGTGGGTAGATAATTATCGCTCTAAATACCGAGCGGGCTAAATAACACTATGGCAAATAATAAAAGCACCTTTTGGTGCTTTTATTTTATCTATATCAATTTAAGTGCAGTGTAATTTAGTCTTGCGCGCCTTGGCAGTGCTGCATTTTTTTCATCTTGTAAAGTAAACGCTGTGATCACTATCGAGAATAACTGCTTTTTAAAAGTAATGTTAATGACTTCGCCTATTTTAGTTTTATAAGTGTGTTGCTGATTAAACAATTTAAGCTCACCGTTTCCTAATTGCTCAACATACAAATAGGGGGTGTGCAAAGGCAGTTTTAACCTTATAACATTTAAACTGCTTTGCTCCTGTACTGCAACCCACTCCCCATCTTTATAAAGCGTATTAAAACGCGTTATGCCCTCGGGCTGTAGTACAGAGTCGTTTTGTATTAAACACGTGCTGCACCCGTTTACACGCCTTTGCTGCCAATTTACTGGCTTGTTATTATAATAAAGCGCATCAGTTAGTAACCATTCACTACTATGGCTACTACTGGCTTTATTAATAGCGCCTTGGCTACAGGCAGCAACTAAACAAATAATAGCTCCTTGTAAAAGTGCAGCTTTTATAAATCGGTAGCTCATTTAGCGCTCTTTAATTGCTTTAATTGCTTTAATTTGGTTAATTATAGCCTCGCTTGGCGCTGCTTCTTTTATATAGCTAGGCAATGAAGTAGAAACAGCTTGAACACGCTGCTGTTGATACAGCTTATGGCTCATAGTATTTGCCACACCAAATCGGTTACCTGCACTTTGTGAGTAAAACTGTAAGTTAATCATGCTCCACTCATCGGTATCCGTTAATACAGTAATTTGCGAGTCTTGGTTTGCATCAAAGTTATTTAATGTATCGCCTAAAATTGCATTACAATTATAATCGACCGCCTCAGAGCCAGCCCTGTTTAATCCTGCGCTTTCATCAATAGCACTTTCATTTATATTTGCAGCGCTGCCGTTTGAATAATCAATGATAAAATCATCCGTTGATCCTGTTTGATTATTGGTATTTGGCACAAGGTCGCAGTTAATGTTGTTGGTATAAAACCGGTCGTAATAACGATCACCTTCGTTATTACCTATGCTTGCAAGCCCCGTTAATTGATATAGATAATTCATTGAGCTTAAATGATTTGGCTTAAAGTTCACTTCTTCGTCGCCGCCATGATAAAGCCCTAAATTATGCCCCAACTCATGAAAAATAGTAGACGCTTGGTAATTATTCGTCACATTTTGTGATGTTTGATCATCAACGGATAACCCCCATCCGCCCATAGTCAGCATTAGGTCATTACCATTTATTTCGGCAATACCCGAGCCACTAATGCTGCCATCTTCGTTACCACTGTTTGCCATTAATAAATAATGAAAAATTGGGCGGCGCGTTGTATCGGCATATTCCATCTTATAGGCAAATAAATTAGCGGTACCTTGGTCATATTCAAAGGGCGTGTAGCTGTTAAACGGTACGGTTGTACCGCCTCCTAAATCAAAGTTAGCGGTGGAAATACCTGTGCTTTGGTCAAACAAATCGCCTACATCAAAATGCACTGTGTAACCGTTACTTGCAAATACGCTCACTACTTTTTCTAATGCTGTACGCTGTGGCGTAATACCTATATCGGTACTGTCCATATAATCAATTTCTATAAATATATCTTTTTGATTTTCCCGTGCGCCCCATTCATATAGAGGCAGCCCGCCAAACGTCGCGCCTTCTTGCTCACTGCAATCAGGGATCCCATCTAAATCTGTATCGGTATCACAGCTAATATCATTTTGACCTGCCGGCGTATTAAACACTGAGTAAACCCAATCACTTGCTTGATTAGTATCTGTTGCATTAAGCGCACGTTTTAAGCTTGACCCTTGTTCGGCCTGCATTTGTGGTGCGTTATCGCCTTGCCATTGCGTGGCACTAACCGGTTGCTGGGTAGAATTACCAAATTTAACAAAGTCGATTGTTTGTGTGGCGGCGCTATTTAATAACTCTGCAAAGCCATTTATATACCAGTAAGGACGTAGCGCATCGCTTTGGTTACCCACCAGCACAATTTTAGGGTTATTAAGTGCCGCACTTGCTAAAAACTCGTCACCAAAACGACTTTGCAGTAAAATATAACTGCCGTTTTCTAATACTTTGTTGGGTAATGTAAATACTTGCTCTGCGCTCACTGAGCTATCAAGCATATTAATTGCGCGCGTTTTTAATGAATAGTTTTGTAAATTAACAGCCTCTCCAGTGCCGTTATAAATCTCTACCCAGGGCGTATCATTAGTAAATTGCACCGATATGAGTTCGGTTATTTTTAAATCTTGGGTTGAGGTGGTAAATTCACTCACTTGGCCTGCTGTCGCAGCAGTAACAGAAAAATTAACTAATTGGTCATTTACACGCACTTTGTAAAGCGTGTTTTCTGAAAAATCAGCGCTTAAGTTAACGTTTTTAAAATAGTCACTCGTCTCATCAGGCGCACCAGATACGCTCTCTACATTAAGTGCAACGCAGCTTGCAAAATCATCACTTGATACCTGAACACTGCCTTCACAGCTCCCCGCGCTACTATTTACGGTTAACGAACTGCTCAGCATCACATCTGAAAACGTAATGCTGATGGGGGTGTCAACCAATACCGGTTCATCTGCCCCATTAGGCGTTATTTCTGTCACCGTTGCAGCGCTGGTATCAATAATTGTCGTATTAAGTAAAAAGTTGGTGCTGTCTTCACCATCACTGGCGGTCAGTGTATAGCTTTTTGCAGAAATACTATTTACAGGCGGTGTATAGCTAAAGCGCAGCGCTTGGGCATCAATAACACTCACCTGCGCCCCTTCTAGGTCATCTGGAAAAGTAATTTGTACCGTATCGCCATCGGCATCATTTACCGTCAAATTAAATTCAGCACTTAAGTTATATTGCACCTCAACGGTTACATCATCTGCCACAGGCGGATTGTTAGGCGGCACCACAATCACCGTTTTTTGGGCGCTATTAGTTGCATCGTCGTTATCTCTAACGGTGGCTAAAAAGGTAATATTGGTATTTTGAGCAACCGTTGGAGCATTAAACGTAATGCTGGAGTCGGTTTGCGTAAATTCGACCACGGGGCCGTTTGTTTGCTGCCAGCTTAGCTCGCTAATGGTGCCATCGCTGTCCTGCGCTGTAGCTGTTATTGTCACTGACTCATTTTGCATTGCCTCGTCAGGCCCAGCTAAGGTAACACTAGGTGCGCTATTTAATTGCGTAATAAGTACCGTCGCACTGCTTTGTACAGTGCCCCCGGCATTGTCGGTTACAGTAACACTAAAAC
>Ga0208334_100205_pt1 | contig 26392 bp, 20 predicted proteins | sample DeeseametaMP0900_FD_184201 | JGI IMG/M metagenome (GOLD analysis project Ga0208334, IMG submission 184201) | Marine microbial communities from the Deep Indian Ocean - MP0900 (SPAdes) | ecosystem: Environmental > Aquatic > Marine > Oceanic | place: East of Durban, South Africa, South Indian Ocean...
CAAATTCGGTATCTCTGAAGTTTCTTACGGTTTTTTTGTCTTTACTGATAGCGGCAAGTTGCTGTTCAGTTTGCAGGAACTGGGAAAGGTCTATTCCCTCAGCATCAGCCACGGCTTCATGCATATTTTGATGGCGGCTGTAAGAAAAGTTTATCTCTTTTGCCACACCTTTAAACTTATAACGTACTTTATGGGCCATGTTCTACTCAAGTTGGTCGATGTAATTCAAAAACGGTTTAACCGCTATTATAAACTCAATTAGTGATAATGATTAGCGTGTTAAAAAGCGGATGGGAAAACTGCTGTGTGAGGTGTTTAAAGTGTTCTACGAAGAATTTAGTAGCTTTAGAGAAGCGTTAGCCTTTGCCTGCGCTACCTACAAAATCAAGAAAAGCCGACTAAGCCAGCTTTATTTCGACAACGATGAAAGCTTTGATGGGGCTATTGAGGGTTAACCTATGAAAAGCTGAACACTGGCTTTGCACTCCTTAGGCAAAAATCATAAGTTCTAATCCTAGCGAGTACGCTATGAAACACCGATTCTTTTCCTCAAACATTTAGTTTTTTAAGTTGTTTAGGAAATGTAGCAGAGGTTAGCAACTTTTTAGAGTGATAGGTGTGGTTAGAAAGAATTACACTAATCGATATCGAGTGATTCCCCCATATCAGAAGCAATAATTTCTAATACCCGTCGTTCTATAGGCCATTGTTCTATAGCCTTTATTTTCTCTTTCCTTATAAGCCAAATAATGAACATAACTATCGATTGTGAAAACCAAGGGTACAGCTCTACTTCAGTTACTAAGAGCTCAAGAAACTCTTTACGACGTATAAATAGCTCCTCAATTTGACCTATTAGGGTGTCTGAAAGAATTTCACTAAATTCATCAAGTATAGTAAGAGAGGATTTTTGAGCAGGCGTAGGAATATTACCGGTTAGCTTTGTATACAGAAAGTCTAATGATGATTGAAAATTTAGCTGTTCAATTGGAGTAGAGTTTAACTCTCGGTTAACCATAGAAAAAAAATCATCAGTAGTCTCTATAAGAGCCATACTTTTTGCTACGGTTCTATGTACTACTGGTTTAACTGATGTCTTGGTTTTATATATCGCGTCATGGGTTAATTCAGCATAAGCATGCTGAAGAAGAGTTCTAATTTGAATCTCACAAGGTATGCTCTTATCGACTCTGATTCCATTTGATGATAACTCCTCCCTTGGTCTAACAATGTAATGAACGGATTGATATGTAAACAAGAGGGGGGAGGCATCTCTTTCTTTTCCGAAGTTACGACACTGTTTTGCTGTCCACTCCGGCGCGCTCTCAACGATGTCGGTAATGAACTTTATGTCTTCAACCAATAAAACTACAAATCTGCAGCCAGCTTTATCTTCGATTTCTTTATAAGGATCTTTATAGCCTTTATCCTTTCTACAGAAAGCTTTATCCAATAGGGAGGCTTCTTCCTTAATACGAACGTCACATGGCTGCTTAAGAAAGGTGTTAAGACTTTTAACTCGATCTAATAAACGTTCCTTTATTGTAGATACGACGAAGCTGCCCCATTCCTTATAAACGAGTTTCTCATCATTCCACTTTTGTAAAAATTCTGATTCGGTCATTCTTGAGATGTAATTCGATCTTTGACCAGAACTTTTGTCCATTTTTCAGTCTCGCCACCTCCAACATCAACGTCATATTCTTCAAAAGTTACAATTTCACCAAAGTCTTTTGCAGGAGCTGTGATTCTTACTTGTTTCTTAAACTCTATCTTTCTCATTTGAAGTTTGCTTTCAATGAATTTTGTGTCTTTCGTGAATGCTGAAAATGGTAATCCGGATTCGTCAATTTCGTCTTTATATTGTGACCTTTCTTCTTTGTCAAAATATCTGTTAGAGAACTCTTTTGGCTCAATTACCGAGTTGTTTTCAAACTTCAAATAAGAGTTCAGTGCATTTAATAGCTGATTCTTTCGGTCTTGAGGGATAGATAGCTCGTCAATAAAATCTTTTGTAACCTCGTAAAACTTATAAGTGGTTCTTGCACTGGACTCAGGATATCCACACCCTAAAAATGCTGAATAAAAATACTGTGCAGCCGCCTTGCCATCAACTTGCGATATCTGAGTATCGCTAACTAGCACAGTATACTTATCCTTTAAATCAGTAGTTTTCTCTGCATCTGGTTTAAGAAAAAATCCTGCAGTTTTGTATAGCTTTGTTGCAGGAGTTAGTAAAGCTTCTTGAACGTATTGCAAAGTAATTTGCTTGGTGTGCGGATCTTGTTTCTTTTCGTATGCACTATATATCTCTGCTTTCATAATGCCAATGAATGGCGTTTTATTCGAGCCATAAGCACCTTTAAAAACTACTACTATTCCACCAGTGTAACTTCGCCTATTCTGTGCCTCTGCGAGATCATAAGCAATGTCATAAGAAGTCTGAATAAAATCAGGATCGGAAGCGCTGATAAGACGATCAACCTTACAGACAATGGAATCATCCCCATCTTTTTTTATAGCCATCTCTACAGCTTTTGAGTCATTTCCTAAAGCTTCAGTCACTCTAGTTTTAAAAGTATGAGATGCAGCTACATCAAAATTTATTAAATCCTCACCTTTGGTCGGCTCGACAACTTCAGACATACTATCACGTTGATATATTTGATGAATTGCAATCTTGTTGATATTTATTTTTGTAAGAATCATTATTACAACCTACTTAGAATTTTCATTTACTTTTTGTCTGACAATTTTTAGCCAATCTGAGCTATCTTGCTCCCAAGTTTTTTGATATTTTTCGAATAGTTCATCAAGGTCGAAAATTTTAGCTCTAGCAACAAGATAAGATAGTTCATTTTGTAGTTGGTACAGCGAAAGGAGAGTGGTTTTATGACGAATCCATAGATTTTTATAGTTGAACGCCGCGTCCATTCCACTAACGACAGTTAGTAAAAAACCAAAGATTAATGCCGTATTTTTCTGGTAAGTTTGATACTCAGTATCAACATCAAATCCAAGCGTTAGAGTGACAATAGCGCCTAAGATAATAGAAAGCGCTTTGAATAAATTTGCCCTTATTTTTAATTTTTTTGATTTGCTTTTTAGAGTCGAAATTTTTACTTCAAGCGCATTTTCTAAAAACTTGATATCTTTATTTTCTCTGTCCATGAGACCTGCTAACTATTTATGTTTTTCTATTATTCTTCTATCATAACCTAAAGGAATAATTTGAACCACGTTCCGGCTCTAAAACCTCTATTTTTAAGTGCCACACGCCCATACTATGTTGGAAATCTGAATAGCGTGATCATTGCACTAAGGAATACTCACCTCATCAGCTTTATGAGGTCATTCATTGCCCCTTGTCTTCATTTACTCCAAATTAGTCGCGATGTGTTACTGTGTCCAAAGGCTCAATAGCTTTGCTACTAGAAGAGTAAATAGGGTAGAAATAACCGTTAGCTTTGTAGAAGTCTTAGCGCGGTTTTTATTGTGACGATGACATCGTCAAATGGAATAGAGAAGGACTCGTTTTGCTCGTCGATCAACGCGAGTAGGTTGGACAAAATTACTTCAACCGTTTCTTCTTTGAAATTTTCTTGGCGTATCAATGATTTTAGCTCAATTAGCGAAGCATTCGGTGTTATTGTTACCATTTACTGTCTCCTGTAATTCTTTTTTAAAATTACAACAGAAGATGTGTGAAAACAGCTGTACCAACGTTCAGTTAAGTGGTTTTTCGAGTAGCTACTTGAAATGAAAAAATAAGTAAGCGGTTTCTATGTTGTGAAAAACAGTAAAAAGGTAAACAGAAAAGGATGTTCTAGTGCTCGAAAGAAGTGATGTTGAATGGCCGCTATGGCGTAAAAAAGTAGATGGTACCTTTCTCAAAGAGTTCTCTACACCAATACCCCAATGGGTTCAAAAAATATGGCAGATTCAGGATAACTTTAGTGAAGTTAGGTCTAAACTAGATGAAATGAGCAATGTACGCATTCAGTTTAAAAAACAGATTTTCGAAGGAAATGTAGTAAAAAGAAAAAGCCAGAACGGCTATCGATATAGGCTTAGTTTTCAGCGTGAATTAGGCCGGAAGTTACAGGATATCTATTTAATGACCTTTATGAGAGCTATTGAAGCCGAGCTCACAGAAGGAGTTAGCCATAGACAAATTGAAAAGGACATAAGTTTCTGGGAGTTTCTTGATATTGAATTCGATATTGATAATAAGCTTTTTATATTTACACCAAGCTTCACAGTAGAGCCCCAGTTCCCTCAATTATTTAATCGGTTAATCGATTCAGCACCGCTTAAGGCAGTGGCTTCTACCCTATTGTCTGGTGAGTTCGCGCGTATTCACAAGCAAGACTGGAAGCCACGATCAGAATACAAACTAGAAATTGGTGCAAGCAATGTTATTTATATGCTGTTGGATACTGAGAACAAACTTCTTTATGTTGGGGAAGCGAACTTACTAATTCCTAGGTTTAATAATGGCCATCTTGATATAAAAAATTGGGATTATTATAAGTACAACGTTCTCCCGCCAGAACTTGGAAAATACAGACTAGCTATAGAACGAATGCTAATCAGAGATCTCGCTGCGATTTTAGATAATAAACAGGGAATTAAAACAATTTCAATCTCTGACTATAGCCTTGCTAATCGTAAAATAGATATTTAATTCGCTAGTTAAATACCTTCTTTAAATATTCCTACAACATAACGAAAGTGTGAACACGTTTAAGCCTGAGTCAGTATTGGTTCGAGTTCGCGTTCACACTTCAGTTTTACTAATTAATCTTCTTCCAATAAGTTTACAAACAATAACTCATCTTCAGCCGCTTCTTCACTTTCTTCAACCTTCTGTTTTATATACATAAAACCACCATTGGCAAACTTTTCAATTGTTGAAAGGACCTTGGTACTTTCTTTGTATAGGCTGTCTTTATCCATACTTTCGACGGCGTTCATATCAAAGTCAGACTCGGCGATAGCGCAGATGATCAATTGCTCAGTAAGATCTGCAGGTTTCCAATTTTCTATTTCCCAAAAATCTTTTGCAGTATCTTCGGAGGTCAATTCAAGTGACTTGTTCTTAGCTAAACCAATAAAGAATGCATAAATATAAAACTCATACACATTTGCAAATGCTTTACCCCGGTTAAACTTATCTTCTTTACTTCCGCCGCCGTATTGCGCGTATCTCGATATAATTGGCTCAAAAGACTGGAGAAACTTTGGCCTAAAACTATTAATTCTCTTTTTTAGTAAGTTCATAAAACAACTTCCTCTATAGAGGTTTCTAAGTCCGTTCTGTCATTCATATTTCCACTAGCGTATTTGGAATTGAGTATGTGAATTGAACCAATGTTTTGTTTGTTTTCCATTATGAACTTAGCCCTATCTTCTGGTTCGATAAAATCATAAGTCATAACGATAGACTGAGAAAAATTCGAGCTTAAAGCCTTATAGAAGCCTGTGGAGTATTCGTGTGCCATCTTTGACGTGGGCGCATCAGAAATTAAAGTGAAGTTGTCACTCCACCTGGCTCTAGCCGTCAAGATAGCCATGATTAGCGCGAGTTTCACCAAAACAATATTAGAATCATTGCTTCCTGTAACAGAGTAACCTTCTTGGTCAACTATTTCAGCTTTATATGCACCGTTATCAAGGCGCTTTAACCTAATTCTACCTTTAAAGGACATGTTGGAGGACGTCATTTCCTCAAAGATTTTGTTTGCTTTACTCTCTAGCTCTAAGACGATCTGTGTATAAACCTCTTCTCTAGTAGATTTTGCGATTCTAGCTAGCGAAGCAAAAACTTTTTCAGCATTCACTAAAGCTAAATCAACTTTACCTAATGTCAGTTTTTCTAATGATTTTTTGATTTTTTCCTGATTCGTGCTGAGGCGATTGAGTTTATTTTCAATATCTTTTTGCTCTGCTCCGAATCTTTCCACATTGCTTTGAGCACGTCTAAATTCACTTACAACATCTTCAGAGCTATCGTTTTCTAATAAACCTTCAAGCTCTGCATTTATAGTGTCCAATCTACTTTTATTTTCAAGAATATCAGCCTCAAGACTCGAAATTGTGTCGAATTGCTCTGAAATTCGTTCATTCGTAGTCTCAATATGTTGATAAAATCGAATGCTTTTAGTGTATAGATGGTCATAATATTCGGAGCAGTCACACTCAAACGGCGACTTTGTTACACTACTACTGCGGTTAACTAACTCTTCTATGTGTTGGTAGGCATCGCTTCCCTTTTCTGCCTTCCTATTACAAACGTAACAAGTCTCACTTTCTAGCATCCCGTGCAGGTGCATGGGCTGCGGTACATTAAGGGGAAGCTTAAATGAAGTTTGTTGATTTTGATTAACAATCTGCTGGTGTTTTTCAAAATATTCTTTATATTTGCGACCAAATTTTTCTAGTGATGGTTTGCTAAACTTAAGAATCCAGTAGTCATGGAACATTTTGCTGGTGAAGCTCTTCCTTTTTTCAATTACAGAGTCTTCATTGGCTTTTAATTTTATTTCAAGGTTAGCTCTTTCAATTTTTAATTTTTGTTTTTCTTCCGCATCATCAATTTTATTTAAAAGATCGTTTATCTTTGATTGCGCATTGGTGTAATTCTCATTCGCTAATTTTTTGTCATCTTCGAGATTTTTTATTTCTCTTAAGTTATCGTTAAATTCTTTTTCAAGTCTATCAGATTCTTCTTTGTTTTTACTTAAGCTTTTTTGGTTTTTTAATAAGCTTTTAGATGATTTCTCAGCACCTTTATGCGTGATTTCAACGAGTTCATCGTAAAAGTTTATGTCGGATAGCAGCTTTATTATTTTGGCTAATGAACTTTTTTGCGTTAAATCCATTAGGCCGTCAACTTGTTCACCCTGAAACCACATATAAGGTTTGATGTGTGGGGGAATGACCCTATTTAATACTGAATCAGGTGTCTCATTTGATGTAGTCCATCTATTTGTTTTTTTCTCTTCGATCAAAAGGATAGACCGCTCTTTCATCCATTCAGTATCTGAGAGCTTTGTGCAATGAAATACTCGAGTAAGCCTGTACTCTCTGCCTTGACTACTCTCTACTACGAGACATGCTTCGGCAGTAGCTGTGTCACCTACCTCACAGTTTCTAGTAACTTTATCTGATATTAACTTTTCACCATATACACTCGTAGGGGTAAACTGTCGTATGTCAGTGTCAAAGATTTGGTCATATAAGACCCAATAAAAACCATCAAAAACTTTAGATTTGCCATTTCCATTATTACCAATAATTAGGTTTAGGCCGTTTTTGAAGCAAAAGTGATTCTGATCTAGCTCGCCACAATAGCATTGAAAATTTTTAAGCGATAAACTTTTTATTAACATAGAGCATTACACCGATTTTGACATTTCTTCTATTTTCACATTGACCTTTTTAAAGCACGCTTGTTCACCATCACCGCTACTATGCGCGATTAACAGTGTTTTTAAGCTTTCAATTAAAATGTCTTTTGAATCCCGACTAAAATCAACGTCAGATAATTCATCATTAGTAAGTGCGCACTCCTTATCTAAAGCACTTGATAGTAAAAACGAGCGTAGTATTTCATTTCTATCATATCTCATTGAAAATCCTCTATTTCGTCTTGTAGACCATACAAGTCAATTTGGTACTGTTTGCAAATCGGTTCAAATAAGCTCATGACATTTGAATAGTTTCTAGCTAATGATGCAAAGTAGACAACTCGTACAATCTCATCTTTTAAAATTTTTCGCTCAAACCTAAAAGTGTCTGGATCTGATGGAGGAGGTGGTATAACAACCATGTCATGTATGAGCGCTACGTGTTTATCTTTATGTTTTCTTAAAACCCGTCCTCGTCTTTGAACAAACTGCCTCGGGTTTCCTGAACTTGCGCAAAAAATAGCGAGTTCCGTTCTTGGTACATCAACACCTTCATCTAAACACTTCATGGAAAATAATGTATCTATAATTCCATTTTGAAAGTGTTGCATTGTTAAATCTCTACTTTCAGTTTTACCGGTAAACGCATGTGCTTTATAGTTTGGATAGTTAGTTTCGTACACGCGGATAAATTCATCCAATATATTCTTTTGTTCTGTATCTTCACTTTCGTAATCGCCTTCAGGAGCATACACAAACGAAAATGATAGCGTTTTGTATTTTGCTTTATGCTTGGCTAAGATACTTTTAAAAACGCGTAGCTTGTCTTCAGCTTTGTGTATGATGCGTTTTCGTTTTATAAGCAGCATCTGCACATATTCTGAGTCCTTAAAGCGATTTGTCTCAAAGTCAAAATATTTCAATAGCTCTTTACTAGTTGCATAGTATTCTTCGTTCTCTTGTTCATTTAACTGAACAAAATGAGGAAAATAGTCATATTTACACAAAACCCCTTCTTGAATCGCTTTGCTCATCGGGAAGTTGTACGTGTAGGGATGCCGTGAGTTAAACGCGTGCTCTATTGCTTGATTACCATCTTCGTCAAATTGGCGTTTAATAGTGGCTGAAAGTGCAATTCTCCGCTCGATGTGGAGTTTTTCTAGAATCGTTTTTAACTTTGGGCTTCCAAATGCGTGGGCTTCATCTGCTATTAGGAGAGCGGGTGACGGAATTTTTGTAAAATATCTCTGAAATTTTTCTGATGAAAACGTAGTGTAAGTAGTTATTAAAACAAAGCTTTTCTTTTTATTAAATCGTAAGTTACTTTGTAGCTTGTTTAAATCTTGCTCCCATGTCTTGAATTCAGACGAACATGGAATAATGTTTCTAAAGTTAAACGACTTAGCTTCACCTATCCACTGCTTTAATAATGTTTTTCCTGGTACTAGAATAACCGATTGGTAGTAGCCTTCCATTTCATAAATATTCAGAAGACAGTTGAGAGCCGTTATGGTTTTACCTGTCCCGGTAGCCATCAGAAAGATGCCCTTAAAATCATTCTGTTTCCAATTAGAATATGCTTCTTTTTGATACTCTCGAGGCCCGGTCTCAAATGGAAACCGTGGAGTTTCATTATATTCTTCTATCTGTTTTTCTAGGTTTGCTGCTGCTTCCTTTAATTTTCGACTAATATTAAAAAACTTATCAGAACTAGCTTCTAACAACTTTGCTTCATTAGCGAGTAGCTCCACTAAACTTTTATCTTCACCTAGTGTCTCGACAGCGTCTAATAATTGCGATTCATCTAAATAGCGATATTGGCCATTTTCTTTATTTAGGATAGCTTCTATTTCAGACTTCTTACCCTGTCCTTTACTTTGTTCAAAAGTACTAGCCCATAGTCTAAAAACGGACAGAGTTTCAGCATTTTCCAATAGCCCATTAGCCGTAAAGTTACAGCTACCATCCATAAAGATTTCATTATCAAAATGATCGGTGAATACACCTTGTTTAAAGTGAGTCATTCTCGCTGGTTTCAGCATAACGGGAACAATTCTCAGTCTTCCTTGTTTGCGCAGATATTTTAAGCAATTGAAAAAGTGCTCCTCACTTGTTGTCAGCGCACTTTTTATATGGACTAAGTTTTTTAAATCGAGTTCTTCAGAGAGTAAGGAGTCTTCACTGAACAATGCTCTATCTTCACCGTATACAAAGTGGTTTGAAACTATATTCAATGTACCACCGCGATAAATGAACTGCGCGAGCGCACAAGAAAGGAGTCTTAGGGCTTTTGAACTAAAGTAACCTAATTTTAGATGGATAGATTTACTAAGTGGAATTACATCAAGGTAAAACTCTATAGGAAGGTTTTGACCGTCTGTAGTGTACTCAAAACTTTTAGGGAAAACTAAATCGCGGAAACTACTGCTCACTTTCCATTGCACTCCTTGCATCTATACAAAAGTAGAATATCATTGATTTTATTTTTTTCAACAGGATACCTATTCAAAGAAGATTGAAGGAGTTAACATCTACCTTTGGACAATTTCTCCAGGAGCTGTATTAGAATGGAACCTAAGTTTTCAGGGCATGAGACTTTCCCGCTTAGATATGGGTGGTTATTTAAATCCGCAAACTTGTTGAATATAAAAGGGAATTTGAGCACTTCGAGTGCTAAAGATGTACAAGAAGCTATTGTCGAACTCGGCGTGGGGAAAAACATGGTGAGTGCTATTCGATACTGGAGTGAAGCTTGCTCTATAGTCAAGACACTTAAAAATGACGCTTCTCAATCGTTAACAGATATCGGAAGATATCTATTTCTTCCTTCAGTTAATGAAGGAACTACGAGAGCCGCGGGAGTTGCGAATGATCCATTTCTTGAGCGAATTGGAAGCATATGGCTTATACACTTCTTACTGAACTTTGATGAGGATGTTCTCACCTCTTATCGCTATTTTTTCAATATGACTGCTATGCAGAGCTTTGAAAAATCAAAGCTTATTTTTGATATTGAACGAGATGCTAAAGTCATATGTGATAAAGAAGTAAAGGAAAGCACTATTAAAAAAGATGTAGATTGCTTCCTTCATACTTACGCAAGTAAGTCGTTAGCGAAAGGTAAAAAAAATTTCGTTATAGGTGAAGAGCACTTTGCTTCACCGTTGATTGAGCTAGGCCTTATACGTGATTTAGGAAAGGGCAACTATTCATCAATTTTAGACGAGCGGCCAACCCTGCCTACCGAAATTTTCTCATTTGCGCTGTTACGTTTTGTCTTCGAAATTAAAGCTTCAGAAACAGCTGGTTTTGATGCGTTGTTATCTGATCAGTGTTCTCCAGGTAAAATATTTAGGCTTTCAGAAAGGGGCCTCGGCGTACAGTTAGACAACGCGGTAAAGCAGTATCCTAATTTGCTTGAAGAGACAGATACGCAGGGAATGCGACAGGTGAGGGTTTTAAAAACGTTCGATGAAAACGAAACCTTCCAATTTATCTTGGATGATTATTACAGAGGCTCGAAGTGATAACGATAAAGCAAAATTATAAAAGTTCTACAAGGATTGACGGCTTAGTAGATCCAAAGCAATTTATAGACAATATTGTTTTGCATGGTACAGCGTTGAGTACGTTGGATACGTTAGGAAAGGAAGTAAACAACACTAATCAGCGTTGCTTCACCCTAACCGGAACATATGGAACGGGTAAATCTACGTTTGCTCTATTTATGTCGCTATTATTGTCTGCAGATAAAAAAGTGAGAAGCCTAGCTAGTAAAAAGCTGCTAGCAGCACAAGCTGATAGTACTTTCATTAAAGACTTCAAGGTAAAAAAAGGCTGGAAAGTTGTAAAACATGTATGTGGCTTGGGCGCTCCTGCAGAGGGTTTAGCAAATAGTGTTTTAAGTACCTTACAAGGTAACGTGGCACCGTCTGGCGAAGACGATAATTTCTATGTCGAGCTTATTAAATCCGCACTAAACTCGCAAGATGAAGACGCTGATGGTGTTTTGATTTTACTAGATGAGATGGGTAAAGCCCTAGATTATCAATCTCGAGAAAACAAAGACCTGCACTTCTTTCAAGAGTTAGCAGACGCTATTGAGAAAAGTAATAAACCAGTGGTCCTAATAGGCTTTCTTCATCAGTCATTTGCTGAATATGCACGCTCTATGACATCTCATATTCAGCGGGAGTGGGGTAAAGTACAAGGTCGCTATAGAGATATTGCTTATTCGCCGTCAATTGATGAGTCGTTAATTCTCATCGGTGAAACAGTAAAAGCGGATAATGATTTAAAGCAAAGAATAGAACGTAAGTATGCTCGTTTAGTTGATGTCGTAGCCAAATATTTGGGGCGAGAAAAGAATATCACTAACTCGTTAAAAAACGCATTACCTATCGATCCGGTGGTGAGTCTACTATTAGGGCCTATATCCAAACGCTCATTTTCACAAAATGAGAGGAGCCTTTTTGGTTTCTTAGCGTCTAGTGAGAAGCTTAGTTTTAACCAATTTATTAATACCTTTTATGCCGATGATGAATCATCAGAAGCGCTGAAACTTTATAACGCCAATCTTTTTTGGCAGTACCTTACTACTAATCTAGATCACATTATTTCATCGAGCCGAGATGGCAAAATATGGCTAGAAGCCAAAGATGCGCTATACAGAGCTTCTCTAGATGGTGAAGAGCTACACGAAGCGATAACGAAAACAGTCGCATTAATCACGATGTTTGGTTATCAATATCAATTGTTTGCTTCGCGAGAGTTCTTAATAAGTTACTTCGAGCAGCTTGGCTACAAAGCTAAAAATGTAACCAATGCACTAGAAGAATTAGAAAGCTGGAAAGTTCTGATATATCGCGACCTACATCAGGCACTGACTATATTTCAAGGCAGTGATATTGACGTTAACGAAATTATTACCTCGACAGTAGATGCCATCAAAGATGGTGTCGATTGGGTTTCGGAAGTTAGCTCAACTAAACACATATTAGCTTCGGCGCATTATCATCGAAAGGGCACGCTTAGATGGGCTGATGTCCAATTGATAAATGAGCGTAGTGTTAATTTAATAGCATCGAAGGCAAAAAGCTCTGCGGAGAACGCTGCGTTTGTAAACTTTTACGTTCCTACGTCAAAGGCCGCCTTAGAATTACTAAAAAAAGTAGCTGCAAAGCAGTCGCAAGTAGTTTTTAGCGAAAGTATAGCGCCAGAGAATTTAAGAACGCTTGCAATCGAACAAATTGCGTTAAGAAATATAAAAGAGACTAATAAAACCTTAGTGCATGACAAAATTGCGAGAGAAGAAGTAGAGAGCAGGCTTCAGGCTAATGAGCGTGCACTGGAGAATGAATTAGATTTATTATTCAATAAATCGCAATGGCACTATGAAGGGCGCCAATATTCTGATGTTAGTCTTAGCACGATAGTTTCAGCTTTAGCTGATGAGATCTACAGTGAGTCACCTGTAATAATTAACGAGCTAGTCAATAGAAATAAGCCTTCAGGTAGTGCAAACGCAGCAATTAAGAAGCTTGTATTGGCAATGGCCGAGAACTACGGCGAAGAATTACTTGGCTTCCCAAGCGACACCTTTCCAGCTGAAAAGGGGCTCTACTTTTCTTGCTTAGCAAACTTTGGAATTCATTGCGCAATCGATAATGGCTGGGGTTACCCAACTGAGATTGAAAATAGCGACGTAGATAACCTTTTCCGAAAAACTCACGAAACGTTAATAGCTGATACTAACGCTCCTGTCTGGTTATCAGAAATAGATGAATATTGGGCTGCTGCACCTTACGGGCTGACAAAAGGAATTCGCGCAATTTGGCTAATGGCTTTTGTGATGAAGCATATGAAAGACTACGCTTTCTACGATAAAAATGACGCTACTGGCGAAATTATTTTTATTACGCAACCCGATGATGAATTTGCTTTGAAGCTAATTCAGAAACCACATAATGTAGCAGTTCAGGCTATACACATAGATCAAGAGAAAACCGCTTACCTCAATAAGGTCGCGGAAGCATTAGACAGCGTAACGAACCACGAACACGACTATTCTAAGGACGTTACGCCACTAAACGTAGCAGAAGGACTGGTAACTTTTTACTCTTCGTTATCCAGTTACACAGTTGCTACAAAGAACGTAACTAAAAAGGCTAGGAAGTTTCTAGAAATAACGAAAAAGGCGTCTGACCCCAATGCTTACTTATTCAAGGCTTTACCTGAATTATTAGAAACTGACTTAGATAGTATTTCTGTACAGGACGTTGAAGATATTTTACGTACTCTTAAGAACGCACATGGTGAGCTGCTCAGTAACTTCAAAAAAACAACTGAAAAAGCGCTGGGAAATGATTTAATCGCAAAAAGTACCTGCACCGCGGTAGTTGATTTTACTGATGATCATAAGCTCAAGTCTTTTGCACAGCGTTTAAGCGAGAGAAAAGAAAACGATAACCGATGGGTTTCAAACTTGATATCGTTGCTATCATCTAAATCGGAAAGGAATTGGGATGACCTTGCCATTAAACGTGCACAAGTAGCACTGCCAGAATTAGTTGAGAAATTTAAGATTGCAGCGCATCGCGCAAAGTTTAGTGGTTTAGACTTCGCTGAGATTGAAAAAGAATTCAATGAACAGATACAAGGGATTACAAGTTCACTTGAAGGGTTAGACAGTGAGAAGAAGAAAACGCTATTAGTTGCGCTTCTCGATGAGTTAGAAAATGGAGCTGTAAAAAGTTGAGTTCAGAAAAAACGTTACACGTGCTAGGCCTCTCTGGGGGTAAGGATAGTGCTGCACTCGCGATGTATATGCGCGACAATTATCCTGAGCTAGATATTCACTATTACTTTACAGATACGGGCAAGGAGCTGCCTGAAGTAAATGTTTTTATTGATAAGCTTCGTGGTTACCTGGGTAAAGAAATCATCGACCCTTATGAAGAAGTGTTTACGTCCAATCGTAAAAAGAAGGACTTCGATTATCACCTAGATCAACATAAAAATTACCTGCCTTCGCCACAAGCGCGCTGGTGTACCATTCAAATGAAATTAGTGCCATTTGAGCAGTGGGTAAAGAAAAAAATCGAGGAAGAAGGTTACACTGAAATAGTATCTTACGTAGGTATCAGGGCTGATGAACCGGCCCGAGACGGCTTTCTTACCAATAACGTTACAGAAGAATACATTACTATCAAGATGCCGTTCAGAGAAGACGGCCTAAATCGCCAAGATATTCTGAATATTTTACAGCAAGCGGATTTATATAGTGATGATGAAGAGGTACAAGCTTTTAGAGAGTTAAAGCTTGGCTGTAATGGTATTGAGCAAAAGCTACCAGAAGAGCTGTTAGAACAACATTTTGAACAGCGATTGAAAGTGATAAAGGCAGACGAAGGTCATCCTTATTATAAATCAAACATAAACGTTCAGACGTTGGCTAAAGTCGTTAGCGCCATGGACCAAGGTAAACCAGGTTATTACGGGTGGCGCTCGCGAAGCGGCTGCACCTTCTGTTTTTATCAACAAAAAATAGAATGGCTTCGCCTGATGGAAATTTATCCTGACGCATATGAAGAAGCTAAAGGATACGAAAAGGCCGCGGAAGATAAGCGACCTGATGGCACATTTTACTGGTTAGGTAAAGGTACCCCTCTCTCGGTTCTTGAAGATGAAGAACGAAAGCAGATGATTCTAGAAAACCATAAAAAGCGTTACGACCGCTTTGTTAAAAAGCAGGAGCGACAACGTGCTAGGAATCCATTGCAAAAGATAATCTATTTTTCTGATGTAGACGTGATGGACGAAATTTATGACCAAGCAGAGGGTGGAGGTGCTTGCGTTACTTGTTATAAATAAACTAGGCACTTTCAATAAAAGCTTTTAGTTTCGAAACTAAAGTGCTGATGTCGTGTTTAGTTGTGTTGAAGTCGAAGCTGAGTCGAATTGTTCGCTCAGCTTTTTCTCTATCTAACCCTATAGCTTTCAGTACATGTGAAGCCTCTATCTCTTTTGAGGAACATGCTGATCCCTGCGCTAACGAGAAGTCTTCTCTGTGAGCCAGTAAAAAGGTAATCACATCAATTTCCGGCAATGTTAGTGAAACGATGTGAGGAAGTCTGGTTCCGCCATTAATGGTGTATCTGATGTTTTTGCCTTTTAATTCGCACTCTAGATGCGCAGTAATTTGGCCAAAATCTGCTTCAGCGTAATAGATTGGGAAAGCTTTACAGGCCTCTCCTAAGCCGACCACTAGTGGAGTTGCAACGGTTCCACCTCTAATTCCCAGTTCTTGCCCTGCACCGTGAATGACGGGCAAAACATCGATGTCACGTGCATCTCTTATATAAATCGCCCCTATACCTTTTATTCCACCTATTTTATGAGCAGATAGAGATAGCAGATCAATACTCATGTCATCGACATCGATTTCTGTTTTGCCAAAGCTTTGTGCTGCATCGGTATGAAACAACGTTCTGTTTCGGAAGCACAGTTCACCTATTTCACTAATAGGGTTTAGCGTCCCGAGTTCATTGTTAACATGCATAATACTGACGAGTGCGGTGTCATCTCGCAACGCGGTTTTTACTGTATCTGCTGAAATTCGCCCCGTAGAGTCTGGCGATAAGTATGTTACTTCGTAGCCGCAAGCTTCTAAGTAGCTACATATACTCAGAATACATTTATGTTCTATTTTACTCGTAACAATGTGTTTTTTATTCTTAGCTAAATCGCAATGTAACAGGCCTTTTAACGCTAAATTGTTTGATTCAGTGGCTCCGCTAGTAAATATGATTTCGCTAGGGCTTGCGCCAATCGATTCAGCAATTTTTTCGCGCACTCTTTCAAGCTCATTAGCCGCCATTGCTCCTGCAGCATGGTCTGAAGATGGGTTTGCGTAATGCAAGTTAAACGCGCCAATGACTTTCTCTTTCACTTCATCAAGTACGGGAAAAGAGCCTGCTGAATCGAAATAAATCATTGCTATTGACCTTGGTTAGTTTGGGAGTCAGACGAATTCGTTTTTATTTTCTAGCACCGGAGCGCTATGTTCATTTAAGTGATAGTCAAAGAAATCAACATCTTGATCGGCCATTTTGATTTTAACTCGCTCTTTCAAAGTAGGAGCGTTACTTTCCTCAAAATTGTCATAACCGAGTAGCGTTAGTTTACCTGAATTTATGTGGATTTTAATTAGCTGTATGTCTTCAAGTTCACCATAAAGCTGCAATGCTGAGCTTACATAAACTCTCAATAGTGGGGAAAGTAAGTCTAAGTATTGCTTATGAAAAGTTAGGGAATGTGGTTTTCCGTACTCTTCTGCCAATACACTTTTAGGCAAGGTTTTGTGGGCTTCTAAGCATTCGGCTTCTATCATTTCGACATCAGCTATTTGAAAAAGGAGTTCTTTAGCTAGGGTTTGGGCATTTTTGTTAGTATCGAAGAAGGCTTTTATGTCACGCTTCGTTTGCTCTGGTTGATATTTGTATGCCTTTCTTTGTCCAAAATGGCCTACAGCGAAGTAAACTAGCAAGTCTTCCGTTCGCATTTGTTGAGCAATATTAAAGTCATCACTGCCATAAAAGTTTAGGCACAGCCTAAAAGCTTTTTTCATGGTGCCAACTAGTTCTATTAACTCGTCAGCTTTACTAAACTCGTCCTTCGCGGGTGCTCGTCCTAACAGCAAACACGTTTTCCAGTATTCTTCAAAAAGCTCGCCGTGCTTGGTAAATAAAAGCTGTGTATTGGCTTCTTTGATATCAATAGGTTTAGACTTCTGTTCCCAAGTTCGCGTTCGCTTATGTCGGTTCTGAAGATAATCTTGTTCTAGATACTTATCTTTGAATACGAAATATACCCCAGGGGCTACTGCAATGGCTGCCTCATCTAAGCTCAGCTCAATGAACATTTTTAGTTCGCTTTGAGTGAAGTACTTTTGAAAGGTATTTCGACTAGTGATAATGCCATCTTTATATGGCGTGAATTTAGCCAGATAGCTTTCGTTTGCTAGCATTGCTGATATCACCAGAAGCTTATCAGTAAGAGCCCATGCCCCTTGAATAGCTTCCATACGCTCGTTTCTTTCTTCAATTACATTAATTACAAAACCGATGTTAACTAAGTCAGCATTCACTTTATCTGCATCTGGCAGAAAGTTTGGATCCCACCCAAGGACATCTAGCCCATGCGCTTCAAGTTCTCGAAGATCATCTCCTCTACCGCACCCGTAATCAAATATGGAATATTGGCCTTCAAGAAAGCCGTGCTTTGCTAAGACCTTCATTGGGGCCGATAGTTCGTGGCGTACTATTGCGGTTTTATCGCGCTCAATTTTTTTATCATCTTTATTAAGTAGTAATGCAGAGTTTCGAAACAAGCGCCCGTCTAAAAGTTCGTAGCCATGCGCATTTATCAAAGCCTCCCAAGACGCTTTAAACCCAATATGTCGCGAGCTTTCATAAAGGCCTGCTTGCTCACCCTCTTCGGTAATTTGCTTGAATTCTTCGTATTGCGGATGGTCGGGTAAAACCATGGTTTCTTTGCGGTGAAGAATAGGCGGGTTATCGTAGTTAGAATAGTCTGTTACTTTATGAGAAAGCTTTTGCAGGTCAACCGTTACGCTTTGTTTTAACGAGGGGTAAGACTCTTCTTCGAAGGTAGGGTAGTGAAGTAGGCTTAATGAAAACTGCTTTCTAGAAAGCTTGATTAAGTTCCAGTGCTCCCGAGGGATTTTCAGCGCTTTGCCAATAGCCAGAATAACATTTCGTAGTTTGTCGGGTAGTTGCGGCAATGTACTGTCATGAATGTAAATGGCGTCGGGGAGCTTTTTCCCTACTTCCAATTTATCAACTAATGTTTTAAATAAAGCTGCGTCCACTATAATCCCTCTGCCAATATTACTGCTCGATCGCCAAATGCCTTTTTACCCGGATAACGCCTACCATTTTCGCTTTCGCCCATTATCTGTAGGTGTTTAAGCGGGTCGGTTAAATGAATACTGACATGAAGTGGTCTGTTATTTCCATAGTAATAAATGCGATCGTAATTTAGCTTTTGCGTAATGAAACGAACGATATTGGAAGTTGGCACGCCTTCCATGTAGAAATCACATGCAGCACCACCTCTACTGCATATTTGTTTACCCACACTATTGGTTTCGTGAGATGAATGCTGATCTAGTGTCGGTGCCGTACCGCTTGGTGATGCTTTCTGGATAAATTTTTTCAGAGGGAAGGAGGTGAAGCCGTAAGTGATTATCGGTTTTCCCAAGGTGCGGTTGATAGGTAGAAGTATTTCACTGACTAACTCTTCCAATGCGAGCGTCGAGCTATCATTAATAGGTTCATTTGATTGTAAAAAGTCATGCCTGCCTATGTACCAGTTCAATAAATCTCTACCTATTGGATGAGCAAGTACTGAATGTCCAGCAGGTAAGGAGTAGAAGAACGCTCGCCCACGTTTTTCATAGGCAATGCCGCCTTGTTCGCGCAGGTGCATCAGTTCACAGTCACTGATGTTCAATGTTTGTGCCGTATCGCGGCTGTTCAATTTTTGCATAGGGTCCATCATATTTCATTTTAAGACCCTGGGTATATGTTGAATATAAAATAAAATCTAATAATTAATTTTTTGTTCACTTTAAGGTTGACTTTGTTTTGGTTTGATTTAACCTGTGTATGATTTTTTAAATAACATTGAGGTTTAAAATGGAAAAGCATCAAAATCTGAACGAACAAACCTTCACTAAGGTTGCAGAGTCATTAGTAACTTATTTCACCTATTGCCTAAATGAATACTCAGGTTACGAAACTCCTCATATCGACTATGCTGCTGTTGGAAATGAAAGATTACTAGATATGTTACAGCGGTTGTTCAGATTTGGAATTATTGGGCAAGTTATTGAGGGGGATCTTGCACCCGATGACTTAGGTGACATTGAAAAATTTGCGAAGTTAGAGAGTGTCATTGATGTTCTTACACCAAATACAATTTGCGCCACTCTTTTCCATGCCTTGTCGGGGCGCCTAAAATTATGCCTATATGAAGGAATTCCGATCGAAGAGATTTACGATACAACGTTTTATATTAGTAATGAAAATGCCCTTTCTGTCAAAGAGCTAGTAGCTCTTTCAAATACCAGCGAAGGCGCTGTACGTAATGAGCTGTCGAAGATGCCAGCTAGCGCTTTTAGTAACGAAGCAACAGGGAAGCAATTGTTGAAAATTGAAGAAGCTGCTGAATGGTTGAAGTCACGCAAAGAGTATAAGCCAACTAAAAATTTGTCAGGCATGACGGGATTAGAAAAAGAGTACGTTAATGTTCCAGTTGCTTCTGACGGCACGTATTTCTCTTACGCTTGTGCTTATAAAAGAGGCGGTTTTACCGTTGGAGAAAAAGGTGATGAAATTAAAGTTGAGTCGTTTGATGAAGCACTGAACTACTTAATAAGCATGCCGCATGCAAAATGGCGTAGGCCTAATTCTGCTGGAAATTATGGCATTGTCAGCGCTGTTGAATGGAAGCGTATACCTAGAGCTCATTTAAATAAAACTCGCTAAGTTCAGCCACCTAAACAATTCAATAGTTAATGGTATTTGTATATACAAATACCATTAGGGCGGAAAAACGCCAGTTTTTACTTTGGCGCCTGTACTTATGATGAATACTACTAGAGCGGCGGCAGGGTTAGAACATTCATAAAATAGTTTTTGAGCGCATCTCGTCTTTGTCGGAAAAACTCCTCAGTTGGAATATCGTTTGAGTTATTTGCTTCATACTGTTTTATCGCTTCTATACCTAGCCAATGATCTTTTATACCTGCTTTATTTAATGCTTCCACCACTACGATACTGAAAGGTCGGTTGCTTTTCTCGATATTAATTTCAGATGGTAGTGGCAGCATGTTACCTAAACTATTAACTATTCTTTCTCGCTCATCGTGCTCAAAGTAGCTTTCACGATGATCTTTATTAATAGTTTTAGGCTCTAGATGGTCAAGATGCAGTTTTCTAATAGCATCTTCAGATAAATTGAAGGCCATAGCTTTTCTTTCTAGTGAGCCATCGTCGTTTTTTGATACTGTAAATAACATAGCGAACAGAACTTTTACATTTAACGTGCGTGAGTCATCGTAAGACCAATCTTGAAGCCATGGAAGCTCAAATTGCCGCTGCGTGTTGGCAAAAGCGACGACTGTATCTACAGGTGAATTTATAAGCATGTCAGAAAAAGCTTTGGGTGAAGTGTAATCTTTTGAGCTAACTGATATTTTCCACAAAGCATCAGCAACTTTTGTTAAGACATCATTACCACTCTTTGCTACATCTTTATTTAAAAATTCGAGAAACTTGTTTTCTTCAAACTTCTTTACAGAGTCGAAATACTGTCTAAGAATAAAAGTTACGAATCCCGCTAGAACTCCACTCTGTTTTTTAGCCCAGAGAAAAGCATAAGCTTTTTGCGCAGCACTGAATTCAGGTTTATAAGCTTTAAGAATCGCATTTGAGTCACGATTGCGAAATGGAGCATCAAAATGTTTTATAATACATTTAACAGCCTTAAAAATATCAAAGTGAGACTGCGCCTCTGGCATTGTGTAATTTTTTGCATAGCTATTTGATAAAAATGTATTCAACGCATCTTTTATATCTTCTTTCTTATCACTTTTAATAATCTGTCTAGTTAGATAAGTTGCGCTAAAGTAAGCAATGTTATCCGACTCATAAGAGGCATTCTTAGAAAAAATTTCACCCCATTGGTTATCGAGGTCTTCAATATTTTCGTCTAGTTTTTTTGTGTCTATCGAAGGGTTTTCACAAAGTGTCTTAAAAAAGTCGTTCTTTATGAGGTCAAGAGGTTCCAATGCGAGAGAACGATCATTTAATACTTCGAACAAAATGTATGCGTCCCGTGGGTTACCTGTTTGCATTAGGCATACTTGTATACTGCAAATAAACCTTTTAATGTTCTCTGTGATTTGTTTGTAAAAATCAATTACTTCGTATTCATCTCTAGGCTTAGAAAGTGATTCATCATTAACGAACTCAGTAAAAATAGTCTTTAGTGCTTCTATATAGACTTTTTCTTGTTCATCAAAATCAACTTCTGCCACTTCATACTTAAGGCCGGTCTTAGAGAAACTAACTCTGAAAGAAGACAAAACGTTACTAAGTTTTTTGTTGTATGAATCCCTGTTGTAAGTAAGTCTCAGTTGTTTGTTGACAAAAAACTCTCTGGAACCGATCTCGATTTCATCTTCACTAGTTTTAATAACTATTCCGAATGCTTCATAAAGCGCATTCATTATATCTTTTTCGATAGAAGTTTTTCGCTCATCACTAAAATCAGGGCTTTTTAGGTCATTATATTTTTGAATTACACTCTCTGAAATTGTTTGGCTGTCACGAAAAACATATCGATAAGCGTTCTCTAGCTCTCGACACAGCTCGGCAAAGTTGCTGTACTTTTTCTGGACATATATTTTCAGTCGCTCTTTAAGAATGAGGTAAAAGACGAAGTTTGCTAAGTACAGTGTTGTTGTGCGTTGTTGCCCGTCTATCAAGTCGTGACAACTACTCCCTTCTGCATTTACCGTTACAACCGTGCCTGAAAAATATGGCTTTCTCTCGTTGTCTCGCCAATCCTTTATTAATTGACTAATGTTCTCGGCTTCCCACTTGTAAGGACGCTGAAAGTGAGGAACTCTAATCTGATGGTTCTCGATTTGCTGATTTTTCCACTCTTCCTGAGTCATATAGCTAGGGCTATGACTTACGTCACTACCAATATTGTTCAGCATTCTAGTGAAAGTTCTTACCTGAGCACCGTTTAAATCCATTTCTAATCCTTCTTATCTTGATCTAAATGCCCTCACAGCAAATACGTACATATAAGTAAACATAATAAGTTACGAGGACTACCTAACAACAAAGAATATAACAATATATCAGAGTTTTAGACTGAATTTGTAAAACCAAAAACTTATAAACCTAAACTTTTTTAAGGAAGACTTCTTCAATTCTAATACCCCTTCTAATTCCTTCTTAAGAATAAGCATTGCTTGACCGAAAGCCATTTGTATAGCCATTTGGGGGTCAGTCTCTGTCTTACCCATAATATATAAGCCCTTGAAGAGGTCTGTAGTTAATAACGCAATTGGTAAACTAATATCTAAGTTTCCAGGTCTTTCTTTTCTACATTGAGCGCAGTAAATCACCATTCTGCCGGGAAAGTCGTCCCCTTGTGTTCCATTAGTCACGAAATACAAGTCACGGGTTCCCGCGCAGTTTGTGCATTGTTGTCGCATTTGTCCTTTATATTCCCGTTCAATGTCTATTACATCGCTTAATTAGTAGCCTTCACCACTTCTACCGTAACCCACTTCACATCATCACGCTGCAACCCGTCCTTACCAGGAACAGTGTTTAAGTTGCGAGCCTTTAGGCCGTTACTTTCCGCTAAGGTCGCTAACTCTTCATAACTAACGGGGTGCATGGGCCTTGCTTCATCATTTGGGCCGAACCGAAGGCTTATATACATGGTTCCATTTTCTGAAAGCAATTCTGCTAACCTTTTTAACGTGGGTGGCCTTTCATATTTAGGCAAGTGCATCCATACCGCTGAAAGCAGTATTAGGTCGTATGTGTTTGGTTTTTGGGGTAGGGCGGTAAGCGCGGGTAGGCTGGCGTTACACCATGTAACACTGTTATGGGCATTGGATTGCGCTAAGGTTCGTAAGTTATCAGCGGGCTCTACAGCTACTACTTTCCAGCCTTGTTCGGCTAACCAGTTGGCGTCGCGGCCACTTCCTGCGCCTACATCTAGTGCGGTGCCTGCTTTTGATTTTTGTAGAAACGCTTTCCAATCGCTGTGCACACTTTCGGCGTCTACCGAATTATACAAATCGTAATAGTGCTGCGCTTTTTTGCTGTAGTGTTCAATTGTTTTTGTCACTATGAACAGAGTCCCTTCATTGTTTAATCTAATTTACCGCATGCCCAAAAACTCGGCTAGTCGCTCAACCTACCAAAATTTTGATCCAGCGCAAAGATTAAAGTACACCACCCAGTATACATTAGCTATTAACCTTGGCGCTTTCGCCACTTTTCACCTTTATTGATAAACCACAGGGAGCGTCACTGTGAAAAAAACGCCGTTTATTCTATCCATTATGTTCGTTGTGTTTTTAATTGTGGTTTTTAGTACTGTTTTCAGTGGCCCTGAAAATGTCGATGTGGTGTCAGGGAATGGCCGCATTGAAGCTACTGAAATTGGCATTTCTGCAAAAGTAGCAGGGCGTGTAGAAGAAATTTATGTCAGCGAAGGAGACAGAGTAACGGCGGGCGATGTGGTCGCCAAACTTGATACCACCACCATTAATAGCCAGCTTCAGCAGGCCAAGGCACAGCACCAGCAAGCCAAAAGTGCGGTAGAAGCTGCAAATATGGCTGTTGCACAGCGCCAAAGTGAAAAGTCAGCGCTTGAAGCCGCGCTGCTGCAAACTAAAGCCGAGCTAAAAGCAGCTGAAGCTCATGCTGCCCGTACTAATGAATTGGCAAAAACAGGCGCTGTGTCTAAACAATTGGCAGAAGATAACCTTACCAATGTTGAAAGCGCAAAGGCGGCGGTAAATGCAGCTAAGGCTCGTTTGACAGCGGCTGACGCCACCATTGAAGCTTCGCGCGCGCAATACTACTCGGCACAAGCAGCGGTCAGCGCTGCCAATGCCACTATTGCGCAAATCCAATCTGAAATTAACGATATGGTGTTAAAAGCACCACGTAATGGGCGTATTCAATACCGCGTAGTGGAGCCTGGCGAAGTTGTTAGTGCAGGTGGGCGTGTACTTAGTTTGGTCGACCTAACAAACGTATACATGACATTCTTTTTGCCTGCTTCGCAGGTGGGCAAGCTTACTATGGGCGGTGAAGCACTTATTGTGCTAGATGCCGCGCCCGACATCGCTATTCCGGCCACCATTTCTTACGTTGCCGACGTAGCGCAATTTACTCCTAAGTCGGTTGAAACCCAAAGTGAGCGAGAAAAACTTATGTTTAGGGTTAAAGCGCAAATTCCTGAAAACTTATTAAAGCAGCACATTGAAAAAGTGAAAACAGGGTTGCCGGGTGAAGTATGGGTAAAGCTAAACGATACCGCTGAATGGCCTAGCGACCTACCTGAGCTTGTCGACTAATGGGCAACATTATTGAATGCAATTCGCTAACGGTTCGCTACAAAAGCACCACAGCTATTCACAATCTTGCGCTTTCTATTCCCGCGGGCCTAACGGTAGGCGTAATTGGCCCTGATGGCGTGGGCAAATCTACGTTGCTGTCGCTTATTGCTGGTGAGCGAGTTATGCAAAAGGGGCAGTTGCAGGTTCTTGGTGGCGATATGCGTGATGAAAAACACCGCGCCGCGATATGTTCTGATATTGCATACATGCCACAAGGCTTAGGCAAAAACTTATATCCCACGCTGTCTGTAGAAGAAAACTTACAGTTTTTTGCCAAACTTTTTGGGCACAATCGTGCTCAGCGTCGTGCACGAATAGATATCCTTACCAAACGAACCGGACTTTATCCATTTTTATCGCGCCCAGCCGGCAAGTTGTCGGGTGGTATGAAGCAAAAACTGGGGTTATGCTGTGCCTTAATACACGATCCCCGCCTGCTTATTCTAGACGAACCCACTACAGGGGTAGACCCCCTTGCCCGAAGTCAATTTTGGTCGCTTATTAAAGACATTCGCAAAACCCAGCCAAATATTACCGTATTGGTAGCGACTGCCTATATGGATGAAGCCCAACAGTTCGATCATCTAATAGCGTTAAATGCAGGTGAGATACTGGCGAGCGGCTCACCGAAGTCACTGCTTAGTGAAACACAAACCAGCAATTTAGAAGCGGCATTTATTGCGCTTTTGCCGGCAGACGCAAAGCATGAACATCGCAGCGTAGTTGTGCAGCCTTATAAGGCTAGTGAGCATATGCAAACCGCGATTGAAGCTAAAAACCTTACTATGAAGTTTGGCGATTTTACGGCAGTTAATAACGTTAGCTTCACGATTGGTAAAGGAGAGATTTTCGGGTTTTTAGGGTCGAATGGCTGTGGTAAGTCTACCACCATGAAAATGCTTACTGGCCTGCTGCCGCAAACCTCTGGCGAGGCGTGGTTGCTGGGCAGCCCTCTTGTTGCTAACGATATTAACACCCGCTACCGCGTAGGTTATATGTCGCAAAGCTTTTCTTTGTATACCGAATTAACCGTTCGGCAAAACCTTACGCTTCATGCCAAGCTCTTCAAAGTAGCAAGCAACGTATTAAATTCGCGCGTTGACGAAATGCTTAACCGCTTTGCATTAAGTCATCACCAGCACAGCTTGCCTAACGACCTTCCTTTAGGTATTCGCCAGCGTCTGTCTTTGGCCGTGGCCATGGTGCATAGACCTGAAGTGTTAATACTCGATGAACCCACTTCTGGCGTCGATCCAGTTGCCCGAGATAACTTTTGGCAGTTGCTTATTTCTCTGGCGCGAAAAGACGGCGTAACCATTTTTATTTCTACACACTTTATGAACGAGGCAGTACGCTGCGATAGAATTTCCCTAATGCATGCAGGCGAAGTGCTGGTAACCGATACACCGCAAGCCATAAAAGCGTCTAAATCTGCCGATACGTTAGAGCAAGCGTTTATCGATTATTTAGTTGAAGCGCAAACACCTGAGAACCAAACACAAAACACTGAGCAAAGTGCACCAGAAGGTGTTAGCGCAGATAAAGCCACGCCACCGAATAAACGTGCAAAAGGCTTACGGCGATTGTTAAGCTATGCCTCGCGTGAAACCCTTGAGCTTATCCGCGACCCCATTCGCTTAACCATGTCGTTCTTAGGCAGCATGGTGTTAATGGTAGTTATTGGCTATGGCATTACTATGGACGTTGATGACTTAAGCTATGCGGTATTCGA
>Ga0208334_100213_pt1 | contig 25858 bp, 21 predicted proteins | sample DeeseametaMP0900_FD_184201 | JGI IMG/M metagenome (GOLD analysis project Ga0208334, IMG submission 184201) | Marine microbial communities from the Deep Indian Ocean - MP0900 (SPAdes) | ecosystem: Environmental > Aquatic > Marine > Oceanic | place: East of Durban, South Africa, South Indian Ocean...
CCAAGGCAAAGCCGTCGATCATCAAAGACGGGATGTTCTTTTGAAACGTCATAATGTCGAAATAGCGCTGGGTTATGCTGACGTTTTGACGCCCTTCAAAAAAGCTATGGGGCGCGAGAATAGTTTTAAGACCGATGTCGGCAGTTAAACGCGCGTAAACCTTTCGCTCGTAAAACTCCATCACCCGCATACGAAGGGCGCTAAACACACCTGATATAAATAAAGTAAGAAACAAGACAACAGCTAGGATGACCACTGCTCGGGTTGAGCCTATATTTGCGATACTGTTGATTAGGGTTTGCACTGCAATTGGCACTGCCAATGTCATTAAACTAATTGCAACACCGTAGGCAATAGCAACCCAGAAAAAGCCAGCCTCGGGTTTTAGTAGCGAAAAAAGCGTTTTTCGCGTTTTGCGTAAATTTATTGGTTTAGCCATAGTTATGTCTTCAATATACCGCTAGCTTAGAAAAGTGAGAAACGCGCTGTTCTTGATTGTGGGTAACAGCAACAATAATTAGTGTATTTCAATACTGAGTTAGAATAAATCTGTTATACTCTGAATACTTCATCGAAAATAATTGCGTTTATAAATTATGGGATCAGAGTACATTTCCTGCCCTTCTTCTATTTTGTAAAATTATGCATCACCTAAACTACCATCATTTATACTATTTTTATCTGGTCGCCCGCGAGGGCAGTATTGCTAAGGCAGCCAAGTTACTTCACGTTACTCCTCAAACGGTTAGCGGGCAACTTAGTACCTTCGAAAACCAGCTTGGCTATGCCCTATTCGACAGAATAAACAAGCGGCTATACCTCAACGCGAGAGGTAAAGTTACCTATCAGTATGCCAGTGAAATATTTCATAAAGGTAATCAACTGGCTGAAATACTTAACAATAGCGATGAAGTGAATACGAAAGAATTCGTAATAGGTATTACAAACGGTATTCCAAAAGTGCTTTTTTACGATTTTGTTCACGACATCATGCGTCGGTTTTCTCATGTGAAGTATGTAATTAAAGAAGACAGCTTCGATGGATTACTGAAAGAGCTGGCCATTAACGCTATCGACTTTATTGTTGCAGACCGCGGCATAGCGCCGGGTACGCAAATTAGCGCCAATAGCTTTTTCTTAGGTGAAAGCTCGTTAAGTTTTTTTGCGAAATCACCACTTAGTGAAGAACAAACCTTTCCTGACTGTTTAAATCAGATGCCGTTACTTATCCAAGGCAACACGTCGGGGATACGACAAGCATTAACTAGCTGGCTTGAAACCGAACAGCTTTACCCAAAAATTGTGGCCGAGTTCGATGATACCGCTTTATTGAAGCTATTTGGCAGCGAAGACTTTGGCGTGTTCTGCGCACCATCGGCTATTTCGAAACACGTTGAAGAGCAATATGGTGTGCATTGTATTGGCAACGCGAATACGCTCAACGAACGATACTACGCTATTACAGGTAAAAGCCGTGCTGACTATACGATTAGTGAGGCGATTGTTGAATCGGCCAGGGAGATTCTAGCGTGACGTGTGGGCTCTGGACGCCTGGATTAGGAGCCATAGAAATTGAGGGGCAGAGTATCAACACTGCCCCTGAGGTATCCCCACAATTTAAAGCATGCTTCTTCCCCGCCGGGTATGTGTAAGCGTGAGGCTTAATGGCAGGAGTTGAATTGGCGTGGATTTTATTTTGAATTTTGGGGTTTGGGAAGTTTTTTGTGAATGATCTTTGATGATTAAAGATACCGCAGCACTGACACGATAGGCATTTAGTTTGGCTCCTTGTCAGATTTTTGATCTACAAGCGTTAGATATAAATGAGTTGAGGACGTGATTGCAACTGTTGTTTTTTTGAACTACCATTATAGCTAAGTTTAGCTAAGTTCATTAGAGGTGTTGTATGCAGGCCAATATGCATGAGGCAAAAAGTAAGTTATCCCAACTTGTCGAACGGGCAGAGGCCGGTGAAGAAGTTGTTATCGCCAAGTCGGGAAAACCAGTAGTGAAACTAGTGCCTTTTAAAACAGAAAAAAAACGCATTTTTGGGCAATTCAAAGGCCAGGTTCATACGACTGAAGACTTCGACTCGAAAGAGGTTAATGAAGATATAGCAGATATGTTCGGTTTGTAATGAAAAGAATATTACTCGATACCCACGTTTTAATTTGGTGGATGAACGGAGATGAGCAATTAGGTCATAACGCTCAAAAGCATATCTCTAATACTGAAAACGCCATTTATATCAGCGCCGCGTCTGTTTGGGAAATGTCGATAAAACAGCAGCTGGGAAAACTTACGGTACCAGACGATATTGAGTCGCTTATCGAAGAGTTAGGTTTTAGCGCATTACCTATCAATTTATTTCACAGCCAGCAAGCAGGAAGGCTGCCAATGCACCACCGCGATCCATTTGACAGAATGCTGATCGCCCAAGCTCAAGCTGAAGGGCTGCAGATTTTAACGAAGGACGAACACTTTCCCGCTTACGGGGTTAGATTGATTAACGCTTTAAAGTGATGGCTGAACTGGTGTTTTAACTTTATATAAATTGTGGGGTCAGAGTATTTACTCTGACCCCACAATTTGATTTAGTCGGCGTTGAACAAGTCGCGGCTGTAAACTTTGTCGAGTACGTCTTCAATATCGCCCGTTACACGGTTGGCTACGATAACATCAGAGATTTTCTTAAACTCTTCTAGGTCGTTTACTACGCGTGAGTTAAAGAAATCATCTTCTTTGAGTACAGGCTCGTATACTACCACTTCAATACCTTTCGCTTTAATGCGCTTCATGATGCCTTGAATCGCACTGGCGCGGAAATTGTCTGAACCAGTCTTCATGATAAGGCGGTAGATGCCAACAATCTTAGGACCGCGGCTTACAATTGAATCAGCAATAAAGTCTTTACGGGTACGGTTAGCATCTACAATGGCCTGAATCATGTTGTTAGGCACTTCACTGTAGTTCGCAAGTAACTGCTTAGTATCTTTTGGTAGGCAGTAACCACCATAACCAAAGCTTGGGTTATTGTAGTGCTTACCAATGCGAGGGTCTAAGCCTACACCTTCAATAATTTGTTTGGTGTCTAAGCCATTTCGTTCTGCATAGCTATCCAACTCGTTGAAATAAGCCACACGCATGGCTAAGTAAGTATTAGCAAAAAGCTTAATGGCTTCAGCTTCAGTGCTGTCAGTAAACAACACTTCGATTTCTTCTTTAATCGCGCCTTGCTCAAGCAATTTAGCGAATACTTCAGCGCGTTCGCTACGTTCACCCACAATAATGCGGCTAGGGTGAAGGTTATCGTAAAGTGCTTTACCTTCACGTAAGAACTCTGGAGAGAAGATTAGATTTTCAGTACCGAAACGTGCTTTTGCGTCTTTAGTGAACCCTACTGGCACGGTCGATTTAACAATCATCACTGCATCAGGGTTAATTTCCATTACCGTTTTGATAACCGCTTCTACACTACCTGTGTTGAAGTAGTTCGTTTGCGGGTCGTAATCCGTTGGCGTTGCAATAACCACATAATCGGCATCTTTATATGCTACCTGTGCATCTAACGTAGCTTCAAGATTAAGCTCTTTAGTCGTTAGGTACTCAGAAATCTCTTTGTCTTCAATTGGAGACTTTTTGTTATTCAGCATCTCGACCTTTTCAGGTACCAAGTCGACTGCTTTCACTTCATTGTGTTGTGCAAGTAACACGGCATTTGATAAGCCTACGTACCCAGTACCTGCTACTGCTATTTTGTACTTTGCTAGCGTACTTTCCATTTATGGTTTCTCCAATCCTATTAACTATCAGCGATAGAAATATTTATTAAAATTTTCTCGCTATATATTGCCAGAGTTTTTTGAAAATCTCATGAATAATGCATCATAAAGGTGCTCAATTTGATATAGCGCTGACGACTCGGTGCATCTCGCCGCCCAACTACAACGTTTTATCATTAAGCTTTAGTGGTATGGTTCTCTATAAGCAACAATCACACCACCAAGAATATTGCATTCGAAAACAAAAAAGCCTCAGCATACTAAGTAAGCTGAGGCCTAAAAACTAATAAGAGCTAACTAACTCCCCGTGCCTAAACGCTCGCCTTGATAACTACCGTCAAGCACAGCTTTCCACCAGCCTTCATTCGCTAAATACCATTCAACGGTTTTACGAATGCCGCTTTCAAAGGTTTCTTGTGGTTTCCATCCTAGCTCACGTTCAATCTTACTGGCATCAATGGCATAGCGCATATCGTGACCTGGGCGGTCTTGAACGTAAGTGATCTGCTCGGCGTATTTGCTTTCTTTCGGCTTAACTTCATCCAAAATAGTGCAAATAGTTTGCACCACTTCAATGTTTTGTTTTTCGTTATGCCCACCAATATTGTAGGTTTCACCAATTTCACCGTTTAGCGCAACCACAACTAATGCGCGCGCATGGTCTTCAACATACAGCCAGTCGCGAATTTGGTTACCTTTGCCATACACTGGCAGCGGCTTGCCCGCTAGCGCATTTAAAATAACTAACGGTATTAGCTTTTCAGGGAAATGATACGGCCCATAGTTATTTGAGCAATTAGTTACTAATGTTGGTAGCTTATAGGTACGCAGCCACGAACGTACTAGCTGATCAGAACTTGCTTTACTCGCTGAATAAGGAGAACTTGGTGCATACGGGGTAGTTTCCGTAAACAATGGAAGCTCTGTGCCTGGCTCAACTTCATCAGGGTGAGGAAGGTCGCCGTATACTTCATCAGTAGAAATATGGTGGAACTTAAACCCTGCTTTTTTATCGCCTTCCAGTTCAGACCAATATGCTCTTGCTTGTTCAAGCAACGTGTACGTTCCAACTACATTGGTTTGAATAAACTCACCAGGGCCATCAATAGAACGGTCTACGTGAGATTCTGCAGCCAAGTGCATAATGATATCTGGCCGGTGCGTGTTGAACACGCGCTTTACTTTTTCAGCATCACAAATATCAACTTGTTCAAAGCTATAGCGGTCGCTGCTTGAAACGGGTGTTAATGATTCTAAATTACCCGCGTAAGTTAGCTTGTCTAAATTCACTACCGTGTGATCAGTATCATTTATAAGATGGCGTACTACTGCGGAGCCAATAAAGCCTGCACCACCTGTTACTAAAATTGTTTTGCTCATGTTTTATTTACCAAACTTGAATTGAGTGTTGCGGCTTATTGAGCCGCTTTAAGCTCGTCCATCATGGAAGACAACTGCTTGCGCCAATGGGTTGGGTTGCAGGTTGCAAACGCTTCACGTGCGCTTTGTTTGTCCAACACGCTATAATGAGGGCGTTTAGCTGGCGTAGGATACTGGCTACTTGGAATAGGCAATACAGGAATTGCACTTTCTAACAACCCTTTTTCAAGCCCTAACTCTTGAATAGCTAGTGCAAAGTCGTACCAACTGGCCACGCCTTCGTCAGTCCAGTGATACACACCTACTGTTTTGTTTTTAGCTGCACTGACGCAGGCATCCGCCAACCCTTTCGCCCAGGTAGGCGTACCTATTTGGTCGTCTATTACCGTAAGCTGAGGCTTATCTGCCATTAGCTTAAGCATGGTTTTTACAAAATTATTGCCATGGGCGGAATACACCCATGCTGTACGAATTAAGCAACTTGCTTCAGGCAATATATCGAGTAACGCCTTTTCCCCATCTGCTTTTGTTTTGCCATAAGCCCCCTGCGGTTCTATAGGGTCGCTAGGCAGGTATGGCGAGCCTTTATGCCCATTAAATACGTAGTCGGTAGATACATGCACTACAAATGCACCAGCTTTTTTGCAGTACTTAGCTAAGTTTTCTACTGCAGTAGCATTAATTGCATGGCATAACTCTTGTTCTTCCTCTGCTTTATCTACGGCAGTGTAGGCGGCGGCATTGATGATGACATCAGGCGCTAATTGAGACAGCGTTTCTGATAACACATCAAATTTAGTGATATCTGTATCTTCCGGTCCAAGACAAATAGTATCTTCACCCAATATACGCACCAACTCGTAAGACAACTGCCCAGCATTTCCAATAACTACAATTTTCATTGTTATCCTTTTAAGCCTTAATAATTAAAACGTAGGTGCGTCAACAAATGCCAACCCAGCTTCGTCTTTCCCTGAAAGTGAAGGTTTTTCGCCATTCACTAAAGGCCAGTCGATATTTAACGTTGAGTCGTTGTACTTAACTGATATTTCAGATTCCGGGTGGTAATAGTCTGTACACTTATACACGAACTCAGCATTTTCGCTTGTTACGTAGAAACCGTGAGCAAAGCCCGCAGGTACCCATAACTGACGTTTATTCTCAGCTGATAACGTCACCCCAACCCACTTACCGTAAGTAGGTGAGTCTTTACGCATATCTACGGCTACATCGTACACTTCGCCGCTAACTACACGCACCAATTTGCCTTGGGTTTGCTCTATTTGATAATGAAGGCCGCGAAGAATACCTTGGCTAGATTTAGAGTGGTTATCTTGAACAAAATCTACATCTGCGCATTCTTTCTTAAACCAATCGGTGCGAAAGGTTTCTAGGAAAAAACCACGCTCGTCTCCAAATACTTTAGGCTCAATGATTTTTACGTCAGGGATGTCTGTCTTAATTACTTGCATTTACTTTCCGTACAAACTGGCAGTTTAAAATAAGAAGAAAGGTGGCAGTGCCACCTTTTACAATTTGATATGAAGCTAGATTTTAACTCTATCGTTAATGACTTTTAGCAGGTAATCGCCATAACCACTTTTCTTGAGTGGTGCCGCTAGCTTTTCAAGTTGCTCAGCATTGATATAGCCCATTCTATAGGCCACTTCTTCTGGGCAACATACTTTCAAGCCTTGGCGTTTTTCGATAGCCGCCACAAAGTTTGCAGCATCGAGTAGAGAATCAAGCGTACCTGTATCCAACCATGCTGAACCGCGCCCCATTAGCTCTACTTTGAGGCTGCCATCTTGAAGATATAAGTTGTTCAAGTCAGTAATTTCAAGTTCACCTCTATGAGAGGGCTTAACTTCTTTGGCGAAGTCCACTACGCGGTTGTCATAGTAGTAAAGACCCGTTACCGCATAGTTTGATTTAGGAACAGCGGGCTTTTCCTCGATGGAAAGTGCATTCCAGTCATCGTCGAAATCAACTACACCATAACGTTCTGGGTCGTTAACGTGATATCCAAACACCGTTGCACCGTGCTCTTGTTTAAACGCATTCTGCAAAGACAACTTTAAGTCGTGGCCGTAATAAATGTTGTCGCCAAGAACCAGCGAACAGCTATCGTTTCCAATAAACTCTTCGCCTATAAGAAACGCCTGTGCCAAGCCATCTGCCGAGGGCTGTACCGCGTATTGAATATTCATTCCTAACGCCGAGCCATCACCGATAAGGTCGATAAACCTTTGCTGCTCTTCGGGCGTGGTGATAATGAGTACATCGCGAATGCCCGACATCATTAACGTGGTTAACGGATAAAAAATCATCGGCTTGTCGTAAACAGGCATTAGCTGCTTACTAACCACCTTAGTTAACGGGTGCAAACGTGTGCCAGATCCGCCAGCTAATATTATTCCCTTTCTCATTGTTAGAGCCTTAACAAATTAGATTTAAAAATAAGTGTTCCACCCCGCAGTATATGACTTCCCCCCCCCAGTTTAAAGTGCAAGTTCTTATTCAGGCATAGACTCACAAGTAATTTTATTACAGAATACTCATGCATTTTATAATTAAAACCAGTAATAATTTGGAAGTTAAAACGAGATGACCGATAAAGATCAAATTTTCAATGGAATGAAAGACGAATTTTCGTCACTTCGTTCGGAAGAAAGAGCTGAATACTTGCTAGAAAAAGTAGCTGAGTTATACGCAATCATAAACAGCCAACAAGCTCACATCAACAAGCTCGAAAAGGCTGTGTACGACAGTGAACTGTTCTTCAACTTACCAGAAGTTACACTGATGACGAGAAGTAAGTTGCCGAGAGTGCTCATTGATGCCAACGATGTGGTCCCTGTTGGCGACAATTTTTATGAGGCGGAAGCTTATGGTGGCGGCGGTCATTACCGCTGGACCGGCCCTGAACGACTTAACAATTTTCATGTACCCGTTGATAGAACACAAGAAAAAACCCTGCGTATTTCCATTGTAAATGCAATCAAGCCAGAAATACTGAACTCAATTAAATTGTACGTAGATGGTGAATTAGTCAGCTATGACTTCGAAAAAAGAAATGAAGGTATTGAACTTATTGCTGCTTTGCCCGTGAGTTCAAGGGCTCAAGATACCTTAATAAGCCTGTTTATTCCCCATTTGTTTTCACCTTCTGAGGTGAAGCCAGAATCGTCTGATAACAGAAAGTTAGGTATTGCCTTCCACAAATTGGAGGTTCTATAAAATGCCTCTTATTTCGGTTGTTATCTGCACATATAATCGCTACGAAGTTTTGAAAAAGGCTGTTAATAGCCTTACACAGCAAACGCTAGATGACGATAAGTTTGAGATTCTCATTATTGATAACACGCCAAATGCTGAAACAGGTGAAGGTGCATCAGTAAAGAGAGATTTCGAATCAATTAAGAACTTAACTTACGTATTCGAAAAAACTCCAGGCTTATCTAATGCTCGTAATGTCGGTTACAAACTAGCGAAATCTCCTTACATATCTTACCTAGACGACGATGCAATCGCCTCTCAAGTTTGGGTTGAAGAAGTGTTAAATGCCTTTGAAAGTTTCGACAATGTAGGCGTCGTGGGTGGTCGTATCGCACCTATTTGGGAAATCCCAAGACCTTCCTGGCTTGGCGACGCACTAGTAGGAAACGTTTCGGTTGTTGACTGGGGCGGCGAATTAAGAGTAGCTGATAGTAATGAATGGTTTGCCGGTGCAAATATCTCATTCGCTAAAAAGGTGTTAGAAGCAGCTGGTGGTTTCAGTACAAATTTAGGCCGGAAAGGTGGCGGTCAAGTTTTACTATCTAACGAAGAGAGTGAATTAATAAACTTCGTCAAGCAAAGTGAATACATAGAAGTCTACAACCCTAAAGCAAGTGTAGACCATCTAGTTGAGAAAAAACGTTTAACACGAGACTGGTTTAGACGCCGCTCCGCATGGCAAGCTGCTTCGGATTTTATGATGAACCCTTCCGAAGCTGAAAAAAACCTTGCCGACCAGCTTACTAATATAAAAGATTACTTGTGTAGCCTTCCTCCGAGATACCGTAATTTACAAGGCCTATATTTCGCAACAGACGATGCGGGTGAATTTCAATGGCAGCTTTCAGCTATATATGCGAACACTATTCTAACCCTTGCAGGCTTCGATGGACTTGAAGGAATTGAAGATGGAAAAGAATAAAGCATTAAGAGCGTTAGTAGTCGCCCCCACCCCCACTTGGCCTTTGAACTATGGAAATAGGAAAAGGATTTACAGCGTTTGTTCTAAACTTCAATCTTTGGGCTTTGAGATTCATTATGTTCATTATGCAAGCGAGGGGGATTGGCGAGACTATACACCTGTCGAAACACGCAAAAAAATGGACGAACAATGGGAGCTAGTCGACCACGTGTGGCCTTCCAAACCTTTGCATGATTGGCCAAAAGAAGGTGACGACCATCACATAGATGAATGGTGGGACTGGGCACTAGAAAATCACCTATCTAAAACATTCGCCGCTCGTGAATATGATGTTTGTATTGTCAACTATACATGGCTAAGCAAAGCACTTGAGTTAGCACCAGAAAAGACCTACAAAGTCCTCGACACACATGACAAATTTAGTGGTAGACGTGAGCTACTCGCCAGTCAGGGGATAGGCAAAGAATTCTTCCATACCACTGAAGATCAGGAAGTAATTGCGTTGGACCGAGCTGATTTAGTTTGGGCAATTAAAGAAGAAGAAGAAGCTGATTTCAAAAATATGGGGACAAAAGCTAAGGTTTCTACACTTCTGCATATTGACGACAGGAGAGAAGCGTCTACTCCAAGCACTGAAGAAGGGGTAAAGTTCGGTTTCATTGGTGCGAACAATAATATTAACAGAGTTAATATTTTAAGATTTATAGAGCGTGCTACGCCAATTTTTAAGAAATATTGTGCCCCGCTAACTGTTGAAATAGCCGGCTCTATTTGTAATGAAATTGAAGTTCAAGATAACCCATTTTTTAAGACCGTTGGCTATGTAGACAGTATCGACCAATTTTATGATGGTATTCACGCTGCTATCATCCCAATGGAATTTTCAACAGGATTAAAAATTAAGGTTGCGGAAGCCCTATCGCATACGAAACCAATGTTTTCGCATAAGCACGCTATGGAAGGATTTACCGCGTGCCATGACTTTCATGAGCTTACATCATTTGAAGAAATGGCATTGGCAATGACTGACTGTTCTTACGCATCGGATGAGCTAATTTATCTTTCAGATGCATCAGCAAAATCTCATAAAGTCACTGAGCAAAAAATCTGGGATGAACTTTCAGAGCTCAAAGAAGACATTCTTAAGCGCAAGCAAGTTTTCGTTTTATTGCCAAGTGAATATGGTATGAAAAACAAACTGGCTCACTACATAGCACAAGCTAAGATTGATCTATGTAATTGGAACTTTAAAGATGCTTCTTACTTTGTGGTTGGAAAGCCAACAGAGGGCCGCCCTCATTCAAACTTTATAAAGTTTGTTGAAGCCAATGACTTAGAAGCGACTATTGCAAATCAGAAACCGACTACACTACTAAATCTAAGTGAAAACTTCCCCGATATCAAAATAGGAGCTAACACATTAGTTATCTCACTTATTCCAATCGAATCAGATAAAGTTAAGAGTAAGCTAACATACAAATCTTACAATAGTGTTGTAGATAAACACTACTTTCCTTCTCTAGGGCACATCCATTTAGATTTAGAGATTACGAAACAAAAAATTAAAGAGTGTTGGGTAATAGGAAGTTCGAATACCTCAACTGCTGACCAATTCATATCTCTTTTAGCTGGTGAAACGACAGTGCGTTATATAGATATAGAAACACTAAGTGATATTGATAGGTTATTTACAGTATCATCTGGCTTACCAAAAATCATTATAAATACAAAGAGTGATTGCGATCTCTCCTATAGTGAGCAAATAATGCTAGAAATTGCAGAAAAATACGATATCGAAATAAGAAATATCACTCACAACCAGCTGATGTTATTAAAAAGAAGTAATGAGAAAAGTAACTACGATGGACAATTCTTCCCCTCTTGGGAAGAGTTTTTACAAAATAATTTTTCCCTTAGTAATCACAGCTTTTAAACCAAACGACTGGGTAACTTCTCGTAACTAAGAAAATTTTTTTCAAAAGGTAAAGTATGAAATATCACATTCTCGTCGGGACACACCACAAAACAGGAACAGTGTGGATGCATGGCGTTTTTCACAGATTAAGTAAATTGATTGGTTGCGAAATGTTTAACATTTCCGATGAGCACCTAGCAAAGACCGAAAGTGAAAAGCTCGAATATTTAAAACGAACTGAAGAATCAACCAAAAATCAAATAATTTATGACCATCATAGCAAGTTTCCATTAAACAAAATTGACTGTTCAAGTTTTCGTGGAATTCGAATGGTTAGAGATCCCAGGGATTTAATAATATCATCAGCAAAATATCATTGTTGGTCTGATGAGGCGTGGCTTCATGTTCCTTTGGATAAATTTAATGGTAAGACTTATGCCGAAGAAATAAACACACTGGAAACCTTTGAAGAGAAAATGTTGTTTGAAATGGATAATTCCGCTGGTGGACAAATCGAGACCATGACTAAATTTGATGGTATGGGTGTCGTAAAGACCATTCGATATGAGGATTTTATAAATGATATTGAATTACATAACTGGTTTGCTATAAGTGATTTTCTAGGCCTCGAAAGTGAAGAAAAAATTCACTCATTAAGAGCTTTCTATGACAACTCTGTGTTTGGTAAAAAACAAAAAACCGGACACATTCAAAACGGTAAGGCAGAACAATATAAAAGTATTTTCACACCAGAGCTTAATAAAGTATTTGAATCAAAATTCCCCAATGCGCTTGCAAAATTAGGTTATTTATAATTATGCAAATTGAAGACAACTATATTCTTAAACAGCCCGCAAAAAAATCAGATATTACTGTCGTAGTTTTCTCTGCAGTGGACTGTTTACCTGGACAATTCCATTCTGTCAAAGCTCTTCAAAACTTCGATGTAAATAAAGTATTTGTAAATTGCGAAAATAACAGCTGGTATATTGAAGGCATACCGGGGCTTGGCCGTTCATGGAAAGAAGCCGCAACAAAATTATACGAGATTGCTCAAAAATTAACAGAAACTGGTTCAGGCACTGTTCTGTACTTTGGTGGCTCTATGGGAGGAACGGGAGCACTTCTATATGGGCTTTATTCTAAAGTGGACGCAATCATATCTACTGGTTCAGAAGCTACTTTTTTTAAAAAAGGTAGCTATTCGGCAAACAAGTTCGCTGGAAGTGAGAAGATACAAATTGATTGGAGCAAACTAATCTCAGGCTATAACGGCAACCTTCTCATGTTATATGGAGACTTGGAGAACGTCGATCGCGAAGCATCCCTAGAATTCACTTCAATCGATGAGAAGTTTGAGGACGCCATTTACAACATAAAAAATTATGGTCATAGGGTTCCTGTTTTCATAGCTGAAAAATTTGGCATAAAGAAATTTATTGAGCTTTTTCTGCAAGAGCCTGAAACTATTATTAACAAAATTGGTAATCTAAATGACTAACAGAGACGACGATATCGAGAAAGCACTTTCTCTTCGGTTAAGTCAAAATGCAAAAAAAATGAATTACACGCTACCAATTGACATGTTTGATTGCTTGAGGAACACATCATGTAGCATCATCAATGGGTCTGAGAGAAAAGTCGTTTCTCCTAGCGGTGACTTTAAAGACATTAGGTGGGAAAAAGACACTAACAAATTTTTTACTCCAGTAAATTCGGGACTGGAGAAGAGAGTCGTTCCTTTCGCTAATTACTTGTTAAAAAGCAAAATTTATAAACAAGTATTGGTTAACTTTAATGACGCTGAAGGTCATGACTATTCTAGATTGCTTCCAAGTAATTTGACCTTTCAAGGCCCGATACAGTATGCACGAACCAAGAGCCAACGGGACTATGTAACTTTATTCCCACTAGGTAAATCATTTATGGGTCTCGGCTCAAGAAATGTTCCATTAGAGAGAGATGACTTACCATTTGAGAAAAAAAAGGATACTCTTGTTTGGAGGGGCGCACCTTCGGGCGTTTACTTTACAAATTTCAACGAAAAGAAGTCAGCAAGAAATACCGTTTATGAAAAAGCTCCCCACACTCACTTCTCCAAGTTTGCACGACTATCACTAATTCCAGAACTATCAAAGAAACCAGAGTTTAATGTCGGTTTTACGGCGCCTAGCAATGATAACTATCGCAAGCTTGTTGATTACTTGAAAGTCAATCTACCAACTTCTTTTAGCCCAAAGATGAATATTGCAGATCAGCGTGCTTATAAATACCTCCTTGCGATAGATGGCAATGATATTCCTTCTAATATCTTCTGGGCACTTATGAGTAACTCAGTGGTCTTAAAAGTCGAAAGCGAATGGGAAACAGCGCTGTGCGCTGGTCTAGAGCCTTGGGTTCATTATGTTCCGGTTACCAATGTTGAATCTATAGAGAAGGCAATAAACTTTTTAAATGACAACATCGATTTATGTAAAACCATAATTAATAATGCACATAATTACATGTCATTTCATATGGATTTAAAATATAGAAGAATATTAGATTATCTAACAGTTAATGAGTACTGCAAGAATTTAATAGACACTACCCATATAACTGATGATTATTGTTTTTTTACAAGTGATGGAAAGTTGTAATGCAAAAATTTCAAGTAGCTTTGAGCTTAGGAACAAACTGCCAAAGTCGCTATAATATATCTAAAGCAGTATACGAACGCCAAGGCAAAAACCCGAGCGAATTGGTTCTAGGTGAAAATCGAAAAAATGTTGAAGATTACGGCACATTTTATTTTGATTGGTCAATCACACCAATACAAGGCTTAGTTAAAACACTTGATGCCGAGTTTCATGGCGCGTTTGAATTAGAAAATTTAGAACTTTGCGATGAACCGAATAACAAGAAAAGTGTTGTTGATAACTTTAATGGCCTAATATATCCCCATAGTTTTCCCGGCTCAAACGATGGTACATTAACAGAGTTGTCATTAAGAGAACTGTACCCTCAACTAAAGAATAAGTTTAATTATCTTGCAGATAAGACTCTTGAAACTCTATGTTCAAATAAAGAAAAATTACTTATCTGCAACTTTAATGAACCAACTAGTGCTGTCCTGGAATTATGTAATTTTGTTAATCAACGATATAAGAACTTTAAATTAATACTGATACCCCACAACAATAGAGGACTATACGATAACGGCATTAAAGGCAAGCTATCGAATTTCGCAAATGTTGAAGTTCACGAAATGCCTTACTCTCCTTATCCAGGAGCTTATACTGACTGGAAAAAAATTCTTGATCAGTACGACTTTAATATTGGTTAATTAGTATGAATCGCATAGATGTGTTTTTTCACGAGGCTCGACGGTATTAATGTTAAATTTTTTATAAAATTAAGCTTTTAATCGACCTTCCCCCCAAATAACACCATGCCCTTTGATGAGATTTCCAATAAACTGGAGACGATGGAAATCTCAAAATGAAAAAACACTACCACGAAGATCAAATTATCAAGGCCTTCAAGCCGTAAGAAAACTTGTCGCCCGCTATTTGATTGATGTGTTTAAACTCAGTTAACGGGTGGCTTGTAAGCCTGCTGTTGTTAGCAGAACAGGATTTCGCTACTGCCAAAAAGATAACAGTTCGTTTACGTCTGCAGCAACAGGCGTCGCACAGTATCCGCGATACGGCTATTTAATGCTTCAAGGTTTGCGCAAAGGAGAAGGCCTGGTTGTTAATCGCAAGCATACTTATCGCCTTTATACCGAAGAAGCGCTACAGGTATACACTTAGAAGCGTAAAAAGCTAGCACGACCAAGACAGCCGATAGAGTTGCCTTCAGCACCGAATCAACGCTTGTCCATTGATTTTGTTTCAGACCAACTAAGCTGCGGTAGACGGTTTCGTGTTCTGAACGTGGTTGATGACTTCTCTAGAGAAATGGTTGGCCAACTTGTGTCAGTTTCGATTAGCGGACGAGAAGTCGCCCGTTTTCTCAGCCAACTGATTGAGCTACGGGGAAAGCCTAAAAAGGTAATTAGCGACAACGGCACAGAATTCAGCAGCAAGGCGATGTTCTTCTGTAGTAAAGAAACAGGTATAGAAGTTGGATTTATCCAGCAGCCAGTCCTAAGCAGAATGCATTTGTCGAAAGCTTAAACGGCAAATTTAGAAATGAATGCCTGAACCAACACTGGTTCAGAACTCTAGATGAAGCCAGATATGAAATTGATCTATGGCGCGAACATTACAATAACGTTCGACAACATAGTTCACTGAATTACCTGCCGCCTGTTGAGTATGCAAAATGGCTAGCATAATATAAAAAATCTCATCGAGAGAGTGGTGCTAGTTCAGGGAGAAGATCAGATGTTCGCTTCCGATTTACTGTGTTCATTAATGCAGGTCATCACATATTCGAACACGTTGAGTTCATCATTAGCTTTAGCGGTTTCGATGATGCTTTAGAGAAGTCTGGACGACTCACTTCTCTTCGTTGTTATTGCTGCATGGTTATTCTCCTTAACAAAAAGAGAACACCATGCCGTAGCTAACTTATGAATTAAATGTGGGGATTGTCGGACGGACACGCGCACTGAATTATATGCCACCTGTTGAGTATGCGATACAGGCAGCATAATATGAAACATCTCATCGAGAAAGTGGTGCTTGTACAGGGGAAAGGTCAATAACCGTCAAATTCCCTTGGTAATTAGCGGATACGAAAGAATCGCTTGGTGTTAACAGCTGAGAAGAACTTAGCTCAAATCTAATCTGACAGCGGCTCTTGAAAAAACGGGGATCTGTCAGATCAAATCTGAGCTAGTACAAATTAGGCGAGGTTTACAGAAGCTTTAAACTTGAGTTACTTTAAAGCATGCTCACTACCATAAGACCTTTTTAATTTTTGGTCTTTGGAAAGAAGTTCTCTAAAATACCACTTGTCTGCACCCAAAGAATAGTTCTTATGAACGCTTTCTCTATGCTCAGCTACAAGAAACTGTTCGGGGTGAATTACAGATAGAATTGGATTAACCAACGTGTTTGCAGGTAGCAACTCTAAAACTTTATTTCGAACGAACAACATACAATTTTGCTTGTACCACCAACATACACGACTATCGTACCAGATATCAGCACGAAGCAAGTCTACGGGGATGAACTCTTGTTCACGAAAAAATCTGGCCCAATACTCTAACCAATTCTCATTGATATGCCCATGCCCCCCTTGATAGGGGATAGCCGCAGAGAACAATACAATATCGGAAGTTGATGTTAGCTTGGTTACAAAATCTGAGGCGACCTCTTCAGGTAAATGCTCTGCGACCTCGAGTGACATAGCAAGGTCAAATTTTTCTCCAGGAATATTAGCTCTTGATGGAATAGATAAGTCATTTGGCAGAAATTCATCTTGCTTTATCATCAGACGATCTCTAGGGACGTATTCGCCATCTGTACCACAGACATGCTTAAAGCCCACTTCCTTTGCAGCAGCAAGCCAGCTCCCAACTCCACATCCAAAATCAATTATCGAGTTCTGTTGTATTTTTACTCCGAGTTTTTGTCTTAGCAAAGCTAATACAACAAGAGCGCTTTCATAACTTTCCTTGCATTGTAAGTCATAAAAAGCGTCATTGTAGATACTTTTTTCCATAATACTTTATCCTTAATAGCCCTTTAAACGGGAGAAATTAATTTAACTACCTGATTTACAACTTACTTCTCAAAGATTCAATATATCGATAAACAGCTGTTTCACTTGACATCAAATTGAGAAAATAGCTTAAGTCGTCTTTAGCCTTGGCTTCAGCAAATACCTTTTCTCTCATTACAGACATTTTACGACGCTGACGAAGCAACTCTACTCTCCAGTAGGTTAGGTTAACCTTTTTAGGGTCAATTCTTTTACTTGGAAAGCTGCGTCCTTCCTGTTCATCATCTTGCGTTCTAACTACTAATCCATGTCTTCTATGTGAAATACCACCGAACTGAGTCTGTATAATTTCATTTAAGAATAAATTCTCGGTAGTTAGTTCACCGCGTGCACCACCATTTTCGAACAGCTTAGTTAATTCTGGATTCCTAGATAAGGCTATGTTACTTCCTCTTCACTCGTCGCCAAAAACGATATCTGCAGTCTCAGCGGAAATGTCGTCGCAATAATTACACGCATTAGGTTGAAAGAAAGCATATCTCCAATCTGTATAACAAGCTCGACGGTTACGCAGCTCTCACTACTGCTTAAAATCGTAAAATTTTTGTTTATCTATATTATTATTTATTTTCTATCCACTAGTTACAAATGCTTCTTTTATAGTTTCAAAACCAATCTCTTTGTACCTTGTAAAGCTTCGTTCAATAAACTGTGTTAGCGACAAAACATTTCCACCACGAGAGTCTGGCTGCTTAAAAACCATTGGTAGCACTATATTAGCCTCATGGTATTCAGCAATTTCTTTGTAAACTGGCCACCACGCAGCGGTGCTGAGGTAGTTGGTAAAAAAGGCCGATGGGAATTCTGAATATGCGATCCCAGCATACTCGCATAATCTACATGTAAATTTATAGAGCACTTCGGGCGTAGGATGATTCATAGTATATAAGGAGGGTTTAGACAACACTAACTGCAGGAACTCTTCACCAAATTGAATATCAGAAGATTTATCTCTAGCAAGCAGTTCACACTTGCTTTTGTTGAACTCCTCAAAAAAACCTAAATCTTTGTAAGTTTTTTCATTAAATAATGCAATAGTTTCTTCTACGCTAAATCCGCTAATGAAAGAATTTAAAACAATCTTTGAATGGTAATCACCTAACGGAGACAATATTCTCTTGCCCATCGAGCCAAGATAAGTGATATCGGGGTGAAAACCAGAAAAAAAAAGATTTGTGATAGTAAAGACTTTAGCTTTCGCGACCGCTTTGAGTTTTAGCGTCGATATCTCACCGAATCTTTCACCTAAGTTGAAAGTGAAGATTACTGCATTTTCATCGTTAACTATTTCTTTGAGGTTTGTTAACGCTTTATTGTATTGCTCAGTGCCGAGTAAGTGAGCAGGTACATTTACGATTTCGCTACACCCAGAAATTATTCTCATGTAGTTTGAGATTGCCTGAGTTTGACAGTTAGCAATAATTGCGATTTTCATTATTTTCCTATATTTACGGCTTCGTGAAGAGTATCAATGTTGCAAAAACGAATGCTCACGAAGTAGAGGCCAATCTCAAACCTCTATGTTAACCTCTAACAGCGTTTTATTGATTTTCTCAAGTGAACCAGCGACGTTGCCCCTCGGTGAAGACTTTTCAGCTTGAAGCCACTTTTTGACATCCTTTTCTACAAAAATTTTTGCTAAACACTTGTCTATGAGTATTTGACTGTTGAACAATCGTGACACTCCGTAACGAAGCAAATCCCAGTCAGGGATAGTGATCCCTGTTTCGGGGCAATCTTTTCCTGCCACATTTAGGCCAAACACTAAAGTTCCAATGTCCAAGTACTCTAACGATTTAATTCGCTCTTTTAAGAAATTAACCGCTAATTTTGTACCAGTCCTTCTATTTAAAATAGTTACACGGGCTTTGATTCGACCAAGTAACTGAAGGGTATGTAAAGCACTGCCTTCACTGAATACCAACTCTTCCGCTTGTGAATAGATTCGAAGTTGTTCCAACACTGAAACAGACTCTGGCCTTAAAACCTTAAAGCCCAGTGAGCTAAATATGTCTTCAAGATAAGCTTCGCCAGCAATTTTACCGTGTTTCATTGCTGCTCTAGAAACATAATACTTCCCACCTTGTTTACAGTAGGTGTTTAAATTTAAGCTTACAAAGCGTTCTAAAACATTAAAGTAGCCGACGCTATTTGTTAATATTCCCGCTTGCTCAGCTTGAGGGGCCACAAACAACTTCTTGACCTTAATAGCCTCACTAACTATGACTACGTTAGACAGTGAAATCTTAAACCATTGAAATATATCTCTAAGCCACTGAGGTAAATCCCAGACTGTTTTAATTCCCGTCCGTGGGTGAACTGCAAAACATAGTTTCTTGTTATCACCGAGCTCATTTAAATAATATGGCAAACGCATTAAAAAATCAGAAATCATATGCCCATAGTGCAGCGTTACAGGGCCACACCACAACAAATCAGCAGCTAATTCTTGGTATTTATTGGGGGCTACTGGAACTTCATCCGATGGTTTGCCCCCCCTGCAGTACCTTACTTCTAACTGACTTTCCCAGGTAGGAAATATAGGCCCGCCTCTATGAAAAGACATACCTCTCGGATTGTCTAAAAGCTCAGAAAATGGAACGACAATAATATTTTGAAATTCCTTTAATTCAGTCGAGAAAGTCATCGTGATTAATCTTGCCCCAACATTTCGTACTGAAAAGTCGTGAAGTCACGCTCGTAAAAGCTATTGATCAATTGAGCGCTCTCAGATGAAAGTCCACTATAACTTTTTTCACCTGAACTCTCGTTAAGTTTCTTTACTTCCCTATTATTTCTATATGGCAAAGACAAAAGCTCTTTTATATCTTCAATACTAGACTCTAAGTTTTCTAGCTTGCCTACAAAGTTAACTAGAAGATTATTATTTTTATCGCATAACCAGTGTGTTTGTGGAAAAAATATATTGTCTGGTCCAGGTCTTCGTTTCCAAACTTCTGAACGTACAAAGCTATCGAAATCTTCAAAAGAAGAGAGCTTTTCTTTCAGGTCTTCAGGGGTTCCCCCCCATTGCCTTAAAAAATTAAAAGTCGATAGCAGTCTATCTGCTGGATGCCGTACTATGGAAAAAGTAAAAAACCTTGACCAGTCTTTCGTCCCTAAAACGGCTTTAAGTTCATTGGCTGGTATATGCTTATAAAGCCCAAACTTATTTCGATACAATGGCTGTAGCTTTTCGCCAAAAGCCGTCCCACCAATTTCAAGATCACAGTAGTTTGTATATGCAGAAAATGTATTTGTTACAGATGTACCGGCTGCCTTTGGTACATGAATAAATACAAATCCGAATGTATTGTTAATTATTGCCACTTATAACTCGTCCATTCGTACAGAGGTAAAAACCCCGACAGATTCAAAAATTGTCCTCATCCTCTTAACACCGTTATGATAAGAGAAGTTTTCTCTTGCTAGTAATTCACTATTTTCGCTGAATCGCTTCCAAAGCGCTTCATCATCGTAAAGTTTTATTACGGCTTTTACCCATTCTTCGGCTGTATTTGCGATTAACGTATTTATACCGTTCGTTAAACCAGTTCCCTCCGCTGCAACATCCGTTAGAACAGTTGGCGTGGCATAGGCTAATGCGTCCAATACTTTCCCTTTTATTCCCGCGCCAGAGAGAAGTGGCGCAATGAAAATACGATGCTCGTTATAAACTTTATCTAGCGATTCAGCGAAACCTACTATATCGACATTATCACAAGCAAACTGTTTAAACTCCTTTGGCATTTTGCTGCCATATACAGTAAACGTAATGTCAGGTCTAACCGCCTTTAACTTAGGCATCACCTGTTCAACCATAAACTCTACAGCTTCAACATTTGGCTTGTGACCATAACCACCTAAAAATGCAATTCCACTTCTATCTGAGAAACCTTTGCCCGAAGGCTTTGGGTCGACTACCCATGGGGTTGTGTGCATGTTGCATGTTTTAGCTAAGTGGCTCGATATTACAGCTTGTTCTGTAGTGTTGTACGTTAGAATAGCATCAACCGCTTCACACACCGCCAACTCTTCATCACGAGTTAATAATGCTTCATCCATTGCTTCTTGATCGTTTTTTAGAAGAGCCGCTCTCATTTCTCTTAGGAAATGGAGGTCGGCATTATTAAATAGAACAGGCTTATTTTCTGCTTTTATACGTTCTATGTAATTTTTCGCTACTTCATAACGCGTTATATAGACCGCATCCATTTCCTCTAGTCTACGGTCTAAAACATCGTCCAATGAGTAATAAAAAGGAACGTAGAGCACCTCTACTCCCATATTCTGTAGCTTTTTGGTATGAAGTCCCATAATGGCAAGATTTTGAGGCACAAAAGTAACCTTAAAACCAAGAGCTATCATCATTTCTATTTCTTTCAGCGCGGCATGGCTTCCTGCATCAACCCCTTCCATTGGTGTTGCATAATCGATTACTAGAACTCTTTGCTCAATGTTGCGGTCTTTTTCTAAATGTAAGTTTGATAACGAAGGTTTTGTACCGTGTTTGTAAGAGTTGAACCAAGCTCTTCGAAAAGTGGCTTCGTTTACTTTTTGGTATTGCTTTAAACCCTTCGACACATCGGTTCCATGTGACTGACCTTCAAAATGAATTACTTCTGAGTGCGGAACGTAAAGTACTTTGTACCCTGCTTCTCTCACTTTGAATGACAGATCAGTATCTTCATAGTAACAAGGCGCATATTCTTCGCTAAATCGACCTACCTTTTCCCAAACATTACGGGAAATGCACAATGCAGCTCCGGTAACGTAATCGACTTGCCGGACATAATTCCAAGAGCAATCGTATGGATTAGCGTTTCTTCCAGCATTCCAAGGTTCACCGTTAGACCAGACTATTCCTCCAGCTTCTTGAAGAGTACCGTCAAGGTTCAACAATTTAGACCCCGTCATCCCAACACTTGAGTCAGCTTCATGCTGGCTTACAAGTTCGTCTAACCACAAGCTTTTCACCTCGGTATCGTTGTTTAAGAATACAATATAATCGCCTGATGCAATCTCTGTAGCCTTGTTACAACTTTTAAGAAAACGTAGATTCTCGGTGTTTCTAGAAACTTTGAGGTTAGTTATGATTTCTTCCGCTCGGCTAGTTTCGTCAGTAGAACAGTCGTCGGCTAGAATGACTTCATAAGGTGTTTTGTTGAAGGCTAATAATATTGAAGCGATGCAGTGATAAGTAAGTGAAAACTTATTATATGCGGGTACAATAATTGACACTTTAGGGTTTTCAAAGCTAGGCAAGGTTAGATTAGGAAAGTTTTTTCGCCCCTCATAACCTTCTACTAACACATTATGCGCCGTACTTAAGCTCTCAATATCTACTTTTCTCTCTTTATCATGCAACTGAAGAGTTAATGATTCGTATCTTGCGTCTGCACTCGGAGGTTTACTGATATAATGGGGAATTCTTCTACTATGGTTCAAATACTCCCATGGGGTGAGCACAGGGTCGCCCTGAATTTCTAGCTTTCCACAAAACCCTGGCTCACCATATATGAAGGCCACAACGGTGTGTTTTGCATTATCTAAAAACTTTGCAGGAACGTATATATAACCAAAGCTAGTGTCTTTGGAGCTATCGCATTCGTAATGACCTATTATCTCATTTGCTACCCTGAACGCTAGGGTGAAGACCCCTTGAGTCACTTGCTTGTTTCGAATGATAAAAGATAACTTGTTGCCGACAAGGCTTTCTAAAGCAACTGCAGCTCGACTAAGCGTATTTGAAACTTTAAATGCAGAGGTAGCGACTTTTTTATCCGTGGCTTTATCCTTGATTACGATCGCACTTTCTTTTCTCAAAAGTTCATTGTTCAGGACTAGACTAAAACCGTGCGCCCCTTTATTGATATTATTTACAATTAAGTCCTCTCGGAACTCATTCGCCACTCCAGTCCCTAGTAACTGACCAGCTTCATCGCATGCTACGATCTCTAGTGGATTTTCATCATCTAAGTTCGCAGCCCAACCTCTCAAGATTCCGCCTTCAAAACTATCTATGTGGCCTGCCAAATTTTTATTTGTCATCGTATTCCCTACAAACTATTTGTTCTTTACTACAAGAGGCTCTGCGTATTGAAAAACCGGAGTTCAACTCGTTTTTCCAAAAACAAAAGTACGATAGTCTATTCGTATGTACTGTGTTCTTCAATAATAACGTTGAACTGCACTTACAGTGGCTCTCGCTTATTTTAACTTAATATAAAAAAGGAAAAGTCAATCGGATTTATTTCTGGTAACTCTATGAATTAAGTTTCTTTGTAATTTTTGCTTTAAGCTTTTTGATTACAGGACCATGAGGGCGCTCTCTAATAGCAGCGTTTATGATGCTCTCAGCATCTAAATAATCGCCTCTTCTATACATTAGGTCTGCAATATCGCGTAAGAACTCGGCTTTCTCATAGTTTGGCATCCTGTCAATTTGCATTTGTGAGAACCACTCTGAACTTTTCACCTCAAATTCCAAATTAAAAAATTCAGCCAGTTTAAATATCTCAAAATGAACTGACCTTTCACTTAGTTTAATCGCGAGCTTCTTTCTCAACTCATCGAAGAGTTCTGGTTCTCTTTCTGACATTTCTGTAAGCAACTGGAATATTTGGATATTCAATTGCATTGCGTTCAGAGGTGATGCTTTAACTTTTTCTAATTTCGACAGACTACGTATCTTGGAAATTACCGCCTCTACTTGATATTTAAAGTTTGATTCTGTTGTTTTTTCCAGTCGATAGTACAAATCCTTCGAAACACGACTTTCTATATCATGCTGTTCAACCTGCTTATCAGCAAAACTCTGTAAATATATATCAACCTTGTCGTTAATATCTTTCAACTCATCTGACAACACGAAATTCAACATCCGCTTTAGCTCTAGTGCACTTAAGGGGTAACTTCGATTTACAAACTTATTTTCTATAATGAAATTATTTTCGACTTGTTTATGGTCAAGTCCTAGCGATATTAAAAAAAGCTTTTGAATTGGTAACGTCTTTAAAGTAGCTTCGCAATAGCTCACTAGTGTTATCTTATTGTGGTCATACTCTCCCAACCATCTCGCATGAGCTTCACTAGTTAAAAAGCCGCTTGGGCTTTCCAATTGCACTTTGCAGTAACTGGTGATATCCGTCGTTAAGAAGTGCCTTTTTACTAACTGATTATAATTCGAGTATAAAGCCTCTAGGGGAGCTCTATAAAAAACTACTACTTTATACTTTAAGTTACCGAGTATAACCGTCAGCTTGTCTGGAGAATAGAAAATCGACTCCGCTGAAAGTAGAAGTACGCAATTATCGTCTTTTGCTTCTTTGACGTAATTACCGAGAATCGTAGCAGCGTCATCTAGCCTATTTTCGATTAAAGCTTGCCCTAATGATGAATGCCCCCCAGATATTCCATTTTTATCCACACCGTGATTAGGGTAGTAAAGCCCATGCTCTTTCAGCGTTTCTCTGTTTTCGAGGCAAAATTTTTGAATTGCTGTCGATCCAGTTTTTGGAGCGCCAATGTGAAAAATAACATCTTCATTCGTTACAGAGGAGAAACTCGGTAACTCAATATATGATTTGCGTTTGAAAATCGACTTCATGTTTTCAGTTGCGAGTTAAAACTTCGGCAGCATGTTAGGCCCTAATGAATATATAGTAAGTGTATCAGTTTTAGGGGTTCCTTCACACGCTCCCTTTAATGCGCTAGATAAAAAGACAACCACTCCCGCTCCTGAGAATTAAGTGCGTTTTGTTGGGGCTGCCTATACATCTCTACATTCCAAGCCTCGTACAAACTTTTGAGTTCTTCTGCTTTGTCTGGCATGTCTGAAATTAAATTGCTGGAAACTGCCTCGTCTGAAGCCATATCAAATAAAAACTCGTGCTCTGCGCCCATTTTAAGGTACTTATAGTTTCCAAGACGAACTGCTGACTGATTCCAAAAACGCCAAAAAAGCGGGCGATTCATAAGAGCGCTCGTGTCAAAACCTTGAGTTGGAAAAATATCAACACCGTCGAGTTCTGATAAGACAGTTTCAGAAGCACCTGCACGTTTAATTGCAGAGTACAGCACATCTAAGCTAATAACAGGCTCATCTATAACGGTATTGCTTTGAAGCTTTTCGGGCCAATGGACGATAAAGGGCACTTTTATCCCCCCATCAGTCAACATACCTTTCTCACCCAGCAATGGCGCATTCAATGAACCGTTCCAAGCCTCTTTTTCTGCTATGGGAGCATCAGTAAAGTCGAGTCCTATTGGAGCACCATTGTCACTGATAAAAGCGATAATAGTGTTTTCCAGTATTCCATATTCTTCAAGCTTAGATACTATGCTACCTACACCTGCATCTACTGCGTACATCATTGCCAACGCGTATCTTCGCCGATTAGATGACTGCTCAGGGAACAGTGATAAGTAATCTTCCGTTGCCTCTAAAGGTACATGTGGTGCGTAATGAGCAACATGAAGATAAAACGGCTCATCGTGATTTATATCTATAAATTGCGTCGCTGCGTCTGAAACGACATCTAACCTGTAGTCAGAATTACTTATCCAGCCCAACTGAGTTTGATTGCCCTTAAGGTCATAGTTAGCCCAGTAACGGTTTGCGTAACCGAAATAATTGTATTTATAACCTTTTGATGACGGGTAATATCGCTCCTTTAGCGATGAAGGTAACCTTCCTAGGTTAAACTCACTTATGGGTGTATCAGGAAAGTTTTCTTTAAACCATGGCTTTGAATTTTGATCTATTTCAAGGTGCCACTTGCCAACCATTCCTGTTGTATAACCAAGGTCAGAATAACGGTCTCCCATGGTGACCACATTTTCAGGTATTGGTGTATATCGGTT
>Ga0208334_100221_pt1 | contig 25498 bp, 25 predicted proteins | sample DeeseametaMP0900_FD_184201 | JGI IMG/M metagenome (GOLD analysis project Ga0208334, IMG submission 184201) | Marine microbial communities from the Deep Indian Ocean - MP0900 (SPAdes) | ecosystem: Environmental > Aquatic > Marine > Oceanic | place: East of Durban, South Africa, South Indian Ocean...
CCTCGTCGCCGCCGCCCCGTCTGGCGTCCCGTTGTGCGCCTCAGCGCCGCCGGTGAGGGGGCTTTTACGTATACCCACACAAACCCGCAAGCGCTTTTTCACTCAAATCCAAAACTTTCTAACACAAATACAAAAAATGACACAAAATCATAAGGTTACTGTTACAAAAATCGGCAAGATTTTTGCCGGACAGCGCTTTCCTTGGCGGTCCGGGCCGCCGGATTCCCCGGATTTCACCGGAAAACCCGACTCGCCCCCCGCGATTCACCCCAAAATCACCCGCGATTCAGCCTGTCCGGCGATTCCGGGCCGGGTTTCGAAGGTGGTTCCCTGGTGATCCTCCGGACTGGAGAGGCCCTCAGCGGCACTTGTGACGAACATTTTCTCGAGATTCGCGCCACCAAAGGCCGGACAGGTGGTCTGACGGCCGGAAATCGCGATCGCCCGGTCGAATCTGCCGTCGGAATCGTAGCACGCCACCCGGCCCGCGCCCCATTGCGCATTCCAGAGGCCGCCGGCGCTGTCGACAACCGACCCGTCGGGGTTGAGCCCTTCATCGCGCAGGTCGACAAAGACTTCGGGCTTGCCCGCAGGCCATCCCTCGCGGTCGAGCGCCTGTACCATGATCTGGCGGGTCGGGGTGTCGGCATAATAGGCATGACGCCCGTCGGGGGCGAAACAGATCGAATTGGAAATGCTGATTTCGGGAAAGAGCACCTCGAGCGCGCCCCGGTAGTAGCGATAGATCGCCCCTGCCCCGGGTTCGGCCTCAATCCCCATGGTGCCGATCCAGAAACCGCCGGCCGGGTCGGCGCGTCCGTCGTTCGACCGGGTCAACCCGTTGTCGGCCTCGAGCGGCAGGATCACCTCATGATCGCCGCTGGGGATGTCGAAGCGCAGCAGCGCGCTCTGCGAGGCGATCATCAGGGTGTCGCGGTCGATCCAGCCGGCAGCCGAGACATATTCATCGAACTCCCAGGCCAGGGCGGTGTCGCCATCGCGGCTCATCAGCCGCTTGCCGAGGATATCGAACCAGAAGAGCTGCTGCCGCTCGGGGTGCCAGAGCGGCCCCTCTCCAAGCTGGCAGGCGCGGGCGTCATATATGTCTGTGGTCATGTCAGGGTCTTTCTTGCTGGCAGAGACAAGACGCGCAGGTCCATCACACTGCGCGCCGCCTGGAGGCCTGTCGGGTCTGGCGATTTGATCCCATCCGCCATGCCCATGCGTCAAGCAAAGATCGGGGCCGGCGGCACGGCCCGCCCCGATCATAAAAAAGGGGCGCCCGATGAGCGCCCCCTTCCGTTATTCTGCGGCCACCGCCTCTTGCCGCTGGCTGCCAAGCCCCGCGACCGTCACCTCCATGACGTCGCCGGGCCGCAGGAAGCGTTGCGGCGACATCCCCATGCCGACGCCGGCCGGGGTGCCGGTGGCAATGATGTCGCCGGGCTGAAGCTTCATGAACTGGCTCATGTAAGACACGATCTCGCGCACCGAAAAGATCATGTCGGAGGTGTTCGAGGATTGCACCGTCTCGCCATTGAGCGCCAGGCTCACATCCAGCGCCTGCGGATCGGGCACGTCGTCGGCGGTCACCAGCCAGGGGCCGATCGGGGCAAAGCTCGGTGCCGACTTGCCCTTGATCCACTGACCCAGCCGTTCGATCTGATAGGCCCGCTCGGACACGTCGTTGACGGTACAATAGCCCGCGACATGCTCCAGCGCCGTTTCCTCCGAGACATAATGCGCCTCGCGGCCGATCACGACGCCCAATTCGACCTCCCAATCGGTCTTTTCCGAGCCGCGCGGGATGATCACCGGGTCGAAGGGACCGGACAGGGCCGAGGTCGCCTTGGAAAACAGAACCGGTTCGCTGGGCGCGTCGAGACCGGATTCCTTGGCGTGCAGCGCATAGTTCAGCCCGACGCAAAAGAAGTTCGGCACCGACGACAGGCAGGCGCCGATCCGCCCCGGCGCGGCGACCAGCGGCAGCTGCGTCGGGTCGATGCCGCGCAGCTCGTCCAGGGTGGCCAGCGCCGCGCCCGACAGATCGGGCAGATGCGCGCTCAGATCGCGGACATTGCCCTCGGCGTCGAGCATGCCGGTCTTTTCGGCGCCGATCTCGCCGTATCGCAGGAGTTTCATCTCACATCATCCTTCTTGCCTGAAAATGGGTCTTTTGCCCCGGCGCCCGCACTGCCATCGCCAATCGCGGGCCGGCCGGAGCTTTGTCTTCGGGTCACATATGTCTTGCGACGGAGGGGCCGCGCCTCAGCCCCGTCCGATATAAGGCATGCCGCTGGCCATCACCGTCATGAATTGCACATTCGCCGCCAGCGGCAGCCCGGCCATGTGCAGCACCGACTCTGCCACATGCGCCACGTCCATCACCGGCTCCACCGCGATTTCGCCATCGGCCTGGGGCACGCCCCGGGTCATCTTTTCGGCCATCTCGGTCAGCGCATTGCCGACGTCGATCTGGCCGCAGGCGATGTTGTAGGGCCGCCCGTCCAGCGAGATCGACCGCGTCAGCCCGGTGATCGCATGTTTCGAGGCAGTATAGGGTGCCGAGCCCCAGCGCGGCACATATGCCGAAACCGAACCGTTGTTGATGATCCGGCCGCCCTGCGGTTCCTGCGCCTTCATCCGGGCAAAGGCGGCGCGGGCGCAGATGAAGCTGCCGGTGACATTGATGTCGATGCAGCGTCGCCAGTCGGCAACCGGGACGGCGTCGATAGTGGCCCCCAGCGCCGAAACCCCGGCGTTGTTGAACAGCACGTCGATCCGGCCCCAGGCCTCCTGCGCGGCGTCAAAAGCCGCGTCGACCGCCGCCTCCTCGGTCACGTCGCAGGGCAGCGCCAGCACCCCGTCGTATCGGTCGGCCAGCGCTTCCAGCGGCTCCGGCCGGCGCCCGATCACCGCGACCCGCCAGCCCGCCTCGGCGAACGTTTCGGCGCAGGCCTTGCCAATGCCGGCGCCCCCGCCGGTGATGATGATGCTCTTCATGGTCTCTCCCTCCCCTGCGGCGCGACCGAAGTCGTCAAGCCCACTCGGCCGGGCTGGCCGAACCGTCAGTGATTGTCGCGCGGCAGGTCTTTCCTGATCCGCTGATAGGCCGTCGCCAGCTCCAGACAGCCGCCCTCAGCCAATTGCCCGACGTGCCGGCGATAGATTTCCTGCCACGGTGTCTGGCTGCGGATCTCCGGCGCCTCCCAGGCGTCGCGCCGCGCCTGCCACTCGGCTTCGTCAACCAGCGCGTCCATCCGCGAGGCATTGAGATCGAGCCGGACCCGGTCGCCGGTCTGCAAGAGCGCCAGCCCGCCGCCCACCACGGCCTCGGGCGAGGCATTGAGGATCGAGGGGCTTTCGGACGTGCCCGATTGCCGGCCGTCGCCGACGGTGGGCAGATGGTTGATCCCCTGTTTCAAGAGCGCATCGGGCGGCTGCATGTTCACCACCTCGGCCGAACCGGGGTAACCCACACAGCCGACATTGCGGACAAAGAGAATGCTGCGCTCGTCGATCTCGAGCCCGGCATCGTTGATCCGGTCGTGATAATCCTCGGGGCCTTCGAAGACCACGGCGCGCGCCTCGTAGATGCCTTCCTGGCCGGGCTCGGACAGGAAGCGCTGGCGGAAATCCTCGGAAATCACGCTGGTCTTCATCAGCGCCGAGTCAAACAGATTGCCCGACAGCACCTTGAACCCGGCCTGCTCGCGCAGCGGCCGGTCATACGGACGGATCACATCCGTATCGACGCTTTCCACCCCGGCGAGATTGACGCCCATCGTGTTGCCGGTCGCCGTCATCGCGGCCTCGTGCAGCTTTCCGGCCTTGAGCAGCTCGCCCATGACCGCCGGCACCCCGCCGGCGCGGAAAAAGCTCTCGCCCAGGTATTCGCCGGCGGGCTGCATGTTGACCAGCAGCGGTACGTCAAAGCCGATGGTTTCCCAGTCGGTCACATCCAGCGCCACCCCGGCATGACGGGCAATCGCCTGAAGATGCGGCGGCGCATTGGTGCTGCCACCGATGGCGCCATTGACGATGATGGCGTTCTCAAAGGCCGCGCGGGTCAGGATGTCGGAGGGTTTCAGATCGTCATAGGTCATCCGAACGATGTGCTTGCCGGTCTCATAGGCCATCGCCATGCGCTCGCGGAACGGCGCGGGGATGGCGGAACTGCCGGTCAGGGTCATGCCCAGCGCCTCGGCCATGGCGTTCATGGTCGAGGCGGTGCCCATGGTGTTGCAATGCCCGAGCGACGGCGCCGAGGAACAGACCCGGCTCATGAACTCCTCGTAATCGATCTTGCCTTCGGCCAGCAGACGGCGGCTCTCCCAGACGATGGTGCCCGATCCGGCCCGCTCGCCCTTCCACCAGCCATCCAGCATCGGACCGCCATTGAGCGCGATTGCCGGCAGATCCACCGTCGCCGCGCCCATCAGCATGGCGGGTGTGGTCTTGTCGCAGCCGGTGGTCAGCACCACGCCGTCAATCGGATAGCCGTGCAGCACCTCGACAAGGCTCAGGTAGGCAAGGTTGCGGTCCAGCGCGGCGGTGGGCCGCTTGCCGGTCTCCTGAATCGGATGCACCGGAAATTCCATCGGGATGCCGCCGGCGGCGCGGATGCCGGCCTTGATCCGGTCCATCAGGAAGACGTGGATCTTGTTGCAGGGGGCCAGATCGCTGCCGGTGTTGGCGATGCCGATCACCGGCTTGCCGCCCTGAAGCTCTTCGCGGGTGTATTCCTGGTTCTGATAGCGCTCGAGGTAGAGTGCGGTCATGCCCGGGTTGTTGGGGTTGTCGAACCACTCCTGCGACCGGAATTGCTTGTTGGCACGCGTGTCACTCATGGCTGTCTCCGGCTGTTGTCCCGCCTCTGGGTCAGCGTTGGAATGGCACAGCGCGGACCCGAGGGCAATCACCGAGGCCCCGGCCCCCATGGTACCGCTCCCAAAAGCGCGATACGACAGGAGCCAGACATCAGGCCGGGCAAGGGAGAGATCGCATGGCACATGAGGCTGCAATCGAGGCGCTGCGCGCGCTGCTGGGCGACAGGCTCGCCACCTCCGACAGCCACCGCGAGCTGCATGCGCAGAACGAGGCCTATTTCGCGCGTGCGCTACCGGATGCCGTGGCCTATCCCGAGACCACCGAGGAAGTCTCGCGCATTCTGGCGATCTGCCACGAGGCGCGTTGCCCGGTCACGCCCTTTGCCGCCGCCTCCTCGCTCGAGGGCCAGCATCTGCCGATTGCGGGCGGCGTCAGCCTCGACATGGGCCGAATGACCCGGGTGCTGACGGTCAATGCCGAGGATCTCAACTGCACCGTCCAGCCCGGCCTGACCCGCGAGGCGCTCAACACCGAACTGCGCGCCACCGGGCTGTTCTTTCCCATCGATCCCGGCGCCAATGCCTCGATCGGCGGCATGGCCGCGACCCGCGCCAGCGGCACTATGGCGGTGCGATACGGTACCATGCGCGAGGCGGTGCTGGCGCTCGAGGTGGTGATGGCCGACGGCACCGTCATCCGCACCGGCAGCCAGGCACGCAAATCCGCGACCGGCTATGACCTGACCCATCTCATTGTCGGATCCGAAGGCACGTTGGGCGTGATCACCGAGGTCACCCTGCGGCTTTATGGCCAGCCCGAAGCGATCAGCGCCGCCACCTGCCGGTTCGAAAGCGTCGAGGATGCGGTCAACTGCGTGATCCTGACCATCCAGTCCGGCCTGCCGATGGCACGGATCGAGCTGGTGGACGAGATGATGGTGCGCGGTTTCAACCTGTCGGGCGATGCCGGCCTGCCGGAAAAGCCGCATCTCTTTCTCGAATTCCACGGCACCCCGGCCGGCGTCGCCGAACAGGCGGCGACCTTCGCAGAAATCGCCGAGGATTTCGGCGCAACCGGCTTTGCCAAGGCCGACAGGCCCGAGGACCGATCCTGGCTCTGGGCCCTGCGCCACGGCGCGCATTACGCCAATTCCGCGCTCGAGCCGGGCAAGCGGACGCTGGCCACCGATGTCTGTGTCCCGATCTCGAAACTCGCCGAGGCGGTGACCGCCGCGCAGCGCAAATCCCGCGATCTGGGCCTGACCTGCACCATCGTCGGCCATGTCGGCGACGGCAACTTTCACTGCGGCGTACGGGTCGATCCCGAAGACGCCGACGAGCTGAAAAAGGTCAAGGGCTTCGTCAACGAGCTCAATGACCTGGCCCTGTCGCTGGGCGGCACGGTGTCGGGCGAACATGGCATCGGCATCGGCAAACAGGCTTATATGACGCGCGAGCACGGCGCGGCGCTGGGTTACATGCGGGCGCTGAAACAGGCCTATGATCCGCGCGGCATCCTCAACCCCGGCAAGCTGCTGCCGCCCGAGGTGGCCTGACCCGGGGCACTGCCTGGGTTCTGTACCTTTCGCCGCCCAGCGCATATTAACATACCAGCTCGCCACCGGCCGCGTTCCGGCCGGCCCCGGGCCAAACAAGATGAGGACGATACCGTGACCACCCCAGCTCTCGCGCCCCGCGCAGCTCAGACCGTCTTGCCCCGCGCCCATGCGGCACAGGGAGGGCTGCGCTGATGCCCGATTTCCTCGCGCTCGGAGAATGCATGGTCGAGATCGGCCCGGTCGAGAATGGCAAATGCCGCCGGGGCTTTGCCGGCGACACCTTCAACACCGCATGGTACGCCCGCAGATTGCTGCCCGAGAGCTGGACCGTGGGCTATGGCTCCTGCATCGGCAATGACGCGATCTCCGAAGAGATGGCCGCCTATATGGAAAGCCACGGCATCGACACCAGCGCCATGCGCCGGCTCGCGGATCGCACCGTCGGGCTCTACATGATCTCGCTCCAGGACGGCGAGCGCAGCTTTTCCTACTGGCGCGGGCAATCCGCCGCCCGGGCGATGGCCGAAGACCCGGAGTGGCTGGAAGAAATCACCAGCGGCCGCGACATCATCCATTTTTCCGGCATCACCCTAGCGATCCTGCCGCCCGAACAACGCCAGACCTTCTGTGACGTGCTGAGCCGTGCCCGCGACGGCGGCGCGCAGGTGGCTTTCGACACCAACCTGCGGCCCAAGCTCTGGGGCAGCGAAGAGGCGATGCGCGCCGGGCTCACGCTCGGCGCCTCGGTGGCCGATGTGGTGCTGCCCTCGTTCGACGAGGAAACCGCGCTGTTTGGCGATGCCACGCCGGAAGACACGATCCGGCGCTACCGCGACGGCGGCGCAAAGCTGATCGCGGTCAAGGATGGCGGCGGGCCGCTGACGGTCTGGACCAAGGACAGCGGCAGCGCCACGCTGCAACCGCAAAAGGTCACCCCGGTCGACACCACCGCCGCCGGCGACAGCTTTGCCGCCGGCCTGCTGGCCTCGCTGGCCACCGGGCATGATCTGGAAGCGGCCGCCACCCGCGCCATGGCGCTGGCGGCCGAGGTGATCCAGGCGCCCGGCGCACTGGTGCCGGAGATCTTCGAAAACGGCCGCTTTGCCTGACGGGCCCCGGCGGCGACGACGCCGCCGGGCTGCTCAGTTCACCGGCGTCAGAAGAGCGGCGCCGGAAAGATGCGCCGCCAGGTTGTCGCGCTGAAGCCGGGCCATGGCGGCGCGGGTTTCCACCGAGCCGGAGCCCTGATGCGGCTGGATCACCACATTGGGCAGGGCGTAGAACCGCGGATCGATCTGCGGCTCGTTCAGGAACACGTCGAGCCCCGCTCCGGCCAGCTCTCCGGCCTCGAGCGCGTCGAGCATCGCCGCCTCGTCGATCGTCGAGCCGCGCGAGATGTTGATGATCACGCCGCGTGGCCCGAGTGCCGCGATCACCTCTTTCGAGACATACCCCTCGGTCGCCGGCCCGCCGACCAGCGCGATGAAAAGGACATCCACCGCCTCTGCCAGCGCCACCGGATCGGCGTGATAGCGCCAGCCCGGCGTCTCCTTTTCCGACCGCGCGTGGTAATGCAGCTCGCATTTGAAGGCAGCAAGCCGGTCGGCGATCTCGCGCCCGATGCGGCCGAGGCCGACGATGCCGACGCGGGCACCGCTGAGCTTGCGGTTGCGGCGGTACTCGCCCTCCTGCGCCCACCGCCCGGACCGCGCCCAGGCCGAGGCCTGCTCCATCTCGCGCCCCTGCATCAGCCAGAGCGCGATGGCCAGATCGGCCACATCGTCATTGAGCACATCCGGCGTATTGGTCACCGTGATGCCGCGTGCGCTGGCAGCCTCGATGTCGATCGAATCGTAGCCCACACCGTAATTCGCCACGAGCCGCAGGTTCGGCAGATGCGCCATCTCTGCGGCGCCGAATCCCTGATGGCCCTTGTAGGCGACACCGGTAATCTCCGCGCGCAGCGGGTGCGGCAGGTTGGCGATCTCGCGCTCCTCGGCCAACGGGTGACACTCGAACGCCGCCGCCAGCGCCGCGCCTTCCTCTTCGGTATAGGCCCCGATGGCCAGAACTTTCGTCACAACACTTTCTCCTAACAAATTGTCAGCCGGCAATCCGGCCCTGATAAAGCCGCACGCGAATGCCGCCGTGATCGACCACCGGGCCGGGCTCGAGCTTGAGCCCGGTGGCCCGCGCCAAGCCGGCCTCGCTGGTCACGACGCCGACATGCCAGCCGGCGAATCGCTGTTTCAGCACCTGCCCGAAGCTGCCGTACAGCCCGTAGAGCAGCTTCTTGTTGCCGATCCGGCCGCCATACGGCGGATTGGCGATGACCAACCCCTTCGGCCCGTCGGGCGGGGTCAGGTCGCTGATCGCGTGATGGCGAAACCGGGCGATCTGATCGACGCCGGCGCGCGCAGCGTTTTCACGGGCGTTGGCGATCGCGCCTTCATTGCGGTCGGAGCCGTGAAAGACCAGCGGGGCCTCGCGCGGCGTGACCGCCGCGCGCATCGCGGCCCAGGCGTCGGCGTCGAAACTGGCGAGCCGTTCGAAGGCAAAGCTGCGGCCGCGACCGGGCGCGAGACCCATGGCCATTTCCGCCGCCTCGATCACGAAGGTGCCCGAGCCGCACATCGGATCGACCACCGGCGCACTGCCATCAAAGCCCGCGCCGCGCAGGAACAGCGCCGCCAGCGTCTCGCGCATCGGCGCCTTGCCGGTGCCGGTCTTGAACCCGCGTTTGTGCAGCAGCGCGCCGGAGGTATCGACGCTGAAGGTGCAGAGATCGTCCTCGATCCGCACCCGAAGCACCAGCTCGGCCTCGGCGCCGAGGGCAATGCCCGCCGCCTCCAGCGCGCCTTCGACCCGCTGGGTCGCGGCCTTGGCATGGTAGATCCGCGATTTGCGGCAGGTCGCCTCGACCTTGACCGGCACATCGGCGCGCAACACCGCGCGCCAGTCCATCTTGCGCGCGCGCTTGTCGAGCTGCGCCAGATGCAGGGCGCGAAATTCGCCGATCCGGGCCAGCACCCGGCTGGCGCCGCGCAGGACGAGGTTGGCGCGCCAGACTTCGGGCCAGCCGCCGCGGAAGGTGACGCCGCCGGGAGTGCAGGTGGGCGCGGCAAACCCGGCCTCGCGGGCCTCGTCCCGCAGCAGCGGTTCCAGACCCGGAGGACAGGCGAGGAAAATCTCGAAACTATCGGACATTTCGACTCCGTCCGGGCTGGCGCGCGGGAATTGGGCGGGGGCATTGGCGGGCGTGGCCCCCGGACCCCCGGTGTTGATCGGGCAGGTTGAAGCAGGGGCGCATCACTCCGGATGCTTGGGCACCTTGCGCGAAGGCGCCGCATAGGGCCGCGTGACATCCTTGAGGGTGACCTCCAGCGCCTCGACCTCGAGCCGGACGGCGCCATCGCCGGCCAGCGTCAGCAGCACCTCGCCAGTGCCGTCCTCACCGGGGGTGAAACTGACGGCGAGAAGCGAAAGGATCAGATCGCTGTCACTGCGGTCGATGCCCTGGCTCGCCACCTTGAGCACATTGTCGATCACCAGCAGCGATTGCACCCGCTCCGGGGTCCGCTGCCGGCGTTCGGCGGCGGTCAGGTCTTCCCAGCGGAAGCGGTTGGCCAGCAGGGCAAAGCGGCGGGCCCTGGGCTGCCAGCGCATTTCGGTGATCGGAAACACCGCGTCCTGCGCCAGCGCCGAGAGGATTTGCAGATCGTCGGGATCGAGCGCCGCCAGGTAGAGCGGCGCCTCGCGGCCCTCTTCGAAGGTTGCGTCCTGGCTCATGCCTCCTTGACCCTCTCGATCCTGGCGCCGACGGCGCTCAGCTTGTTCACCACGTTTTCGTAGCCCCGATCCAGATGGTAGACCCGGCTGACCCGGGTTTCGCCCTCGGCGGCCAGTCCGGCCAGGATCAGCGACACCGAGGCGCGCAGATCGGTGGCCATCACCGGTGCCCCCTTGAGCCGCTCGACCCCGTTCACCCGGGCCTGACCGCCATGCACCTCGATGTCGGCGCCCATGCGGGTCAGCTCCGGGGCATGCATGAACCTGTTTTCAAAGATGGTCTCGTCAAGCACCGCAGAGCCCTCGGCGGTGCACATCAAGGCCATCATCTGCGCCTGAAGATCGGTTGGAAAGCCCGGAAAGACCTCGGTTTTCACGTCCACCGCCCGGACCCGGCCATTGCGGCGGGCGACCTTGAGGCCGGTGTCGGTCTCTTCCACCGAGATGCCGGCGGCGTCGAGCTTTTCGGCAAAGGCCTGCACCAGCTCCAGCTTGCCGCCGAGGCACTCGACCTCGCCGCCGGCGATGGCCGGGGCGATCATATAGGTGCCAAGCTCGATCCGGTCGGTCACCACCGGGTGGGTGGCGCCATGCAGCCGGTCGACGCCCTCGATGGTGATGGTTGCAGTGCCCTCGCCCTCGATCTGCGCGCCCATCTTGCGAAGGCAGCGCACCAGATCGACGATCTCGGGCTCGCGGGCGGCGTTTTTCAGCACGGTGGTGCCCTTGGCCAGCGTCGCCGCCATGACCGTGTTCTCGGTGGCGCCGACGCTCGCAAAGCGCAGCTCGTGCACTGTGCCCTTGAGCCCGCCAGGCGCCTTGGCGTGCAGGTAACCGTCCTTGAGCTCGATCTCGGCGCCCAGCGCCTCCAGCGCGGAGATATGCAGATCCATCGGCCGCGCACCGATCGCGCAACCGCCGGGCAGCGACACCACCGCCTGCCCCAGCCGCGCCAGCATCGGGCCGAGCACGAGGTTCGAGGCGCGCATCTTGCGCACGATGTCGTAATGCGCGGTATGATTGTCGAGATCGTGGCTCGACATCGCGATCACCTGGCCATCCTGAAGCTGCGACACCTCGGCGCCGAGCGATTGCAGCAGCGTTGTCATCGTCTTGATGTCGGACAGCCGCGGCGCATTGGTCAGGGTGAGCGGTTCTTCGCTCAACAGCGTCGCCGGCATCAGCGTGAGGCAGGCGTTCTTGGCGCCGGCAATCGGGATCTGCCCGCTCAGCGGGCCATTGCCCGTCACGATAATCGAATCCATGCCTCTATTCGTCCTTTTGCTCGATCTGGTCGTCGGATGCGTCGTCCTGCGCCGCCCGGGCCCGGGCCTGCGCCTTCCTGCGCCCCAAGTTCGCTTTCAATGCCGCCTTGAGCCGCGCATCGCGGCCTTCATCGCGGGGCTTTTTTCCGGGTGTTTCGGTGTCGCTATCACGGGTCATGGCGCTGTGGTACCGCAAGTGCAAAAAAGGGTCCAGATTGCCCTTGCACTGCTGCGCGTTTGCGTCTAATCACCCGCCACGCCGCGGCTGATGCCGCAGGCCCCCGGCGCTGCTGTAGCTCAGAGGTAGAGCACTCCCTTGGTAAGGGAGAGGTCGAGAGTTCAATTCTCTCCAGCAGCACCATCTCGCTTTTTTGGTTGCAGATTCCCGCTAACACCTTGAAGGGAAAGGCGGTTTCTATAGTTCGATAACCGTTTTCCCGTGAGTATCGCAGGGGCTCCGGAAAGGCCAATCGAAGCACTGTTTGCTTCATGGTCAGGCTTCCATTTTCGTAAATATTCCAAGGCTTTGCCAGAAATTCGAGTGATAGTTCGATAAACTCTTCAAACCTCCCCTTCGGCGGTACGATACGGCTGGCGCGATCCGCCAGTCGAAGCTTCTCTCGCTCTAGCTTTGCGATGCGGTTCTCGTAGGCCGTCACGACCGTAGGGCTCGACGCATCGACGATCCGGTCAAGCAGGCCCTCGATCTGTGCCTCTGCGTCCTTGCATTGCTTCTGTAGCGCCCGTTTGGTGCTTTCGGCTTCCGTCAAGCGCATGTTCCAGGCATCCTTGAACATTGCCCTAGCCAGATCGAAGAGCTCGCGGCTCGGCTGTAGGCTTCTTAAAATCTCGGCGAACCCGTCTTCGATCTTGGCGCGTCCGATGGACTTGCGTTTCGACGGGCAGCCGCGCGTGTCGCAGAGGTAATAGGGGTAGTGACGGCGGCAGCCCTTCGACCATGCAGCGGTCATCGGCTTCCCGCAGTCATCGCACGCCACGAACCCGCGTAACGGAAAGTCGGCGTTGATGTCCTTGCGGGCCGCTGGTCGCGCGCCGCCCTTGAGATTTTCTTGTATCTTCTCGAACGTGTTCCAGCTGATAAGCGGCTCGTGATGCCCCTTGCGCAGCTCCACGTTCCACTTGGGAACCTCAATATAGCCCGCATAGGTCGAACGGGTGAGCATCTTGGTGACTTTCCAGGCGCGGATTTCACCGTTCGGCAAATCCTTCGGAAACTCCGGCTTTGCTTCCAGAAAGCGCTTTACTTCGGCCTGCGACCGAAAACGTTCGCTCGCAAATCCTTCGAGTGCTTCCTGAACGATGGAGGCAAGCGGTTCGTCCCGCACGAGCAGTTTGCCATGAGTCCGATCCGATGCGTATCGATACCCTACTGGCGCGTGAAAGACCCAATAGCCTTTCTCCACGCGCGCAAGCATCTTCTGGATCACCTGTCGCCGGTTCTGTTCGCGCTCAAGCTCGCCTTGAGCTGCGAAGATGGTCTCGACGAACTTACCTTCCGGCGTGTCGTCGAGCTTGAAATTCAGGCATTCGATCTGCGCGCCGCGCGTCTGAAATTCGCGGCGAAGTTTGATATGAAACTCCGTGTCCCGCGCAAAGCGCTTGAGATCATCGAAGATGACGACGTATTTCTTGTCCGGTTGAGCATCAAGAAAGCTCAGCAGGGCAACCATGCCAGGCCGCTTGATGAAATCGCCACCGCCGGAAGCATCATCGGGAAACACAGCTTCGACATCGTAGCCCTGCGCCGCCGCATACTGGCGGCAGCGGTGTTCTTGACTGTCGAGCCCGCCGCCTTCGGTTTTCTGCCGCGTGCTGGACACGCGACAATAGATGACAGCGCGCAGGTCGGCTTTATCGTTGTTCTTGCTGGTCATTTGACCTCCGGCTTGCCTGGCGGTGCAGGCTTCTCAAGGGGTTCAGCGGTATTCTGATCCTCTGATAGTAGCGCATCAGAGGCTCGTGCAGGTGGCAGACCGCCATTTTCATGATCTTTTCCACAGGCTTCTTGCAGCGGATGGACGCCGTAACCGAGCTCCACGAAGGTGACGACGATGCTCCACACGGCACGCAGAAACTCTTCTTTCTGCTCCGGCGTCAGATCGGAGCCGTCAAGATACTCCTGATACTTGGCAACATCGACAGTTAGAGTCGGACGTGCCGAGTCCGAGAATGCTTCCAGTATTGTTTCGGCTTTTCCGGCGCCGTTGTAATGTTTCATCGATCTCTCCGATCTTTTGTTTCACACCAACGCCTCTTCTTATTTTACCGTATTTTTCGGTATTTCCGCAAAAAGAGGCGGGTTATTTCGTTGCTGCAAAGCCGCATTGAGCGCGGCTTTAGCCCGTTTCACTCCGTTTGAATCCGCGACGATCCGTTTCGCCCTGTTTTGATCCGCCTGCGCCGAGCTCACGCTGGACGCTGTGCTTGATCAGGGTTGGCTGCGTCAGGTCGCCATACACGCTGGCAAGCCGCATCAGGCCGCCTTCATGCTGAAGCATCACGTCATGCCCTGTCCGGTGATTGGGCAGGATCAGCACGTCTTCGACGGCTTCCCGCGCGATCCGCTTTGGAAGGCGCAGAACGCTGTGCCGGACGCTGACCTGATCATCATCGATGGTGATGGTGACGCGCTCGCGGTTGGCCAGCCACGTAAAGAGGCTGTACGGCCCGAAATTCAGCAGCAGGAATGCGCCGCCGATGCAGTAGAGCGCAAACAGCCACCCGCGCAAATTTTCGAGCGGCACGTCCGGCGGCTCGGAGCGCGCAACTTCCGCCAGCGCCTCGAACGCGTTCGAGAGCGCGATGACCACGAAAGCCGTAAATTCGAGCAGAAAGTTCGCCTCCGGATCGGAAACCATGTCCGGCCCGTATTCCGAAATCAGCGCATACAGGGCGAGGAAGAGCGCGATCAGCCAGAAAGCGATGCGCTGTTCGTGTCCGCTCGACGGCAGCCGATGCGCCGTCTTGATGCGCGTGCTGTTGCCGTCCCGTTCGACCCGGGGCTCGCCATCGAGCCGATGCTTCTTGAATTCTGAAAACGTCATTCTATCACCCTTGCTTCTTGCAGCCATTATTCGCTCTTGAGCATTCTAATCAGCGGAGCCCAATCTACCGGCATCATCACGAAGACCGGACAATTCCATTGCGGGCCGAGCTGGTCGCGCATCCCCTGAATCCCGAAATACCGGCATTCATAGCAGCGCCCGCCCGTAAGGCAGCTATAAGTCACCAGCACATGCGGCGTGCCATAGGCGACAGTGACGCCAAGCGTGACCGCGCAGAGCCAGGTGAAAACGCTCCGGCGCAGCAGCCAGTGCAGCACGCCGAAGATGCGGTCGCCCGTGGTTCGCTGTCCCTCAAGGGCCTTCTGGCGCTCCGACGGTTCCGCCGTGCGCTTACGCGGGCGCGGCGGCTTCCGGCTGATGACTTTGACTCTGATCTTGCTCATGGCTTGCTCCCTGTGCCGGAGTAGCGGAGACGGAATACGGGCTTGCCGCTGCGCGGGTGATCGCCTTCCATCGGGTTCGGATCGGCCCAGTCGCGCCACGGCGCGACGTTCCAGTACGGAACCTTCTTGGCGAGGATCGGCGGCGCGTTCTTGACGAGCAGAAGCTGCTGGTCCTCGGGCAGCGCCATGATCTCCTGCGGCAGCATCAGCGGCACGCCGCGCTCGGATGCGCTGACGCCGATCTCGTCTTCGGCACGCTGGCCGAGGTTGTAGCTGCGTGTGATGATCGAACGCTCACCGAGCAGGCGCGCGAGCCGCTGCGCAAGATCGAAGTCCTGCACGGCGAAGAACTGCTTCACTTCGGCCTGACTCATGATGATGTTTGCGGTCTCGCGTCCATAGACCTGCACCAGTTGGGACAAGTCCTGCACGATGGCCCAGACGCGAACGCCATAGCCTGGCAAGAGCGTGAGCGCTTCCGCGAGCCCTGCGAGCCGTCCCAGATTGGCGAACTCATCCAGCAGAAGCAGAACCTCTTGCTCGCCTTTCTCTCTGGCGACGGCATTGATAGCCTGCTGTGTGATGAGCCCCAGCCATGGTTTGTAAGTCGCGATGTGTTCGGCGGGGATCATGACGTAGATTGTCGTGCCTTTGGCTTTGAGGTCTTCAAAACGAAAATCCGATTTGGACACGGATTCAGCAAGCGGGCCGCCAGGGCGGAAAATCTGGAGAGCATTCGAGACGCCCGTGCGAAAGTCGGAAAACTGACGCGCGCCGTCCTCGATCTGGTACAGAAACTCTTCACCGAAATCGGCAACCACACTGTCGAGTGCGTCGGACTCCGCCATCTCCTGAAAGGTCAGTTCGAGGCGATGCGTGTTTTTGACGATGCGCCACAGTTCGGGCAGCGTGCATTTCTCCGGCCTGCCACGCGTAACGAGAAACAGGATCAACCCTTCGAGCAGATTGCGCGCACCATCGCGGAAATACTGGTTTTTGTCCCCGCCAGCGGGTTCGGGGATAAGTTGCAGAACAATCCCGCGCACCGCATCGCCGAGTTCATGATGTCGGCGCGGATCAGCGAATATGTCGATGATAGGCTGGAACGGGTTGTAGCAGTGCGACGGGAGCCCGTGCAGACGGCCAGGATTCATGAATATGACGAACTGGCGAAAGACGACCTGCCGGACGCGCGCCGTTATTGCGGCCAGTTCACCCTTGGGATCGGTGACAAAGACCGAGCCACAGAAATGGAGCAGGTTCGCGATGACGACAGCGATGCCCTTGCCCTGACGTGCGGGCGCGACCGTCAGCAGGTGCGCTTTGCCGCGAAAGAAGAGTGGCACGCCTTTCAGCACGCCGAGGAACAGGCCAGCGGGATCGGTGAGGCCGAAATCGGCGCAGTCACGCAGACTGGCAAACGAAGCCTCTCCGAAGATACCGGTCGGGGTTTCGGCTATGCGGCGAGCGATCCGCATCAACAGGAGGCGCAGGGCATCCAGTATGCCGAGCGCGAATACCCAGACGCCCGCGAGGAAGATGAAGCCAAGCGCAAAAACGGCCACCGGATCGCTATGCGAGTCCAGCGGGACGATCATGCTCCAAGTGAAACCGGCGACGAAGCCGCCGATCAGCATGTGTCCAAAGGGATTGGGAGGGGTACGATTTCGCATGTTCCAATAGAGTAGAATTGGCCAAAAAACGCAAATCGAGATCACGCGCCTGTGATCGGTGTAATACAAGCGCTTGAATGTAATACATTTTGCCGCTAAGTCTGACCGCAAGATGTGTGTTGTACTACAACACATCTTGGCAAGGGGGCCGCTGCGCGCCCCCGTTGCATCCCCCAGCCCGTGGCTCTTTCAGGGCATTGAGCCCGTTCCAAAGCCAGCAGACCGTATCGCCGGTCAACCACTCGCAGGGCTTGGAGACGTCCCTCTCCACCTGCACCGAACCATGGATCAAAGGGCGTATCGCCGCCCCTTGAAACCCACTCGCAAAGGAGCCTTCGGCGCTCCCCTGCACCCCATCGACTTGGCGGGCGTTCCTGCCCCCAAGACCCCTGACCACTTCATGGAGACGACTTCATCGAGACCACGGAGGGGAGCTTTCGCGCTACCCTTGCCCTGGACCCATCCCATCGAGCAGGGGGCGTGTCACGCCCCTTGCATCCCCGACCGACCGCCCGCCGCTTGGAGCCGCCATCTTGCCGCAGATGGATCACGGCCAAGCCCATGCCGCCTTGGATGGACGTTTACAGCGCTCGCGCGCTATGCCTGACAACACCCACACGGATCACGCCATCAAGCCCAAGAAGGGAAAGCAAGTCTTGGACACACGCAGTCCCGAGCAGCGCCGACGCATCATGCAGGCGGTAAAGAGCAAAGACACGACACCCGAGATCATCGTGCGCCGCTTGCTTCACAGACTCGGCTATCGCTTCCGGCTACACCGTAAAGACCTGCCTGGGCGTCCCGACATCGTGCTTCCAAAGTTCCGTAAGGCCATCTTTGTTCACGGCTGTTTCTGGCATGCCCATGGTTGTGCCAAGGGACAGCCGCCCAAGTCCCGGCAGGAATACTGGCTGCCGAAGCTCGAAGCCAATGTTAACCGAGATCGAGCAAAAATCGACGAGTTGGAGCGGCTCGGCTGGGGTGTTCTTGTCGTCTGGCAGTGCGAGACCAAGGACGCGGACGGTCTCGGGCGGCGGCTACAAGCCTTTGTGGATGAATCGTAGAAAGCGATCGACATCCTGTGCTAGCTACGGTAACATGACTCGTTGAGTAGAGCAGTAGGGACAGGATGCAGATGAGACCCATCGGGATTGATCTTTTTGCCGGAGCAGGTGGCTTGAGCCTTGGCTTTGAACAAGCTGGGTTTGACGTTGCGGCTGCGGTGGAAATCGATCCGGTGCATTGCGCCGTGCATAAATACAACTTCCCGAATACCGCAATTATTCCTCATTCAGTCGAGGGGTTGAGTGCCGACCTAATTCGCAAGGTAGCAAAGATTGGTGACGCCACCGTGGATTGCGTCTTTGGCGGCGCTCCCTGCCAAGGGTTTTCCTTGATCGGCCATCGCGTGCTCGACGATCCACGCAACAAGCTCGTTCTTGATTTTGTGCGAATCGTGTCGGAACTAAAGGCGCGGACCTTTGTCTTTGAGAACGTCAAAGGTCTCACAGTAGGAAAGCACAAAGCCTTTCTCAAAGAGCTTGTCGCAGCGTTCGATGCAGCAGGGTATGATGTTCGTGTTCCATGGAAAGTTCTCAATGCTGGAAATTTCGGGACACCTCAATTTCGAGAGCGCCTTATCCTTCTTGGTTGCCGCAAAGGCGAAACACTCCCCGATTACCCCGCTGAAATAACCAATCTCGCTGGCCGTGCACGAAAGATTGAAGGTCTGTCTGATAGTCCGACATGCTTCGAGGCGCTAGGCGACTTGCCGGATGCTGATCGGTTCGGCACGCTTCTGGCTTCCGATTCAGTCAAGACATCTAATTACGGGAAGCCTTCCGATTACGCTGCTGAGCTACGCTGCATGACAAATAATGCTTGGCACTACGGCTATGTTCGTGACTGGAATCCATCGCGCCTTACATCGAGCGCGCGGACCGAACACACCGACATCTCGCGCCGTAGATTTTCCGAAACCGAACCTGGTGCGGTAGAGCCGATCAGCCGCTTCTTCAAGTTGCCGATGCAGGGTGTATCAAACACACTACGCGCAGGAACGGACGGCGCGCGCGGCGCGTTCACAAGCCCCCGACCGATCCATTACAAATATGACCGCTGCGTTACCGTTCGGGAAATGGCGCGCTTGCATGGCTTTCCCGATTGGTTTCGCTTCAATGTAACCAAATGGCATGGAGGCAGGCAGATCGGAAACGCCGTTCCGCCGCCGCTCGCCCGCGCTGTTGCTGCCGAAGTGATGAACGCACTCGGCTCTCAGCCTTCCCGCCCCGAGGCCACGCTGGAACTTGGAAACGAGGCGCTTCTCACGCTCGATATTTCGGGTGCGGCAGAGCATTTTGGCGTCAAGCCGCCAAGTAGCCGCCGCGACAAGAAAAGCGGTGCAAAGAAACGTAAACAAATCGAGATCGAGCGCGAGCGCTTGTCGGGACAGGTGGTGCATGGCTAAGGTTCCCAATCGCTATGGATCGCTTATTGAAAAGATTTTCCTTGATCGCTACCAAGAGGGGAAAGTCGAGCTTGAGTTTGCCAGAACGGATATTGAAGATGCCGCTGAAGAACTCAACATTAAGCTCCCTAAAAACTTGGGCGATGTGCTTTACTCGTTTCGGTTTCGCGCTGCGCTTCCTGAGAAAATAGTTGATACTCAGCCCGAAGGCATGGAATGGGTTATCGAACTGGCGGGGCGCGCGCTTTACAAGTTTCGGTTGGTCAAAATTAATAGGGTTCTTCCTCGCGAAGACCTTGTGAGAATTAATATTCCTGACGCAACGCCTGAGATTATCAGGGCCTATGCTCTTGATGATGAACAGGCGCTTCTTGCAATCGTTCGATACAACCGCTTGATCGATACCTTCTTGAGCCTGACGACATACAGCCTCCAGAACCATTTGCGTACGACGGTCAAGGGCATTGGCCAGATTGAAATCGACGAGCTTTACGTCGGTATCGACACGCGCGGCTGTCACTACGTCATCCCCGTGCAGGCCAAAGGCGGCAAGGATCAGATCGGGATTGTTCAGACATCTCAGGATATTCGCTTCGTTCAGGAGAAGTTTCCCGATATGCGCTGCCGCGCCATCGCCGCTCAGTTCATGGATGGTGATATTGTTGCGCTCTTTGAGTTGACGCTTCAGGACGACGAAATCAAAGTTGTTGATGAAAAACACTATCGCCTCGTACCTGCTAAAAAGCTCGACCAAGCAGCTATCCGCAATTATCGGGATTAACTCGTAAAAAATAGAGGGTTCAAATGCTTGATCGTATTCAGCTTTTGAGAAATGTCGGGCAATTTGATAACGTTAGCCCACCCCAGCAAACCGCATTGACGCCTTTCTCGCTGATCTATGGCGAGAATGGGCGCGGCAAGACTACGATTGCTGCAATACTTCGATCACTGGCAATTGATGATCCAGTCCTGGTTGCGGAGCGCCAGCGACTTGGCTCCCAACATCCGCCGCATGTCGTTATTGGTCACGCAGGCGGTCAGTCCGTGTTTCAAAATGGCGCTTGGACGCAGCCTCTCTCGAATATTGCTATTTTTGATGATGCCTTCGTTTCTGCGAATGTTTGTTCGGGGATCGAAGTCCAGTCCGCACATCGCCAAGGGCTGCATGAACTGATCCTCGGCGCACAGGGCGTTGCTCTCAACAATACTCTTCAAGGGCATGTGCGCCGCATCGAGGAGCACAACGCGACGCTTCGCGAACTTGCTGATGCGATTCCCGCCAGTGCTCGCGGCCCTTACAAGGTTGACGCATTCTGCGCCCTTGAAGCGGACGAGGATATCGACACCAAGATTCAGGACGCCGAGCGCCGACTTGCTGCCGCACGATCTGCGGACGCGATCCGCCAAAGACCTGGCTTTCAGGACTTTGGACTTCCCGACTTTGACATTGGTGCCATCGATGCCGTGCTCGGGCGTGGCCTGCCCGACCTTGAAGCTGACGCGGGCGAGCGCGTGAGAGCGCATCTTGCGAAGCTCGGGCGCGGGGGCGAGACTTGGATTTCCGAGGGCATGCCTCGCATCGAAGCCGCATCCGCTGATGCCGACGCCGAAATCTGTCCGTTCTGCGCGCAAGACCTTGGCGGATCGCAGCTCATTGAGCACTATCGTGCGTATTTCTCGCAAGCTTACGACGATCTGAAATCCGCGATCCGCCAAACCGGCATATCAGTGCGCGATACGCATGGCGGAGATATTCCTTCCGCTTTCGAGCGTGATATCCGGACAGCCGTTCAGGGACATGAATTCTGGAAGGACTTTGCCGAACTTCCCCAGATCGACATCGATACGGCAGCGATAGCGCGGCAATGGAATGCTGCCCGTGAAGCCGTGCTCGAACAGCTACGAGCGAAGGCCGCAGCGCCGTTAGAGCCGATGGCGCTCACTCCGGACGCGCGCCAGGCCGTCCTCGATTTTCGCGGGCGTATCGCGGAAGTAGCGGCGTTATCGGAACGCTTGGTCGCAGCGAATGCCCAGCTAGATATTGTAAAGGAGCAGGCGCAAGCCGATGATCTTGCTTCTTTGGCGGACGATCTCGCAAAGCTCACGGCTCAGAAAACGCGCTTCGATCCCGCTGTAGCGCCGCACTGTGATACCTACCTTGCGGAGAAGGCAGCCAAGTCCGCTACTGAGGTGCTGCGCACGCAGGCGCGTGCAGCTCTCGACCAGTATCGCGAGCAAATCTTCCCCGCCTATGAAACCACCATCAACGACTATCTTCGACGATTTGCGGCTTCATTTCGTCTCGGCGAAGTGCAATCCGTCAATAATCGTTCAGGATCGTCAGCTTCATACTGCGTTGTAATAAATCAGCAGACCGTCAACGTCAGTGCTGATGCGGGGCCGTCTTTCAAGAACACTTTGAGCGCCGGTGATCGGAACACGTTGGCCCTTGCATTTTTCTTTGCGTCCCTGGAGCAAGATCCCGACCTTGCGAACAAAGTCGTTGTGATAGATGATCCGATGACCAGCCTCGATGAGCATCGTACGCTTCGCACCCGCGAGGAAATTCTGGCGATGTCCCAACGGGTTCAACAGGTGATCGTGCTTTCGCATTCAAAGCCGTTTCTCTGCCATCTTTGGGAGCAGGCAGACAGGAACGCTTCGACGGCTCTTCGCATTAATAGAGCGGCAGTTGGCTCCAAACTCGCCGTTTGGGATGTTCGCAATGACAGTGTGTCCGAACACGACAAGAGGCATGAACTTGTCAGAGGCTATTTAACAGCAGCCGATCCTGCAAGAGAGCGCGAGGTTGCAGTGGCCCTTCGTCCCATTCTGGAAGCCTTCATGCGGGTCGCATATCCCGCGCATTTTCCCCCTGGAACACTTCTCGGCCCGTTCATCGGTCAATGCGAGCAGCGGCTCGGCGCGAACAATCAGATTCTGTCCGCTAACGATATTACCGAACTGCGAGCCTTGCTGGCGTACGCCAACCAGTTTCACCATGACACCAATCCTGCATGGCAGACTACTGCGATCAATGATGCCGAATTAAGCGATTTCGCTGAGCGCACATTGCTCTTTGCATCAAGGCGGTAAGTTGAATCCTAATCGTTCTTTCTAAGGCGCACCGCTGACGCGGACGGGCTGTCGTGAACAGAGCCCGCCGATGGCGGTCTCTGCCCTGCGGCTTCCATCCCTTGCGCATTATAGGCCAGCCCTGACGGGCTGACGTTCTTTCTTTCCTGTTTGGGGCCTGCGGCCCCGTCCTCCGTCAAGACCAAGCCCTCCGCATGTGCTGCGGGCGCAGTCAGCGGTTTCCCCGTCCTTCCGCGCCTGCAGCTTGTGCAGGACGGGTGATCCCCCTCCGCTGTCTGCGGTCCTGACGGTCTCCCCCCGCTCATTGGCGCGGGCCTAGTCCGGTTGCATGTGCAACCGGCTTTAAAAGGAGAAAGGGCCAATGAAACAGGACATTTACCAGAAAGTTACAGACAAGATCATTGCCGATCTGGAGCAAGGCGAATTGACATGGCACAAGCCATGGTCCGCCGGAAACATGGATGGGCGGATCATCAAACCGCTGCGCCATAACGGCATGGCATACAGCGGTATCAACGTGCTGATGCTCTGGGGCGCGGCCATGGAGGGCGGTTATCTCTCGCCGTTCTGGATGACCTACCGCCAAGCCAAGGAATACGGCGCACACGTCCGCAAGGGCGAGCGCGGCAATCTGGTCGTCTATGCCAACACTATCACCAAAACGGAAGAGCAGGACGACGGCAGCGAGGAAGAGCGGAAAATCCCGTTCACGAAGGGATACAGCGTGTTCAACGTCGAGCAGATCGAAGGACTGCCGGAGCATTTCTACAGCAAGCCCGAGCCCGTCATCGACCCCGCGCAGCGGATCGACCATGCCGAGGAATTTTTCGCCGCCACCGGCGCGAATATCCGGAGCGGTGGGAACAGGGCGTATTACAGCGGCGGCAGCGATCACGTGCAGATGCCCCATTTCGAGAGCTTCCGCAGCCCCGAAGCTTACTATGCGACCTTGGCGCACGAACTGACGCACTGGACGAAGCACGAAAAGCGCCTTGATCGTGAATTCGGGCGCAAGCGCTGGGGCAATGAAGGCTATGCCCGCGAAGAACTGGTCGCCGAGCTTGGCGCAGCGTTCCTTTGTGCCGATCTAGCTTTGACGCCCGAGCCTGGCACCGATCATGCCGCCTATATCCAGAGCTGGCTCAAGGTGCTGCGCGAGGACAAACGCGCGATCTTCAGCGCCGCCGCCCATGCGCAGCGCGCAGCGGATTTCCTGCACGGCTTGCAGCCCGTGATCGAGCAACCCGAACGGCAGGAAGGAGTCGTCGCGTAAGCGGCGGCTTTGGCCCCTCCAGAATTCAGATAGAAAGGACAAAAAACATGAACCAACTGCTATCAAACGATATTATCGACATGCGTTGCGACCTGCACGCGATCCGGCAGAAATTCGGCGAGCGCTATTTTGCGAGCGAGGACGCCATAAGGGAAGCCGCCAGCCTTTGGGGCGCGAGTTGCAACAAGCACGGCGTTCTCGACAACATCACCGAAAAAGTCAGGGTAGAGCATAAGGGCTATTCCACGACCATCCGCCTTTACAGGACAGGAAAAGGCTACTGGCATGTGGCCCGCGACTTCAATGCGCCGGACTCCGGCTCCGGCGGCCCTGCGACAGTTTGGGACGGGATCGCTTTCAAGAGCGCTCTGGCCGCCCGCAGATGGGCAGTGCAACGCCTGCTAGAGCGGTGCGACAAGCAGGAGCGGTTTGACCGGAACCCAGCCCTCGCAACATTCCGGAGCAAGCTGGAAGCAGAACTGACGCCGCAGCTTTCTTTGCTCTAGGCGGAAAAAGTCGGTATCCTGATAAGGGGTATATCTAGCGGCTATTCCGCGCCACATGACTACCTCCGGCCCGCAAAGGATAGCATTTGCGGGCCAAATTTTTCTTTGCCATTGGCGAAAAATTTCGGCTGGCCTCACGGCCAGCCCGATGAAGATTAAGAGCGCTGTCGCGTGTCGATTTATTGCTCTGGAAACAGGCCAGGCATCCAGCGCCCCGCGAGCGTGGCAGGGAAGGCCAGTACCAACGGCGCGCGCGAGCCTTCCGATGTCAGCGCGCCCGCATCGATCAGGGCCGATGTCACGCGTCGCGCCGTCCGGTCGCTTGCGCCAAGAATGTCGGCCACAGCCCCGCGTGGAAGCTCACCTTCATAGAGAAGCGCGCGTAGCACGGCGTCGGATTTCGGCGGAAGCCGCCCGCCACGGATTTTTTCTTCCGCCCAGATCATGATCCGGTCACGCAGGCGATCCGGCTTCATCAGACCTTCCATGAATTCCACCTGATCGATACAGGTTTGCAGGAAGAATTTCGCGAAAGCAGCTAGAGCCGCCTCGCTTAGCGTGCCGCGTCCGTCACGGTCCCCACGCCTTGGCTCGTCGCACGCTTGCAAGTGTTTTTTGTAGGCCGTTTCGTTGCGGGCAAGACCGCGCGCGACCGACCAAAGCCCGCCAGTGTTGAGAGAATCGCGTAGCATGGCATAGGACATCAGGCGCGCAACGCGCCCGTTGCCATCCAGAAACGGGTGAACACACAACAGCCGGTGATGCGCGCACGCAGCAGCAAGGATCGACTCGATCCGGCCCGCCTTACGGTAGGCTTGATCAAGGCGGTCAAGGAAGCGCGGAACCGCGCCTGGACTGATTGCGACGTGACGGCCAACCACCACGTCGCGATCCCTGAGCTCACCTGGCATAACGCGGATGCGTTCGTCGGTACTTGGCATTTCTACGTAGAGCAGGTCTTCCGGCAGCAGCTCGCAGAAGCGCTTGTGTATTTCCTTGATCATCGCCGGTGATGTCGGAGGCTCTGTCAGCCCGCCGTCGTCGATCCATTTCTGAACCGCGATGTGCGCCTTGGCTTCGAGCTGGAGGTCGCGCTTCTCGGGATCGGCGCTGTAATCGTCATGAAGGGCGCGCTCGATATCGACGGGGTGCGTGTCGTGGCCTTCGATCAGGTTGCTGTAATAGCAGTTCATGGAACGGATGAGCGTGGCCAGCGCCGTCGCAACCTGATCCGGCAAACTGCTACGAAAGGCAGCGGCGCGCGCGGCGAGATCGAGGGCAAGATCGTTCAACTCGCCCCTGTGCGGCGAACTCTCGCTGACCATCAGCGGCTCGAACAAGCCTATCGTCTCCTTATCATCCCGTAGCGTCATGTATCCTCGATTTTGGCCGCTTTGATGCCAGCTTATGCGTTCTCGTTTTAACAATAATAGCATGTGGTTAGTGGTTATGTCAGTAAGTTTATGGCCGCCACTGCGCATTCCGGGCTTCGCGGACAGCCATTCCAACGGTACGCGGACAGTCATTCCGGGGTGCGCGGACAAAGTTCGCGCGGGATGCTGAGCGTTTGAT
>Ga0208334_100228_pt1 | contig 24931 bp, 21 predicted proteins | sample DeeseametaMP0900_FD_184201 | JGI IMG/M metagenome (GOLD analysis project Ga0208334, IMG submission 184201) | Marine microbial communities from the Deep Indian Ocean - MP0900 (SPAdes) | ecosystem: Environmental > Aquatic > Marine > Oceanic | place: East of Durban, South Africa, South Indian Ocean...
CCATTAGTACCGATACGACCTGTATGAATATGCGCAGCACTTGCATCGTCTAAGCCTGATGTTACAACAGTAAGCTCTACGCTGTAGTCTGTTGTATCAACAAGGGCATAACCATCACCATCAGCCATGGTGCTGACCATAGGCACTTCTTGATTACCACTTAAGTCAAAGGTCGCAACTGCATAGTTGTCTGTTAAGATTTGGCCGCGAATTTCGCCACCGGCAAATTCAGGCGTATGAACATTAACATAGTGACCGCCGTCTAAAAGTACTGCCAGAGTGTCGCTGTCGATCATGGTATTTTCTGGTACAACCCAGTCAGTCATGACTTCGTCGTCTTGCTCTAAAGTTACGAATACGTCACCATTTGAGCCTAATTTACCCGTGTGGATATGAGCTGCTGTTGCGTCATCAACACCCATAGTCACCGCGCGAAGCCGTAATTCTGTCGTGGCGCTGTCATAAGATGCATAGCCATAACCCATTGCGTCACTGTCGTTCATAGGCACTTGCTGATCGCCATTTAAAACAAACGTGATGATACTCGTTGTATCTGGCACAATTTGCGCACGAAGTTCACCGCTTGCATACTGTTCAGTATGAAGGTTTATATACCAATCACCATCCATTAAATCAGCAATTAGGCTTTCATCAAGGTCGGTAATTGCGACTTCATACATACCATCGGTAGTGGCTTCAAATGCAAAAGCAACATCACCATTAGCGCCCAAATCGCCGTCGTGTATGTGTGCTGCGCTAAAACCTTCGACTGAGCTTGCATCAAGTGTTGCACGAAATTGCATTAAACTTTCGTCAAGCTCTACCGTTGCAGTCGCTGTTTGCATTGAGTCATTCATTGGCACTTCTTGTTTGCCACTTAAAGTTACAGAATAGGTTTTACTTGGAGTGAATTCTTGAACTGGGGGAGGGGTAACAACTTCGGTATTATCGTCATCATCATCGCTACACGCGGTGAGAAAAAGTAAGCTGCTAGCCAGGAGTATGTATTTCATCGTTGTTCCTTATATCTTTGTATGTTCGGACGTTACGACGTGTCCACTTCAATAAGGCGTACGGACGGTGTTTAAAAAAAGATCAAAAAAGGTTGTTTAAAAGTTAAAAAGTAGTTCTTTAGTGTTGGTTTATTTGAAATGAGGATTCAAAAGTTAAAGTTTAATAACGCTAACTTTAGAGGATTTTACATATTTAGCCGTATAATGGCTTTTGGGTTCCAAATGGGTACGGATCGTGCATCTAGTTTGATTTTAAAAAGTTTATAGCTAAACGCCAAAAAATTCACGATAGGAAAACTATGCAGCTAACTTCGTACACATCTTCATTCCTAAAAGAGCGATTATTAGATCAGCAAAATAAAAATGAGCTAAACCCAGCAAGTGAAAGAGCAAGAAGCCTTCAAGGCTCTAAAAAACAAGGAGCGGGCGTCGATGCTGAACCGGAAGTTGAGGCTCAACCAAAGATATCACAAACACAACAAGAGCTAGTAGTAAAAATAAAGGAGTTACAAAATAAGATTAATAGTTTAAAAAGCAATAAAGACCTAGCTCCAGAACAACGAGAAAGTGAGTTACTAGAGCTTAATAAACAACTTGATGAAGAAATAAATGCAGTCCAGCTTGCCGTAAAAAGTAATGTTTCTACGATGATAAACTCATTGTTTGCTCCTACTTCTAGTAATCACTCTGGTATGCTGTTTAACAATAAAGCGTAAGTTTAAGGCAAAGCGCTTGTTCGCAGTTACTTTGCCAATTGCATATTTATAAGTCCGCTAAATTACATACTTTATAAGTGAGTAGATGAGAGTACATATAAAGGTAAATAGGAAGAACCATTTTATGTGAACTGTTATTGGTGACCCGCGTTTGGCTGTTCTGATCATAGTGACTGGGTAATCATACTCAACAAGTGTCTTGAAGAGCTCAGGATGTTCTAAGCTCCAGTCATTTAAAGGAATTGAATCACCATAGCGAGTTTTAAAAATAACAGAAAATAGATAGGCACGCCTAGGTTGTGGATCGTTAATATCGTAGCCGCTTTTGGTGCGTGTAAAATTCCATACGGCCTCAACATTAAGTAAATCTTCTCTTTTAAGTGTTCGTGCTTTTCTGTCATCGAATAAAAGTGCAGGCAGGTAAACCTCTTCTTTATTTATTTTAATTTCGCACAAGGGAGATTCATGGATGAAATAACGCTTATTGGCAATAAACATCTGAATTAAAAAATAACTGAGATAAGTAATGACCACAGCGGCAATTGCACCTGCACCGGATTGTGTTTTCCAAACAAGGTGACATGCAATAATGAAAATAACGGCAGTAATTAATTTTGCCTTGAATTTCTGTGCTTTCGGTAAAGGCACTGCGCATCTTATGATAGGTATTTCAGGTTGCACTTTCGTTTTTATGAAAGTCTGAAAAAAGATTGAGTTAAAGTTATCACGGGTTAATTCAAAAGTAGGCGCTTCCATGTGTCCTCGGTTACAGATTTAGTATTAGACGTAAAATAGCAAACGCAGTGCTTTACTATCAACTAAAAACACCAGATTGTGTTTAAGTTTGGTTGGAGCATAACTTGCTTTTTATTGGTATAGTAAGTTACTGATAAATATGTAAATGTGAACTGGTGAAATGATAGATTATTTTCTTATTATTTTGATGGTACTTTCGGCTGTTTTATTTTTGTTTGTAATGGTTTTGTTTATCTTAGCTCCAAAATACGCAAAAAAAGAGCTTTTCATAAACTACTACGGCGGAACAGGTGCAATTTATCATGGTTTTAAGCTGTTCAAAGTTGAATCCTATCGGGAAGACAAAGTGTGGGCTTGTAAAGCCATTAAATACTCATCTATAGCAATTGCAGTAATGTTTTTCATTATGTTTTTTTTAATAAAATTGAATGGAATTCAACAGAGCTAGGAGTCGGTTCTTGTTTTTCTTTCGTGGATTATGGTTAAGCACTATGCCAAAAAACGTAACAGTTTTTTTCTGAGCTAATCGAAGAGACTCAAGTTAAATGGTGGAGATACTATGAAGTATTTAATTTTTATCCTTTTATTCCAAAGTGGCATTTGCATGGCGTTACAGCCTATATCTGAATATTGTGAAGACTCTTATCTGTTAGGCCGAATCGGAGGTGATATTTTTGCAGCAAACAAATGCCTAGTATATGGTTACACTGCTGAGGATATGACTTTCTTTAAGAATAGAAACACAAGTATTGAATTCGATGATATTAAACCTTCAGTAGAAAAGTTTATCAATATTGTCAATTCTGAAGTAGATTCATTTTTAGATAAACAAAAAGCTTTTGATGAATACACTGGAGTGATAGATAGTTTCTCAGTGCCTCTATTTTCGAGCTATGATGAATTCGAAGATGCTAAAGCTTCATTAGTATTTTCGATTAGCTATACAACAAGTTGCAGCATATCACTTTTGGATTACAGAGGTGGCGATAAATTTTTGGTTGGGTATAAACTTAATCGAATGACTGATGAAGGTAAGTATACCTATAACTATCTTATTATAGTTCTCTCAGTAGAAGCAAAAATAAATAAAGCGGATAGTGATGGTTTAATAGATGCTTTTTGTCATAATGATTTAAGCTTTAAAAATAAAGAATAATGGTAAGTAGCTTTTATCTATCCAAAGAGGTCGAACTACATTTTCCTTCTAAATCATAATAACCACTTCAGTTTAGTCTTTAATTTAGGTAAAAAAGAGAGACCTGAACCCATTTTGTGTTCGTTCGATATTGGCTCGGGGAAAAGAAACTAGCATGGTTCATACGGCAACTTCGGCCCATAGATTAGCCATAGGAGATTTAGTTAATGTATGAACTTTATTTTCAGTCTGATTTTTCAGGCACCAGGCTTGGGTTTTATTTTTCACTTATTTGTTCTGTTCTACTAATATTGTGCTGCCCGAAAATAAAATACTGGTACGAAAATAAACTACAGTTTGAAAAGAAAGTTAACTTCTGGTTTGGCTTCTTATTTTTATTTGGCTTTTCTGTAATGCAGTCACTGTCATTTTATGGTCTAGCATTAAAATCTAATGACATAGATTCTGGAAATTATTCTACAGTTGAAGGAGCTATTGAAGATATTCAACTTGTTGAAAGAAATAGTAGAGAAGAGGTTTTTACTGTCGATGGAGTACGCTTTAAGTACAATGATTACGGAACTGAAAACTCCTTTTTTGCGAATAGAAAGCATGATTCAGATACAATCCAAGAGGGGCGAGTTGTTAAAATTGCTTACCTTAGAGAAGGAAATGAAAACCTGATTTTTGAGTTGAGTGTCAAAAAGTAGTGTTTTAGGATGCAAACCAATAGAGTCAGGTCTTTCTTTTTACCTTTTAACTAGTCCAAAGTTGTATATAAGCAATGGTCTAATAGAAGTTCTCAACGTGTAGGGCATTTTACGATGGGCAAGCACAAACTCCAGAATGGCTTTAAATCGATAAAATGTTACCCCTATTTGGCAAATTTAAAGCAACATCAAGACGTAAGTTTGCGCTATTTGTCGAGCAAGGAAAATAATTGGGTGACTATTTCAATTACACTATTCGCGTGTTAGTAAGATTGTTGCAAAAGGAAAGACCTGATCCCTAGATGCTTGCTGACACTGCTACAATCTCAATGACTCCAGTTGGTAAATAATGGACAAAATATTAGAAAAATTTTTACGTAAGCGTAAGCTGGCGATAAAAAATCCTGAAAAGTATAGAAAGGTTTATATAAATAATACAAAAGAGCTTAATTTTTATATTGAGCAAGGAGAAACGAAAAGAGGTATACCTAGCAATGATAAATTGCCTTTCTTTAACTGGGAGGTATTAAATACAGAGTTGTCAATTCCATGTGATTATTATGAGATGGATGCACAAGCTAGTTTTGTAGATGATAACTTACTTGATTTAGGTAAGTTAAGCATATGCTTAACTTATGGATATCACCTGCTTATGATAGAAAACTATAACCTAAAACGCTTCACGCATCGCTTTAGTCGTGAACCTTTAAGGTTGGTATCACCAACATCTGTATTTCAGCTAAGTATTGCAGTGATATTGCATAATAATGAATATGCTCGCCAAATTTATACGTTATATCAAGCAGGTTACATGAAGCACTGGGTGAATAGATCAAAAAGTCACATTGGTGATTTTATTATCTTGCTGTTTGATAAGGTAAAAGGTGACAATACTTTAAAACCGATCGTAGATGATTTTGCTTACCAATATATTATAGATAACTGGGATAGTACAGACTTAACAAAAGTTACCTCTTATCTAAATCAGTTATGTGACGATCAAGTCGCTCAGGTTGCATCACCACCGAGTAAGATGTTTTTTGAGTTCGATAATATGAACTGGCAATTTACACCTTATGCTGCACTTATGCTGCTAACGCTAAGAGCACAACATGGATTTGAAAACCCTGATTTTGAGCACCCTGGTTTTGGCAATGTTACTTCTTTACTATTAACGCAGCCTGTAGCCCCTAAAAAAGATGAGGTGCTTGAACAGCTTGTAGTCAAGTTACATGAGCAAGGCTTTGATGAAAAAGCGTTACTAGCGTAGTGTGTGATGAGACTTTATAAATCTACTAAATCTAAAAAGGGTCAGGTCTTTCTTTTTGCCTTTAATCTAGTCCAATATTGTTTATAAGCAATGGTCTAATAGAAGTTCTCAACGTGCTGGGCATTTTACGATGGACAAGCACAAGCTCCAGAGTGGCTTGAAATCGACAAAGTGTTACTTCAATTTGACAAATCTAAAGTGATAGCAAGGCTAAAGTGCGCGGTATTTGTTGAGCAAAGAAAAGAGTTGGGTGATTATTTCAAGCTGCACAATTCAAGCATGAAGTATGGTAGTGGCAAAAAGCAAGACCTGACCCCTAGATGCTTGCTGACACAGCTACAACCTCAATGACCCCAGTTGGTAAATAATGGACAAAATATTAGAAAAATTTTTACGTAAGCGTAAGCAAGCAATTAAAAACCCAGAAAAGTATAGAAATGTCTACGATAGAAATATAACGAGAATTACTTTTTACTTAGAACATGGCAAAACAAAAGGTGAAGAATTTTTTAATGAGAGTTTACCTTTTGCTCCTTGGGAAAAGCTTAATGTTGAATTGTCAATTCCAGGTTATTTTTATGAAATGCAGGCACAAGCTAGTTTAGTGAAGGGTAGCGTACTCAATATCGAGCAGTTGGGATATTATTTGAGCTATGGGTATTATCAGCTAACTATTGCTCATATAAGACAAAAGCGCTGTGTTATTCGCTTCGGGGAAGATAATGAAAGAGTGATATCACCTGGAAGTGTATTTCAATTAGCTACAGCTGTTTTATCACATCAGTATGATTATGCGCAGCAATTTTATAAATTATTTCAAAATGGTTACATGAAAAATTGGATAAACCGTTCGAAAAGTCATATAGGTGACTTTATTATCCTGTTGTTTGATAAGGTAGAAGGTGGCAATACCCTAAAACCGATCGTAGATGATTTTGCTTACCAATCTATTATAGATAACTGGGATAGTACAGACTTAACAAAAGTTACCGCTTATCTAAATCAGTTATGTGACGATCAAGTCGCTCAGGTTGCATCACCACCGAGTAAGATGTTTTTTGAGTTCGATAATATGAACTGGCAATTTACGCCTTATGCTGCACTTATGCTGTTAACGTTAAGAGCACAACATGGCCTTAAGAACCCTGATTTTGAGCACCCTGGTTTTGGCAATGTTACTTCTTTACTATTAACGCAGCCTGTAGCCCCTGAAAAAGATGACCTGCTTGAAAAGCTTGTAGTCAAATTACATGAGCAAGACTTTGATGAAAAAGCGTTACTAGCGTAGCATCTAAAAAGTGTCACTAAAATGGTCAGGTCTTTCTTTTTGCCTTTTAGCTAGTCCAATGTTGTTTATAAGCAATGGTTTAATAGAAGTTCTCAACGTGTAGGACATTTTATGATGGAACAAGCACAAGCTCCAAAATGGATTTAAATCGATAAAATATTACTCCTATTTGGGAAATCTAAAGCAAAACCAAGGCGTAAGTTAGCGGTAATTGTCGAGCAAAGAAAAGAGTTGGGTGATTATTTCAAGCTGCACAATTCAAGCATGGAGTATGGTAGTGGCAAAAGGCAATACCTGACCCATGTGTGGAAACATTATATCTCAAAGGGCTATATGAGCGTTCAACATTGCCTTCAGGAAATGTTGAACACAAATACTATGTTGGGAATACTGTAGTAATTGACAGTACGGATGCTAAGCAAAGTAAAACTTTATATACGCATAAGGAGCATCTAGGCTCTACCGTGACGGTAACAGACGCGAATGGCAGTGTTATTCAGCACATAAACTATGATGCGTGGGGGAAACAAAATCGGTTCTATACTAGTAGATCATTAGTTTCTTTGTTGAATCAACAAAGCCCCGTGGAAAGTAAAGGTTATACAGGTCACAAAGAAATATCGGATTTAGGTATTATCCATATGAACGGTCGGATCTACGATCCAACCTTGGGGAGATTCCTTCAAGCTGACCCACATATTCAGGCTCCGATGAATAGCCAGAACTACAACCGTTATTCGTATGTTCTAAATAACCCGATGAGCTATACAGATCCGAGTGGGTATTTCTTTAAATCTCTCAAAAAGTTTGTGAAAAAGTATTGGAAAACGATTGTTCAAATAGGCATTACAGTGATGACTGCTGGAGCTGGGTTAGCTTGGGCAATTGCAGGTGGTGCATTATCTGGTTATGTTGCAACTGGCTCTCTAAAGGGGGCATTAGTTGGTGCATTTAGCGGGGCGCTTTTCTACGGTGCTGGTGAGTTAATTGCCAATAACGGGATACAAAATATACTTGGAAAAGGGCTTATTCGAGGGATGGCTGGGGGAATAAGCAGCGTCCTTTCTGGCGGTAAGTTTGGACATGGTTTTGCTGCCGCAGGCGTATCAAGTATGGCAGGAGGCAAGATTTATGCAGCCTTCAAGGATACGGGTGCAAGAGTTGTTGCTGCTGTTGTCGGTGGTACAGTTATTCAGGTTACAGGAGGTAAGTTTGCTAACGGTGCTTTAACTGCTGCATTCATGAAAGCGTATAATGACGCCAACCACCCTAAGTTTGAATCACCTGATGCTCCACTGGCTAAGTGGTTCAGAAGTATTGCTGATGGAGCGGCTCAACTTAGAAGTTCAATAGAAGGGGTAATGAGCGATATTGGTAACGGTATATCTAATACAATGAGTTCTTTAGCTGAAGACCCTGCTAGAACTGCTGTCAATACTGTCGTAATAGCAGGTGCGGGAACTTGTGCATTTACTGCTGGGGCCGGATGTGCCTTAGCCGCCACTGCTGCAACAGTAGGAGCTAGTGATATGCTGGAGCAAACAACTGGGTATGATCCAGTACAGCGAGGTACCGAAAAAGCTTTCATGGGGGCTGGCATGGATGCAGAAACTGCGAGGCAAGCTGCGGCTATTGGCGTAAACGTTCCCGGAGCTTTAACTGGAGCTGGTGCTACAACAAATATGTTCAGAGCATTAAGTGTTAACCAAACTATTAGCGCCTCTAGCGCTGCAAACGCATACTTATCAGCTTAGAGCGTTAATGCTGCACAACGGGGGGTTCAGGAAATTGATTCGATTAATTACTATAGCTTTATTTGTTTGTTTTATTATCTCTTGTGGAGAAGGTAGGAAGTACTATCTTGCTACAGGGAAAGTGACCGACATATCTTGTGAAGATATTTGGAGGTCAAGTAACGTATTAAATATACGAGTAGTAAGTAAGGAGTTTGAATCTCCAATAAACTTTACTTCAAAATTGTGGAATGTTGATTGCTCTCAAGTTTCGAAGTTAATAAGCAAAGAGCAAGAAATTGAGTTTCAATATGAAAAGGCTGGAAGAAAGGGACCAGTATTGGTTTATTTAAAAGTTGAAGGTGTTGTAGTTGTGGATAATAAATAACAGATCAGCAAGGAAACAGTGTAATTAACTTCTAGTTAAGTTGCCCCTTCAACTTGGGAGCAACCTAAGCCAAGCAAACGAAAGCCAGCGGGAGCTGATTTTCTTTTATCTGCTAATTTAACCAATAGGCTCAGGTATTTCTTTTTGCCCTTTAGCATATTGAAGCCTAATTTTTAGTTATTAACTAACCAAGATTGATACGTGAAAGGATGGCTAGGCCACTACGATTAGAGTTTGCAGGTGCTTTGTATCATGTTACGTCGTGAGGGAATGAGCGCACACTCAGCTAGCTGAGTGTCTAGACAAGTCCCCCCTTACAGCATTAAGCAACTTGAGTATTTTCTAGCTCATTTTTAAAGGGTAATGCATTTGCATTGCCTGTTCGTTCGTACTAAAATCAAAGCTAATGAAGCAAATAAAAGACAGAGGTTGTTATGGCACAAGTTGCTTTAGAAACTGAATCAACATTGACAGACCGTTTTCAAACTACGGTGCCTAGCCCTGTTCGTAAGGCGTTGCACTTAGGTAAAAAAGATAAAATTAAATACACGATTCAATCTGATGGCAGCGTTGTTATTTCGCGTGCAGCAGTGCAAGAAAGCGATCCTGTGCTTGGCGAGTTCTTATCATTCATAGCGCGTGATATGCAGGCTCATCCTGAAAGAATAGAACCGTTATCAGCAAGTATGCGAGAAAACGTTGATGTGTTGATTGAAGGTGTTGAAATCGATTTAGATGCTCCGTTATTGGATGAGGACGAGTAAGTTTGCAAAAAACGATACCAATGGTCGTAAATGGTTGGACACTTTACACTCATCCATTGTTTAAAGAGCAATACATAAGCCTTAAAGTTCAAGTTGAGGCTCTTCGGAATAAAGATCCAAAGGGCTACCTTAAAAAAAATGCCACGAAACGATTAGCCGCTATTCAACGGTTAATCTTTGAACTCATACCGCACGATCCTACCAGCCCTGAATTTCGCCAAGGAAGCACATTAGGTGATGATAACAAGCACTGGTTTAGAGCAAAGTTCTTCCAACAATACCGTTTGTTTTTTCGATATCATTTAGGTTCAAAAATCATCGTTTATGCATGGGTCAATGATGAAAATAATAAACGTGCATACGGTAGTAAAACCGATGCCTACAAAGTATTCGAAAAGATGTTAAATTCTGGTCATCCACCTGAGGGATGGGATGAACTTTTAAAAGCAGCTAAGGACGAGTTGCTCTTCCCTTAATCAAGGCGCATGTTTTTCCAGTTGTTGAAGTGTTGGCTTCTCTGTTATTTACCAATGCTCTGTATCTGAGCCATCCTCTCTTTTTCTTTCAACTCCAAACCAAACCCTCTCAAAAAAGTTAGAAATTTTTTCTTTATTCGCCTTTAACTAACTGCCCAAATCATAAGGGAAAATTTTTAGCTGTGTGCCATTTATGAAATATTGGTATAAAAGTTATGCAAATATTGCCTATAACACTATTGCGAACTATTACCGTTTAGATTAATATGCTGACCATCAAGAGAAATGAGAGTGGTTTGCATTCATGTATATCTGTTTATGTCATGGTGTGACTGATAAAAAAATCGAACAAACAATTGATGATGGCGCTATGACGATGCGCGATTTATCAAAAGAGCTGCAAGTGGGTAGCCAGTGTGGCAAGTGTTGTGGTTGTTGTAAAAAAATTCTTAATCGCAAACTGATCGAAATTGCAGATATCACTGAGCAAGTAGCGTAATTACTTGCTCTTAAGCATGCGTGCTTAACAATTTTTCCTTCGTTTAATTGTTCTAATTAATCCCCATACTTACGAGTTTTTATTTGCTTTTAACCCCTTCATTTATTAGGGTTATAACAAAGCAGATACGTGTATCACACGGTCATTGGTAGGAAGCCATGATAATAGACTCTTCAAAATCACTTTTTTGTGCAGTACTCATTTTAATCACCGCGGGCTGCGCGCAATTACCTTCACGAGAGTCCATTCAACCAAGCTATGCCATTGCAGCAGATACACCCAGTACCATAGGAGATGCAGTGGGTAATAATCATCCTGGATTATCAGGGTTTTATCCTTTAGCAGATGGGGTCGATGCCTTTGTAGCTAGGTTGGCACTTATTGATTCTGCCGAGCACACCATTGATGTGCAGTACTATTTATATCACAGGCAACAAACTACCATTTTATTTACAGCCTTTTTATTAAAAGCCGCAGATAGAGGGGTAAGAATTCGCTTGTTGCTTGATGACTTATCGCAAGCCGACAGTGAGCTTGATTTAGCGGCACTGGCTATACATCCAAATATTGAAGTTCGATTATTTAATCCATTTCCTAACCGTCGTTTTAGGGCGCTCGGCTTTATTACCAACTTTAGACAGCTTTCTAGGCGCATGCATAATAAGAGCTTTATAGTCGATAATCGTATTTTTATTACTGGTGGGCGAAACATTGGTAATGCGTACTTCTCGGCTGAAGATCATTCTGAGTTTATTGATTTAGATGTTATGAGTGTTGGTGAAATTGTTCCAAATGCATCTAAAGCATTTGATTTATATTGGAATCATCAATTGTCTTATCCAGTTGAAGATTTACACGGTAAACGTGATGAACAGTCACTTATAGATATCACTAAAACATTGTCGAGCTATGTTGAACAAAACCGACAGAGCAATTATGTTCAGCAGCTGCATGAAAGCGAGTTTGTTAAACGCTTGCTTGATGACGAAATTACATTTGACTGGCAAACCTCAGAGCTGTTTTTTGACCATCCTGATAAGGTTTTAAATGATGTACGTGAAAAGTCGTCAAATATGTCGCCACGTTTACTTAAAAGACTTGGGCAACCACAGCAAAGAGTTATTATCATTTCGCCTTACTTTATTCCCAAAGAGCAAGGCGTTAAGTTGCTAACAAACTGGGTGCGGAAGGGCGTTAACGTTACTGTGCTAACAAATTCACTAGCTGCCACTGATGTCTCAGCTGTGCATGCAGGATATAAAAAGTACCGCAAAGATTTAATTTCTGGAGGGGTAAAACTTTGGGAATTAAAGCCAAGTGACTTGATGGCCGTTAAGCGCAAAGCAGGGCGTAAGGTTACTGGGTCATCACAAGCAAGCCTACACGCAAAAACCATGACCTTTGATGATGAAAAGATCTTTGTCGGTACCATGAACCTTGACCCTCGCTCACTTGATTTAAATACTGAAATGGGTGTATTGATCAACAGCTCTAAATTAAGCCGATCATTATCAAAGTGGGTTGATATTGATATGGCTGAGTATGCTTGGAAAGTTGATTTAAAGGGTGATGATTTAGTTTGGCTCGACACAGTGAGTAATGAGCAATTTGATGAAGAGCCACAAACTTCTTCTTGGCGACGCTTTCAAGTGTGGTTTATTTCGTTATTCCCTATCGAGGATGAGCTATAAAGCATTCCTTCAGCATTTACACCTAAGCCCAACTTTTTAGTTGGGCTTTTTATTGTCAGCCATTAGTTGTTAACCATTTTGGGATAAAAAAATAGCGTTTGAGCTTACACGTGTAAACCCATTGTATTCAAGTGCTTAGCATGCAAAGAAAAAATAAATATAAAAAAATGTTAAAAAAACTGGTTGGACCAATTGATCTATTGCTTATTTTATGACGTAATGTAGGTATTACTATCTGGTCGGATGAGTTTATTATGAGCTTACGTACAAAATTAAAAAAAGTATTACCTAGTATTTCAATTACAGAACAAGAAGCGTTAGATGCGGGTGATGTTTGGTTAGAAGGTTCAATCTACCAAGGTAAACCTGATTTCGATGCACTTCGTGACGTGCCAGCAGCTAAGCTGAGCGCTGAAGAGCAAGCATTCTTAGATGGCCCAGTGAAAGAATTATTATCAATGATTGATGATTCTGAAATTCAAAATGGTGTTCATCTTCCTGACTACATTCTTGATTTCTTGAAAAAAGAGCGCTTTTTCTCGCTTATCATTCCTAAATCATTCGGCGGTTTAGAATTCAGCCCTTATGCAAACTCAACAATCGTTGCGACTATCGCGACTAAGAGTTCTGCGGTTGCGGTAACCGTGATGGTTCCTAATTCATTAGGCCCAGGTGAGCTATTACTTCACTTTGGTACTAAAGAGCAACAAGATCACTACTTACCACGTCTTGCAAATGGTCGCGACATTCCTTGTTTCGCACTAACTAGCCCAGAAGCGGGTTCAGATGCGGGTGGTATTCCAGATATCGGTGTTGTTAAACGTGGTCAGTTTAATGGCGAAGAAGTGTTAGGTTTAGAAATTACCTGGGACAAACGCTACATCACACTTGCGCCAATTGCGACAGTATTAGGTTTAGCATTTAAAGTAGTTGACCCTGATGGTTTACTCGGTGGCAAAGAAAACCTCGGTATTACCTGTGCGCTAATTCCTAAAGATCACCCTGGTGTTGAACTTGGTAATCGTCATGATCCTATGGGTATCCGTTTTTACAACGGTACGACTCGCGGTGAAAAAGTATTTGTACCAATGGACTTCATCATTGGTGGTCAAAAGAACATCGGCCGTGGCTGGCAGATGCTGGTTAGCTGTTTAGGTGCAGGCCGTGGTATCTCTTTACCGGCACTAGGTGTTAGTTCATCACAGGTAGCATTTAAAGGTGCTTCTGAGTACGCAGCAGTACGCGAGCAGTTTGGTCTGGCGATTGGTCAATTCGAAGGTATTCAAGAGAAGCTTGCTGATATCGCAGGTAAAACTTATCTTCAAGAAGCAATGCGTGTATTAACAACAGAAGGTTTAGGCATGGGCTTAAAACCATCTGTCGTCACTGCGATTGCGAAATACCACATGACAGAAATTGGTCGTAACGTGCTTGATTCAGCAATGGATATTCAAGCAGGTAAAGCAATTCAAAATGGTCCGCAAAATACATTAGCTAGTGGTTATGTTGCACAACCAATCGCAATCACGGTTGAAGGTGCAAACATTCTTACTCGTAACCTAATGATTTTTGGCCAAGGTGTAATGCGTTGTCACCCTTACCTTCAATCTATGGTTGAGTCTATCCATAGCGAAGACAAAAATGCAGATAAAGAATTCAACAGCATCTTACGTAAAACAGTAGGTTACAGCGTAGCTAACAGCTTACGTGCTTTCCGTTTAGGTGTATTACCGTTTACTGCCGGTGCTAAATCGTCACTACCCGAAGTACGTGAATACGAAAAAGCAGCGCATAAATTATCTGCAAAACTAGCAGTTTACGCTGACTTCTCGTTATTGGTACTGGGCGGCAAACTTAAGCAAGCAGAAATGTTATCTGCACGTTTAGGCGACGTAATGAGCTTCTTGTATGCGGCGATGGCATCAATTAAATATTACGAGCAAAAAGTAGCAAGCAGTGAACGTGAGCAAGCTGCGCCTTACTTCCACTATGCGACTCGCTTTGCACTACAAAGCGCTGAAGAAGCATTGCATAAGTTCTTAGATAACTTCCCTGCAAGTGGTACTCGTAAGTTTATGCGTTTCATTACGATGAACTACTCAATGAAAATGCCTAAAATCAGCGATGATTTAATCCGTGAACTTGCGACTCAAGCGCAAATGGATACGGCATTTAAAGCGCAAATCACTCACTTGGTTAATCCAATTGAAGGTGATGGTCATTACATCAATGAGCAAGCGTACAAAGCGAAAATGGCGTGCCTTGATTTACTTGCAAAAGTTAAAAAAGCACTGCGTGCTAAAACTATTAAGCCGGGTGTTCGTTTTGCAGAAACGCTTGATAATGCACTTGTTGCAAGTGTTATCAACGAAGAAGAGTATGCAAAACTGATTGATTACAACAAGAAACGTGAAAAAGCGATTCGTGTTGATGAGTTCGACTTTGACATGAACTTACTGGATGACAATGCAAAGCCAGTAAACCCACTTAAAAGTGTGGTAAACGAGTAATTCAACAATGCAAGTCCTGAGCAGTATTAGGACTTTATCTTCGAAAACCCGTGCTTAGCACGGGTTTTTTATTGCTTATAGGTCGTTGTACCAATAGCCAATATCACCTACCATTGCCATCGGTTTATATAAATTACAGAGCGTTATGGATCTTAGGCAATTTGTTACTTCTCACTTTTCAAACATTACAGAGCTACAGCAAGCGGCATCAGTATGGAGTGGTTGCGGTGAGATTATTCGTTGCCAAATAGATGGTGTGGCTAGGGTAATTAAAGCGATTGAAGTGCCAAGTCAGATCAATCATAGTCGTATAAAACAAAGTGATTTTGCGCTTGCCAGAAAGCGGCAATCTTACTTAGTCGAATTTAATTGGTATCGGCATTACGCTAAGCAATTGCCCCATGAAGCTGCGGCTATTCATTGTATTGAGGCAATCCAAGAGGGCAGTAAGCAAGCGCTGTTATTTAGTGATTTCAGTGCACTTGGCTACCAGCAAGCAAGTGCTACACACCGCGACATTGAAGCAATTATAAACTGGCTTGCACACTTTCATGCTTTTCATTTAGCAAGCTCTGCCGATGGCCTTTGGCCGCGAGGTAGTTATTGGCATTTAGCAACACGGCCCGATGAGCTAAAGCGTATGAGCGATTTAAGCTTAAAAGCGCAGGCACACGCTATTGATACTGCGTTGAATGAGTCACCTTACCAAACATTAATTCATGGTGATGCTAAGCTTGCCAATTTTGCTATTGCGCCACAAAACCAGCATGTTCTTGGCTATGATTTTCAATATGTAGGCAGGGGTGTTGGGGTGATTGATGTCATGTATTTTTTAGGCAGTTGCTTAAATGATACGGCATTAAAATCAGTTGCAGATGACTATTTAAATCGCTATTTTGACACCCTCACACAGGCACTAAAACGTTATCAACCAAATGTAAACCCAGCGCATGTTGTTAGCAGTTGGCGAGCGCTTTGGTGTTACGCATGGAGCGATTTTTATCGCTTTTTAGCAGGTTGGAGCCCTGCTCATGCAAAAATAAACGGCTACATGCAGCAGCAATTTGTAACGTACTTAAAAATAAAGGATTAGCAATGAATAAGCCAATGCGATTTGCCATTATCGGCTGTGGTGCTGTAACCGAAGTGAAAAGTGGCCCTGCTTATCAGCAAGCAGAAGGTATTGAACTTATTGGGGTAACACGCCGCGACTTAGAAAAAGCCCATGATTATGCTAAACGCCACAATGTTGCAAAGGTGTTCGCATCGCCGAGCGAACTCATTAACGATAACAGTGTTGATGCCGTGTATATTGCCACGCCGCCAGATAGCCATAAAGCGTTTGCTCTTGAGGTTGCTGCGGCAGGTAAACCGTGTTGTATCGAAAAGCCACTGGCGCCAAGTTATCAAGATAGCCTTGACATTGTTACAGCATTTAAAGAGGCTAAACAGCCGCTATTTGTGTCTTATTATCGCCGTTCATTACCACGCTTTAATCACGTTAAACAATTACTTGAGCAAGGTGCCATTGGTAAGCCTCGTCATGTAAGTTGGCATTTAAGTAAAGCTCCTAACGCTCTTGATTTGTCGGGTGAATACAACTGGCGCACAGATCAAAACGTGGCACGAGGAGGTTACTTCGACGATTTAGCCAGCCATGGTCTTGATTTACTTGCTTACCTTTTAGGTGATTTTAATAAGGTGCATGGTTTATGTGCTAATCAACAAGGCTTATATTCTGCGTTCGATGCTATTACCGCGCACTGGCAGCATCAATCTGGTGTTACCGGCACTGGGAGCTGGAACTTTGCTTCATCTAATCGTTTTGATGATGTGATGATTTATGGCAGTGAAGGCGAGCTTAGCTTTAGTGTTTTTGACGAAAAGCCGATTGTGCTTAACAATGCACAGGGCAAACAACAGTTCGTAATTGATAACCCCGCGCATATTCAACAATATCATGTTGAAAACATGGCGAACTATTTTCATGCTCAGCAACCACACCCATCAAGCGGTGAAAGCGCACTTCATACAAGTTGGGTTATGGAGAAAATACTATCGGGTTGAAGAAGTTATACAGGTATGTTTGCTTTTTATTGAATAAAATTAAGTCATTTAAAAGAATTAATGCAAATGTTGTGCATTTTTTGCAGTAGAGCTCATTAATTTACGCTAAAATAGGCGTAATTTATTTCATTTAGGTTCTACTTATGTCTATCCATGTAATTACTCATCCGTTAGTTCAACACAAACTTGGCCTTATGCGCGCACAAGGTATTAGCACTAAAAGTTTTCGTGAGCTGTCGTCTGAAGTAGGTACTTTGCTTACTTACGAAGCAACAAAAAACCTACCATTAGAAAGTGTTCAAATCACAGGGTGGGATGGTTCAACATTAGATGTAGAGCATATCAAAGGTAAAAAAATTACTGTTGTGCCTATTCTTCGTGCCGGCCTTGGTATGATGGATGGTGTAATGCAGTTATTACCTGCGGCAAAAGTAAGTGTTGTTGGTCTTCAGCGTAACGAAGAAACACTTGAGCCAGTTCCTTACTTTGAAAAACTCGTGGGTAAAATTGATGAGCGCTTAAGCCTCGTTATTGACCCAATGCTGGCAACCGGTGGTTCAATGATTGCAACTATCGATATGCTTAAAAAAGCTGGCTGTAAAGATATTAAAGTGATTGTATTAGTTGCAGCGCCAGAGGGCGTAGAAAAAACCCTTGCAGCCCACCCTGATGTTGAAATTTTCACAGCATCTTTAGATAGTCACTTAAACGAAAAAGGATACATCATTCCAGGCTTAGGAGATGCCGGTGACAAGATTTTTGGCACAGTGTAAGGCGCTCACGTGGAAAATCATCAAACATTTTCGTTAAAAACCATTCTAACGGGCGCGCAAATGCTGTTTGTTGCATTTGGCGCACTGGTACTTGTGCCGTTACTGACAGGCCTTGATCCTAATGTGGCTTTATTTACCGCAGGTTTAGGAACCTTGTTGTTTCATGTGGTTACCAAAGGCCGAGTTCCTATCTTTTTAGCATCGTCTTTTGCTTTCATCGCACCTATTATCGCCTCGGTACAAATGTGGGGCATTCCCGCAACTATGGGCGGTTTGATGGTGGCAGGCTTTTGTTATGTTGCGCTTAGCTTGATTGTAAAATTTAAAGGCGTGAATGCACTGCACAAGGTGTTACCGCCTGTGGTTGTTGGCCCTGTGATCATGGTGATTGGTTTAGCATTAGCCCCCGTCGCTGTGAATATGGCAATGGGTAAAACAGGGGATGGCAGTGCACAATTAGTTCCTTATGATCAAGCAATTTGGGTGTCTGGTTTATCATTACTGGTTACGCTGATTTTTGCGGTATGGGGCAAAGGTGTATTTAAACTTATTCCTATTCTTGCTGGTGTGGTAGCAGGTTACCTTGCTTCGTTATTTATAGGTATTGTTGAATTTAATGCGGTCACTGAAGCAAACTGGCTAGCAGTGCCTGCATTTACTTACCCTGAGTTTAAGTGGCAAGCTATTTTGTTTATGGTGCCAGTAGCCATTGCACCAGCAATTGAACATATTGGCGACATGATGGCTATTAGCCAAGTAACAGGTAAAGACTATTTAAAGAAACCAGGTTTACACCGCACTTTACTAGGTGATGGCTTAGCAACCTCTGCGGCATCAATTTTTGGTGGTCCACCGAATACAACGTACTCTGAAGTAACGGGGGCGGTAATGCTTACGCGTAACTTCAACCCTCGAGTGATGCTTTGGACCGCTATCATCGCTATTGTGCTCGCGTTTGTGGCAAAAATGGGCGCGGGTTTACAAACTATTCCGGTTCCTGTGATGGGTGGCATCATGATTTTACTATTTGGCTCTATCGCCGTTGTTGGTTTAAATACCTTAGTAAAATCAGGTGAAGACCTTACCGCGCCTCGCAACTTGACTATCATCGCACTGATTTTAGTGTTTGGTATTGGTGGCATGCATATCGGTGGTGATGAGTTTAGTTTGCAAGGTGTGAGCTTATGCGCAATTTTGGGGATTATCTTAAATGCTGTTCTCCCCAAAGCAGTGCAACAAGCTGATTAGAACTTAAAAACTGCTTGAATATTGCACCAAAAAAGCGCATTAAATATGCGCTTTTTTTGTAACCATCTAAAAAATAAGGAATTATAAAACTGGTCTACTAACTGCATTTATCTCTATGTCATACTGGTAGGAGCGATTATGCAAGAGGCAAATGTTGTGGATATTACCCCGTTTTTAGCGAAGCATCAGTTACCACTCAAGTATCAATACTTAAGTGAGCAGTTTTTTATACCCCTCGCGCACGATATCTTAAGCGCAAAAATGACCGGCCAACCTATGCTGGTGGCGATTAACGGCTGCCAAGGCTCAGGTAAAACGACCCTCGCTGACTTCTTAGTGACCTGGGTTAATAGCAATACCGAATTTAATAGCGTGTCATTATCAATCGATGACTTTTATTTAAGTCGTGCTGCGCGCAATGAGCTTGCTAAAGATGTTCATCCTTTGTTTGCGAGTCGTGGTGTACCGGGTACGCATGATACGCAATTAATGGAACAAACCTTATCAGCTTTGTTGGCTGGTAAAGTAGATGTGCCATTACCTCAATTTGATAAGCTAACTGATGATCCGGTGCCAAAAGAGCTGTGGCCTAGTAACCAAAAGCCGATTGATATCGTGTTTTTTGAAGGCTGGTGTGTAGCCAGTACGCCCCAACAGCCTTATCAACTGCAAACTCCGGTAAATGAATTAGAGCAACTAGAAGATGCTGACGGCATTTGGCGCCGCTGCGTAAATAGTTGCTTAGCGAATGAATATCAACATGTATTCGCAATGGCCGATTACACCATTATGTTAAAAGCGCCTTCATTCGAAGATGTGTATGCGTGGCGCTTAGAACAAGAGCATAAGTTAATTGCCAAAAAAGGCCAAGGGCAGGGCACATATGACGAAGTGAGTTTAAAGCGTTTTATCTCTCATTTTGAACGTATTACGCGGGAAAACTTAGCCACGCTTGCGTACAGCGTTGATGCGTTACTATTGCTTGATACTGAGCGTGATATCACCAAGATGGAACTTCTCGCAGACCAGATTGCTCAACCACTTATTTTTACTGATTTAGACGGCACATTGCTCGATCACGACAGTTACGAATGTGGAGTGATCAAACCATTTTTGGCAAAGTTGAATGATACCGGTGTCAATGTGGTTTTTAATACCAGCAAAACCTTTGCTGAAGTTACTGATATTCAAAAAGGTTTGGATCATCACCAACCCTTTATTGTGGAAAATGGTGCGGCTGTTTATATCCCGAAAGACTATTTCAAAGTAAAGCCAATTGGCTGTGATGAATATAAAGGTTATTGGCGCTTTGCCATGACGCAAAGTACCGATAAATTGCATGACGACCTTAAACAATATGCCAGTCAATTTAGCCATTGTGTACGCTTATTTAGTCAATTTAGTGCACAAGAAATAGCCAAATTAACAGGACTCCCCGTCGATAAAAGTGAATTGGCTCTACAAAGACAGTACTCAGATCCGGTTTGTTTTTCGGGCAGTGATGAAGAAAAGCAAGGTTTTATAGATGCAATGAGCCAAGCAGGCTACGAAGTGCTTGTTGGCGGGCGTTTTATCCATTTAACTAAAGGTAACAATAAAGGACTTGCACAAAAGTGGCTGTTAAATCAGTTCAAAAAAGCATATCGCAATCCTTTTACTGTGATAGCGCTTGGCGACAGTCAAAACGATGTAGCCATGCTAAAGGCGGCCGACACCGCTATTTTAATCAATAACCCTGGCAGCCAAGTGCAATCACAAATATTACAAAAAGCATGGCAGCTCAGCGAAAAACCAGCCCCAGCAGGTTGGGTTCAAGAAGTTTCTGCGTTAACTATCATCAAAGCGCGTTTTGCAGCAAAACAGGAGCAATCTCATGGCTGATTTTTATCAAAATGGCATTATCACGACCTTACACAATATTGCTGACCGCCCAGTAGAAGAACTAGAACAAGAGTTACTGAGCTTTTCAAAACAACGCCCAATGGGCCTAATTTTACCCTCGCTTTACAGTGAACTAGAGGGGCCCGCTTTGCAAAATATAATTGCAGAGCTGAAACATGTGCCTTATTTATCGCAAATTACCATTGGTCTAGATCGCGCTGATGAAAGCCAATATCGTCATGCACTGCAGTTTTTTGCGGAGCTTGATCAGCCTCATAAGGTACTTTGGAATGATGGCCCGCGTTTACAAGCTCTTGATAAAGAACTACAAAAATTGGGCGTTGCGCCACGAGAGCTAGGTAAAGGTCGCAATGTTTGGTATTGCATGGGCTATAAGTTGGCAACCTCAAAAGTAGAGTCAATTGCACTGCATGACTGCGATATTTTGACTTACGACAGAGCGCTTTTAGCACGCTTAATTTACCCCGTTGCTCATCCTCGTTTTAACTATGAATTTTGTAAAGGGTTTTACCCACGCACCGCTGAGGGCAAAATTAATGGCCGTGTGTCACGTTTGCTGGTAACGCCGTTATTGCGTTCGTTTAAAACAATTTTAGGTAGCAACGATTACTTAGAATATATGGATTCATTTCGTTACCCATTAGCAGGTGAGTTTTCATTCCGCCGTGATGTACTTAATGATATTCGTATTCCAAGTGACTGGGGCTTAGAAATTGGTGTGCTATCAGAGATGTATCGTAATTACTCGCATAACCGTTTATGTCAGGTCGATATTGCTGATAACTATGATCATAAACACCAAGACTTATCGCTAGAAAACCAAGCGGCGGGCTTGTCGAAAATGTCGATTGATATCACCAAAGCTTTATTCAGAAAGCTCGCTACCCAAGGCGTTACCTTTACGACAGAAACGATTCGTTCATTAAAGGCAACCTATTACCGAATTGCACTCGATTTTATTGAAACCTATCACAACGATGCGTTAATGAATGGCTTAACACTTGATATTCACCACGAAGAAAAAGCCGTTGAAATGTTTGCACAAAATATTATGAATGCGGGTCAGCACTTTTTAGAAAACCCAATGGAAGCACCCTTTGTGCCGAGTTGGAACCGAGTAGCTTCGGCAATGCCGGAGGTGTTTGCTCGTTTAGAAGAAGCCGTAGAGCTTGATAACAAAGAATATATTTAACGGGGAAAGCACGTGACTTTAGAGCTTTTGCAACAAAGGGTTATTCAGCATTTAACCTGCATCTACAGCGAGGTTGAACTATCAACAACGCTTGAACAACTCGCAGACAGACTAATTAGTACCATGTTAGGTGATGATCCTGTTCGAGACCCAACGCCGCATAAAAACCGTTGGGATGAGCAAGATATGATTTTAATCGCCTACGGTGATTCGATTATTCGTCATGCTAATACGGATGAAGCCGTTGCCAAGCCCGAAGAACCACCTTTGCAATCGTTACATCGCTTTGTAAAAAACCAATGCTTACCTGAACTTAATGCGCTGCACATCTTGCCGTTTTACCCATATAGCTCAGATGAAGGCTTCGCGGTAATGAATTATGTGCAAGTGAATGAAGCGTTAGGTAGTTGGCAACATATCCGTGATATTTCAGCGGATGTTAGGTTGATGGCAGATTTGGTGATCAACCATTGCTCTAGCCGCAGCGTTTGGTTTGAAAACTTTATTCAGGGCAAAGAGCCAGGAAAAGGGTATTTTAAAACGGCAAGCCCAAGTGACGACCTTGTACAAGTTGTTCGCCCGCGAACATCGCCCCTTTTACAGGCGGTAGAAACTAAAGACGGTTTGCAGCATGTGTGGTGTACCTTTAGTCACGACCAAGTTGACTTTGATTTTGCTAACCCAGATGTGCTTAATGAATTTGTCAGCATTATTCGTCATTATTTAGATAACGGTGTGCGTATATTTCGCCTTGATGCGGTGGCTTTTTTATGGAAAAAACTCAATACCCGCTGCATTAACTTACCTGAAACTCACGAAGTGATTAGGTTGCTTCGCACCCTTATTGAGCATTTTGAGCCTAATGTGATTATTATCACTGAAACTAATATCCCGAACCGCGAAAACCTATCGTACTTTGGTAATGCCAACGAAGCGCATTGTATTTACAACTTTTCATTACCACCGCTGTTATTACATACCTTACTCAGTGGCGACAGTACCGCATTAAAGCACTGGATGATGAGTATGCCACCTCCTCAGGAAGGGACGGCATACTTTAACTTTATAGCTTCACACGATGGTATTGGCTTGCGCCCCGTTGAAGGCTTGTTGGAGCAAAGTGAAATTGCCGAAATGGTAAATACGACTGCGAAATATGGCGGTAAAGTCTCATTACGTACCGCCCCAGATGGCACCAATACCCCTTATGAGTTAAATATTGCCTTATTTGATGCATTGCAAGGCACCCATAAAGGCCCAGATAAATGGGGTGTTGCACGCTTTTTATGTGCGCATGCCATTACGTTTGCGCTTGAGGGTATTCCAGGTTTGTATATTCATAGCTTACTCGGCACTACCAATGATTATGAACGCTTTGAAAACAGCCAACATAACCGAGCGATTAATCGTCACCGCTGGCAAGAGTCAGATTTACTGGCAAAGTTAAGTAACGAAAATGCCCATCATCGTACTGTGTTTAAAGCGATGAAAAACCTAATGGCTATTCGTAAGGCGCAAAGTGCATTTCACCCCAATGCGACGCAATATACGTTACATTTAAGCGATGGGCTCTTTGGTTTTTGGCGACAAAGCATCAATCGTTCGCAAAGTATATTTTGTGTTTATAACATTAGTGACGAGCAACAAACGCTTACGCTTGCCGACTTAAATTTGATTGGTACCGAGCAATGGCGAGATTTAATTAGCGGTGAGCAAATTACCGAGCGGACAAAAACAATGTCGCTAATGCCATACCAAGCTGTATGGCTCAGCAATAAGTAATGTAAACGCCCTTTACAGTGCGCTTTTGGTTGCTTCTAACAGAAGTGATTCAACACTGAAGGGAAGGGGATTTTCATTTGATTTACTGAAAGCGCGAAAGTTAATTGCTAAGTTATCACTGTGAATTTGTTCAACCAGCTTTAGCGTTTGTTCGTTATGTTGGCTGAAAATAGCCACCTTATGATGCATAGTTCTGGTTTCGTGCTTGTTTAGTAAATCATAAATATTTACCAAAGCAAACGCCCCCAACGTAACATGGCCGCCGATAGTGACGTCTATCTTTTCTGCTACGGCTCTAAGCGGCCAGTTTATTGCGCCAACTAATACATCTTTGCGTTTGTTTAACTCATCAAGCGCAGTAATTGCTCCTAATGCCATAGCATCGTTGGCAGCCCAGACAATATTCATGTTTGATTGATGGCTAAAGTAGCCAAGACTATGGCGATACGCTTGTGTTGCTGACCAGTTGGCAACCGTTTTTGCGGTGATATTAGCATTCTCATGCGTTTGAACACTTTGCTCTAAACCTTCTTCTCTATCAAGTGCTGCATGGGTGGTGTAATCGCCATTTATAGCGAGAAAATTGGCCGCGTACTGAGTTTTTTCAATCAGTTTATCTGCGAGTAATTGTCCTGCTTGTTTGTTGTCGGGTTCCACACTACCTGCGATATTAATGCCATGATCAATCAAACGTTTTAGTTCTAATTCTGATGGGCGGTTAAGTAGAAAATAAATAGGTGTAGAGGTGCTATTTAAGCTTAAAAGTTGTTGGGTGAGCACGCTTTTTTCGTCAACTAAAATCAGCATATCAGGCTTTGCTTTAATCGCCTTAGCTACTAATGACTTCATTTCAATATGATTTCGATTGGCATAATGAATCGTTAAATCGAGATCAAAGTCTTTGGCAGCATCACGCATCAACTGAGACACTTCAAACCAAAATGGGCCTGTGACATTCGTATTTTCATAGCCAGGGTTTATAAAAATAATACTTTGTTTGGCAAAAACACTTGGTAAG